>Ga0325401_1000965_pt1 | contig 23088 bp, 7 predicted proteins | sample PopdelMetagenome_FD_205666 | JGI IMG/M metagenome (GOLD analysis project Ga0325401, IMG submission 205666) | Populus deltoides microbial communities from Bellville, Georgia, United States - Xylem-PdKOR-R2 | ecosystem: Host-associated > Plants > Phyllosphere > Stem > Wood/Secondary xylem | place... | reverse complement strand
TAAAATCTCCTAAACTATATATAATCTCTAAAAAATACTTGTTTTATCAATTGGATGCCTGAGAATTTGATAATTTAGATCAAAACTTAGAAAAATTAAGGATATAAGGAGCTTTGAAAACATTTTAGTATAAGAATGCAATTGTGTGAAGAGAGAATCCGGATAATAAAATTAGTTGCGGGGTACTTAATCATGAAATGATAAAAAGCTAGGGAATTAATCTAACATTTTCCTTTTTTTTTTTCCTTGACCATCATAAGAACAATGATCTAAAAACAACTAAATTTAAAATTTACTTTTCGTTTTTCTTTTAATAAAATTTATGTTTTATTAAATTACAAAAACACTAAAAGGTATGAATGTTTTAATATAGAACAAGATTCATTCTACCATAGATTTATACGGGGTAATAATGTTTTGACCTTCACATTAGCAACAAAAAGTGGAAATTGGGGAGCAAAATATTTTTTTATAAGGTTCAATTAACATTATCAAATTGTTTGGGGTAAATCAGTCTCCTCATATTTTTTAGCATAATAAAAGGATTTAATTATCTTTTTTAAAAATTAAATAAATTGGTGAACATAGGCTCTTTAGTCTTTTCATTTTTCTTTTCAAAACAGTAAAGTGACTAAAGTACTCTTAAAAACTAATTTTATTAAATTGTCTTTCAGGGGTTTTCATATTTTCATCATGGTTTTTTGTTGTTGTAATCAAGTGTATTGAGGGGCAATTTTATATTTTAATAAATATAAATATTATTAAAAAAATTATTGACGCGTGTGTTGCGCACGTCAACATGTGGGTGGTGCTCACTCATTTTAGACGGTGCGTGTGGTGTCATCCGATGGCAAAACACTAGCTTCTGGGGAGGCGTTGGAATCTCATCAACAGCCCCTACATGCCTTGGCGGCATGTGTGAGGAACATACCTTTGTTTTGGCATCAATGACTTTTTTTTTCTCTCTCTCCTCAATTCCCCCTTACCAGATTGTAAAATTGGTTGCGGGGTACTCAATCATGAAATGATAAATAGTTGGGGGATTAATCTAACATTTTCCTCTTCTTCTTCTTTTTTTCCTTGACCATCACATGAACAATGATCTAAAAACAACTAAATTTAAAATTTACTTTCCGTTTATATTTTAATAAAATTTATGTTTTATTAAATTACAAAAACACTTAAAGAGATGAATGTTTTAATACAGAACAAGACTAGTTACATTACCCGCGCGATGCCGCGGATCAATTGTTTTTGCATGAAAATATAAAAAAACTAAGATCTAAAAGTGTTAGGTCTTTTTACAAAACTATACCCAAAAGTCTTGGATGTGGCTGCAACGCCTGACCCAAGAGTAATATTTATAATATTAATAGTAATATTAAACTTGCATGACCCAAGTTTAAGTGGGTCTGACTGCAATATCAGACTCAATAGTCTTGGATGTGGGTCTGGCTGTAAGATCATGTCATAAAAGTGTGATAATTAAATAGATTAATTAAAAAGAAAAAAACAAAAAAAAACCAAAAGGAAGAAAAAAACTAATGAAGAAAAAGAAACAAAATCTGAATTAACTGGGTTAACCCTTCAAACCAGGTTAACCCGTCAAACCTTAGATTCATGTCGTGAAAGTTTGATAACTAAATAGAAAAAAAAAATTGACGAGTTAACACAGAATTAACCGAGTTAACCCGTTAAATCAGGTTAACCCGTCAAACCTGGGATCCGTGTCATGAAAGTTTGATAACTAAATAGAAAAAAATTGAACATTAACAAACCAAATTAAATGAAAAAAATTATTTAAAAAGGAAAAAAAACAAACAAAAATGCATCAGCTTTTTCACTATAGACTAAACTGTGCAGTCTACAGTTAAAGGCATAAAAACAATAAAAAAAAAAACTAAAGGCATCAGTCGATAATTAAATAGAAAAAAATTTAATATTGATGAACTAAATAAAATAAAAAAATATTAAATAAAAAGAAAAAATAAAAGAAGAAAAACTTATAAGAAGAAAAAACTAACAAAGAAAAAGAAAAAAATCTAAATTGATTGGGTTAACCCGTTAAACCTGAGATTCGTGTCTTGAAAGTATGATAACTAAATAGAAAAAAATTTAATATCAACAAACTAAATAAAAAAATTAATTAAAAAAAACATCAGCTTTTTCACCGTGGACTGCACTATGCAATCCACGGTGAAAGGCATAAAAAAACTAAAAGTATCAGTATTTTCACTGTGAATTGCATACAATATTAAAAAATAAAATCGGAAGAACAAAACTAATGAGAAAAAAAATCTGAATCAACTGGGTTAACCCATCAAATCAAGTTAACCCGTCAAACCTGAGATCTGTCTCATGAAAGTGTGATAAATAAATAGAAAAAAGATTTAATATTAATTAAAAAATTAATTAAAAAGGAAAAAGCAAAGAGAAAAAAAACCTCCAGGAAGAAAAAAACTAATGAAGAAAAAGAAAAAAATCTGAATCAACTGAGTTAACCCGTCAAACCTGGGATCCGTGTCATTAAAGTCTGATAATTAAACAAAAAAATTTAATATTAAGAAACTAAAATAAAAAATATTAATTAAAAAACAAAAAAAGACAAAAAACAAAAAAAGAAATTAAAGGCATCAGCTTTTTTTACTGTGGACTGCACTATGCAATCCACAATGAAAGGCTTAAAAAGGAAAAGAGAAAAAAAAAGCACACGCCACGGGTTAATTTTTTTTCTTGCATAAAAAATATCAAAAAAATGCTAAGATCTAAGAGTATTAGGTTTTTCTGCAAAGATATACTTAAGAGCCTTTAGTCTAGCTGCAACGCTTGACCTAAGAGTAATATGTATAATATTAATAATAATATTAAACTTACATGACTCAAGTTTAAGTGAATCCGGTTGCAACACCGGACCCAAGAGCCTTGGATGTGGGTCTCGCTACAAGGTCGTGTCATAAAAGTGTGATAATTAAATAGATTAATTAAAAAGAAAAAAACAAAGAAAAAAAAGCCAACAAGAAGAAAAAGAAAAAAATCTGAATTAACTGGGTTAACCCTTCAAACCAGGTTAACCCGTCAAACCTAAGATTCGCGTCATAAAAGTTTGATAACTAAATAGAAAAAACCATTGACGGGTGAACATAGAATTAACTGGGTTAACCCATCAAACTCGGGATACGTGTCATGAAAATCTGATAATTAAATAGAAAGAAATTTAACATTAACAAACTAAAGTAAACGAAAAAAATTAATTAAAAAGAAAAAAAGCAAAAAAAATTTTGGGTTAACTCATCAAATCAGGTTAACCGGTCAAACTCGGGATCCATAACATGAAAACTTGATAACTAAATAAAAAAATTAATATTAACAAACTAAATTAAACAAAAAAATTCATTAAAAAAAACACAGAAAAAAAGAAAAAAAACCTATAAAGGCATAAAAAACCAAATAAAAATAGAAAAAAAAACAGCTCAGCGTTTCACTGTGGACTGTGCAAAACTTAGGAAAATTAAGGATACAAGGAGCTTTGAAAACATTTTAGTATAAGGATGCAATTGTGTGAAGAGAGAACCCAGATAGTAAAATTAGTTGCGGGGTACTCAATCATGAAATGATAAAAAGCTGGAGGATTAATCTAACATTTTCCCCTTCTGTTTTTTTCCTTTACCATCACATGAACAATAATGTAAAAACAACAAAATTTAAAATTTACTTTCTGTTCTTCTTTTAATAAAATTTATGTTTTATTAAATTACAAAATACTAAAAGGGATATGTTTTAATATAGAACAAGATTCATTCTACCGTGGATTTCTATAGTGTAATAATGTTTTGACATTCACATTAGCAACCAAAAAGTGAAAATTGGGAAGCAAAATAGTTTTTTTTTATGAGGTTCAATTAACATTATCAAACTGTTTGGAGTAAATCGGTCTCCTCATATTTTTTAGCATAATAAAAAGATTTAATTATCATTTTAAAATATTAAATAAATTGGTGAACATAGTCTTTTTAGTCTTTTCATTTTTGTTTTCAAAACAATAAAATGACTAAAATACTCTTAAAAGCTAATTTTACTAAACTGTCTTTCAAGGTTTTTTTTTATATTTTCATCATGGTTTTTTTCATTGTAATCAAGTGTATTGGGGGGGGGGCAATTTGATTTTTTAATAAATACAAATATTATTAAAAAAAAGTTGTTGACGCGTGTGTTGCACACGTCAACACGTGGGTGGTGCTCACCCACTTTAAGCGGTGCGTGTGGTGTCATCCGATGGCAAAACACTAGCTTCCGGGGAGGCGTTGGAATCTCATCAGCAGCCCTTACATGCCTTGGCGGCATGTGTGAGGAACATACCTTCAGTTTGGTGTTAATGGCTTTTTTTTTCTCTCTCCTCAATTCCCCTTTACCAACCCTTTCATTTTCTTAAACTAGCTCTTAAATTTTGTTTTTCTTCTGATTTGGTTGTTGTTTTTTTTTTACTATTTGTTTTACTTGAAATAATTTTTAAAATTGGAATTTTTTTCAATTTCATCACTCTTTAATTTTTTTTTCATTTAACATATTTGGTCTCCATTCTTTTGATTGTTATTTTTTATTTATTTTATTTTTCAATTTTGACCCTTATTTTATATATATATATATATATATATATATATATATATATATTCTTGGTTTATTTTAATTTTCAACTTCATTCTTGATTCAGACTAACTCACCATCACAAAGGATCCATTAAAGGTGTCAATTGAGCCAAATACAACGTCAAGGCTCAAGAAATTAAAGGAGGTACAAAATTAGCTTATTTAACATATTTAGGCCAATATAGACTTTAAGCTATAACATCTATAGGGCAACTTATAATTAATTTAATTTAAGAGCAAGAAGGGCCCAATTCATTCACACCATGGGTTTAAGGTTGACAACAATAAAGGCAACCTTGTATGAACAATTTCTCCATGTGCAACAAGAATCTCAAGGGGTAGCTACACTTCCTATCCTTATAGTAAATTGGGAAGTTTCCTAGCACTACAAAGAAAATATATGGGGTAACAATAATTTACCTCTCTTATAAAGGATTATTTAAGTTGATAATTAATTATCATAATGAAGAAGGGGAACTAGAGGGGTGACCAAACTAGAAGCATGTTTCCTAGCTTAATTGAGATTCTAAAATTGACAATTGGATCCTAGCATATGTAGGATATTTATTTCGGTCATAATACTAAATAGGCTAGGGAATTAAGTTTATCTTTAGGCTATTTCATAACCTTATAAGTGATAACATTGGGTTTTGTATCAAACTTATTATTTATACTAGGTTTTAGGTTTATTTAAGTTATTTTAGGTTTAATTATAAGCAGGTCCAAATTAACTCACATCTTTAGGTTCATTAAGGTTATATGGGGAGTATAAATACTTCTTTGTAAGAACTATTTTTAATTTAATGATTATTGATATTTTAACACAACCCTTTATTAGTATGTGTCCTCTACTTATATTTTTAACTCTTAAAAGAAATGAATATTGACATATCAAAGAATAACTACTTCATGGCATCTTCCTAATATTTAATGTTCGCGATTCTTTAATCGTTGAGTGGGGGTTTAAATTATAATAATGTTGGTGCCTCAATTCAAGGCAATTGTTGTGTCACTCTTTTATCAAATCTAATTTTTGGCTTGCTAGAATTGTGTTATTCTTGCTTGGTTTCTAGATTTTTATATCCACGAGGTTCACATTAGTTGGTGTCAAAGCTTGGCTTTAAAAATCAAGTTAAATCATTCTAAAATTCTTCTTTTCAAATTCTATATGTAAATTTTTTTTTGTGTTTTCCCAATCTCCTACTCATTTTTTTTTTGTTACGACATTGATATAATACAAAAAAAAAGAAAGACGTTGAAAGGTGTACATTTCCATTTTAGTTGCGAATAACAATTACAAAGGGGAACGAATCAAAACTCATTGAAAACACTTATTAACTAATAATCCCGAGGTTTTGGGTACCATAACATCATATATTAAGTTTGAGGTTGTTTGGACATCCTTTTGTTTTGGTTTCAATTTTGATTGTGTAATTATATAATAAGTAAGTTTTACGTCAATATATAATTTCATGTTTGCTACTATTGAACTTGACCTAATCAGTATAATAATCTTATATTTGGGGTATTTGTGTTATAATAACTCATTATCATTGTAACGACCCAGTTTTTTTAAAGCCAAAATCGATGGAAATTTTTTATATATATAAGTCGTCAGGTTCTGGATGTTTTTCACCATATCATTCTGTAGATTTATAATTGCATTCTATTCATTAACATGGCACAATCCATGTAGGATAACATAAATCAATATTTCCATAAAATAGATTCTCAATACACATGCCCATAATATTATATTTTCATACTCATAGGTTTACATTACATCATATTGACATACTCATAAATTCACATTCTTGTTCTAGTCTCGTTATCATCACGAGTGCATACAAGAGGGTCGAACGACAAGTTACATAATTAGTACTTTCGTTATCTCGACCGCATGTAATTTCACAATATAACATCTTCATAAGAAGAATACCACATATGTATATTCATACACATCATATCTACATTTTATCATATACACATTCGTGTTCCATTTTAATTTTTCATTATAAGTCTTTATAAAAGGGGTCGGACGACTAATTGAACGATTAATACATTTGTTCATACAGAACTCATATCACCCATAACATGTGAATATATAGTTCTTTTCAAAATGTGTGAGCCGCAAAATGGATTTCCTTACGCATCATGTTGGTATGATGTCGCTATTACAACACAAGATAATTTTAAGCATTATAAGCAATTTAAAAATATAATAAAGCAATATTAACGATACATTTCATTCATGGACCAAAAGAGTATAATTCTTTCATTTCTCCTTACTTACATAAATACCACCCTTAATAATTCGTCAATTATCGAGACTAATTACAATACTCAAACCCGATCATCTGTCTCGAATATCGTTAATCGAACTAACATTATTCTCTGTTTAAAGCATAAGAATCGTAGTTCTTTCATATACTTGGTATATACAAAACATAGTACACATGAATGCATCAATTCTTAAAACTAACTCACAACTCCCAAATCCATTTATCCTCTTAGGATGCCATTAGTCGAAATCAATCATTTATTCATCTCGGTCATCCACTTAGAATGCCATTAGCCGAAGCTAATTATTTATTTAACCCGGTCATCTATTAGACAGAGCTAATCATTTATTCATCTCGATCATCCACTTAGGATGTCATTAGCCAAAGCTAATAATTCATCCCGATCATTCTCTTGGGATGCCATTAGCTGGAGCTAATCATTTCTTCATCTCGGTCATCCACTTAGGATGCCATTAGACGGAGCTAATTATCAATTGATCCTGGTCATCCCCTTAGGATTCTCATTTCTTCATCCCGGTCATCCTCTTAGGATGCCATTAGCCAAAGCTTATCATTTCTTCATCTCAGTCATACTTTTAGGATGCCATTGCCGAAGCTTATCATTTGTTCATCCCGGTCATCCACTTAGGATGTCATTAGCCGAAGCTAATCATCAATCACAACCCGGTCATCGGTCTCGGATGCCATTAGTCGTAGCTAATTATAAAACATAACTCGGTCATCTTTCTAGGATGCCATTAACCAAAGCTAATCATTAACCAATCAAATGTTCCATAAGCGATTTATGAAATCACTATAACATGATAATATATCCTTTGTAATACTCATTTAAATGATTCAAAATAATTTGACATTCACTATAACATAATAGTAGACACTTTGTAAAACTTGTACAGATATTCCGTAATAGTTTAACGTTCAGTATATATAATAATAGATCCTTTGTAATACTCGAAAAAACATTCTGTTATAGTTTAGCATTCGGTATAACACAACAGTAAACCCTTTGTATTACTCATCCAACCACAATTAATGCTCAATATAATTCAATAATAGATCCTTTGTAATACTCATATAAAATTTTGTAACAATTTAGCACTATATATGCACAATAATAGATCCTTCGCAATACTCATATAAACATTCTTGACAAATAACCTTCAATATAATACAATGATAGATCCTTCATAATACTCATACAATCATTCGTAACAATTAACATTCAATATAATGCAATAGTAGATCCTTCGTAATACCTATAAAATCATTCGTGACAATTTACATTCAGTATAATACAACGGTAAATCCTTCATAATACTCATACAACCATTTATGATAGTTTAGCATTCCATGAAGCACAACAACAGATCATTTGTAATAAATTCACTTCAGAAGCTAACGTTACACTAGAAGGGGGTGGAAATCACCTACTTGCTCCTTTCATGGGATGTCCTTGTCCGATCATGGGTCGGAACCCGGTCGCACCACCTAACACATCAATGGTTACAAATCAGTTCATTTGCATTTTGGTAATCAAACAACTCATCACCATACAAATTTCATGAACACGTGTTTAAATTCTAGCATTTATATATTACAATCATACAATACAATCATTTTAATAATTAAACCAGTTATGATATGTAATATGTTGTAGAACTTCGTCGGCAAAACTGGTTCACTGGTGACGCAGATTTGTCAGCGAACTGATTTGCTGGAATATAGAATCGTCGGTGAAACTGGTTCGCCGGTAACACCGAATTCGATAACAAAAACTGGTTCGTTGCTGACACATAATTTGGTAGCGAAAATTGGTTCGCTGTTGACACCACAGTTCAGCAGCAAAAACTGATTCGTTGCTGACTCCATAAATTCGGCAACGAAAATTGATTTGTTGCTAACACCACAATTCAGCAGCGAGAATTGATTCGTTGCTGACACCACAATACAACAGCTAGAATTGATTCGCTGTTGATTCCACAATTCAGCAGCGAAAATTGATTCGCTGCTAACAACACAATTCAGTAGGGAAACTGATTCACTGGGAAAACATACGGGGCGAAAATCACCAGCCCACATGGGCTACTGCTGACTCAGAAATTGTTGATGAAAATCGAGTCGCTACCGACTCAAAAATCCTTAACGCAACACAATTTCCCAGCTGACATTGAAATCTTCAGCGCATTTGGTTTACAGCCGACACATAAATTGTTGACGAAACTAAGCCGTTATCGACTCAGAAATCATCAACGCAACTTTTATCGTTGCCGATTCAAAAATCGTGATGATGAAGTCGTTTCTGGTTTCACTCCTTCCCTTCGACCAAACATAAGGCTTACTCTAGGCTTCCCTCTTCTAATGTTTCTCACCCCAGGTGGGCATAAACCTCATCGAATCACACTCCATTAATCACTCATCACCAAACAACACATGTTCATTTAGTAAGGTTTTCCCCAATTCATCCCTTCCAACATCACTTTAAGTCCTCAATGGTATTATCCAAAATTCATCAATACAATTTGTAGCAATTCAATGACACATAAACAAGTCCCATATTCATGTTATTTCACATGAACTTATGAAGGCTCATCATGTGAGATTTTGTCAATGTTCATATTCTTAGTCAAAGCATATATGCCTCTTTCATCCAATTTTTCGCATGCATTTCATCAAGTTTAACACAACAGTATAGCCAACAATATATCATACTCATACGTATAACCATTTGCTTCCTAATTAAACAAGTTCATCCATTACACACACAAACTCAAGGCATCAACATGAAGTGAGTTCAATTCTAGTTTTCATATGCTTCTAAGGTTCAAATGATAGTACGATTCTATTCACAACACTTTCTAACACATTTTCACATAATTTCATCATTCATATATGCAGAAATTCTGTCATAAACACAAGCATAGGTTCTGTTTTGGTTTCACATAATTCAACAACTCTAACAAAGTCATCATCTTTGCATTTTATCCCTTTAATCCATGTTCTGTTCAACCCTCACTATGGCTAGCCATCTCTCCAAGTTTATGCATTCAAAATTGTTCCTTTCCTTTGTTAAGTGTTCTGGAATTAGTTCCCACCATTCAACCCCGTTTTTGTCCCTCTTTCTACTCTAGATTTCCTCAACAGCTGGTGTAAGAATCCTAGGCCATTTGCTTAGGGTTTTCTTCTTCCTTTTGAGTCCTAAAGTCACAAGAATAGTGGAGAAGGGTTATGGTTTATACCTCACAGTTTTCAACAGCTTTAGGAAGGGATTTGATGGTTTGTTCATCTCCTTCTATCTAGCTTCTTCCTTCTCTCAGCTGTTATCCAGCCTTAGGTTATTCTTTCTCTTATTTTCTCCTTGTCCAAACCATGAGGTATCCTTCAGTCAAGAGATGAAATGGGTCTCACCTCATGTTTTTTTTTACAAGTTCCAATTGTATTTTCAGAGGTATCTCTTTCTTTTCTGTTCAATTTTCTCTTCTTCTTTTCTTCTGCAAATTAGTCGATCTGCTACACCCTTCCTCCTTCCATGATTTCAGTCACTAACCTTACTCTCTATGTCTCCTTTAGCTCATATATTTAATTAAGGGGGCATGCAGCTGGATTGGGTTTAATTTTCTGTGGAGAAGGGGTAGAGGAGCAAGAGCATGCAGCTAGATATATGCAGCTGTTGTAGCTGGTCTTTGGGAAGAGAAAGAGTCACCTTTTCTCTCTCCTTGTATTTATAGCCCCTATAAGTATGTTGGGGTGTTTGGGGGTTTTTCTACCTTATCCTTATCCATTGTTAAGTTATCTCATAATCATTTTTTCCCTCTTTCCAAGGCCTTTCAAGAGTAAACTGGTTTGGTCCCCTTAATTTTTGTTTAGTGTTGGTTGGCTTTTTGTTCAAGTTTCTGTTAGGATTTACATTTTTTTCTCCAAAGTTGGCTGATTTTTCACCCCTTAATTCTTTCTAGTATGGTTTGGCCAAAGATAAGATCTATCGGGTTTTACAAAATGCATGGATTCGTCAGTGCACCCAGCCACCATTGACTCAGAAATTGGCAACGAAAACTGTGTCACTGCCGACTCAGAAATCAGCAATAAAAAAATTATGTAGCTGCCAATCCTGAAATCTGCAGCGAAAATCATGTCGTTACCGATCCAAAAACCAGCAGCGAAAATTGTGTCGCTGTTGATGCAAAAATCGATAGTGACGATCGTTTTTAGTTTTACTTTTTTATTAGGTGTTTACTATCATTAAATTCAAAATTGATTTAATTTATGTCTTCCAAATCGTCCATATTTTGTATGAATTCATTTGCTACTCATGTAATTATACTTTTGCATTTGCTTGTTTTTGTATATTTCTTATTCATTGAGTCAACACACACACATGTGTGCGCGCGCTATAAAGTTTTTCTCCTTTTGATTTTATTGAATTTTAGTTCCAAAAGAATTGAAAAAAATAAGATGAGTGGAAAAAGACAAAGAGAAGCATATTAGAGTGAAAAATCATAATCGTATGAAACATGAGTGGTGTGAGGATATATTTTTTCTTGCCATTTATGTATTTTATAGATCCAACAATGTCTACAAAAAAGTCATACATCACCACCAATAAAAGGGGACAATTAGGCTTTTAGGGATCAAGTCAATATTCAATGTTTAGAAAGGCTAAGTTGTTGGGGAGTACAAGATCATATGGATGGCATGATAACACAATTGGTTGATTAAAAGACAAGATTGTTTAGAGGGTTCCAATGCTAGGAGGCCTGAAAGGCATGCGAATGCAACTTTTGATGAGTTTGTTGATGATAATACAAATATGAGAGATGACAATTTTGATATTGTATCTATAGGATATAAAGATATATTTTGGTAGCCTAGAAACCAAAGGGGTAATGGATTTTAGCAAAGGGGTCAATCGATCAAGAGGGTAATTTTTGTGAATTTGGGAATCATGATTAGATGGATGAAAATTTAGGCCCCATTAAGATAAGAATCCCAACATTCTAAGGTCATACACCTTAAGGTCAAAATGTCAAGCTCGCACAATTGGCTTTTTTCTAGATCGATCTCTTTCTATCTCTTATTTTTTAAAAAATAATCTTTTTAAATTAATTTGCTAGAACAATATTTAAGTGAAACCCAATTATGTTAGTGTTTTTAAGAAAATTGTGACTTTTTAATGATGATATTATCGATTACTTTATGAAAAATTATGTATTAGCTTTATAAGTAATATTTTTAAAATATTTTTCTCATTAATATTTAATGAGAATAAAATATCTATTTTCTAGTATATATTTTATATAATTATCTCAAATATTATGTTAATTTTTTCATACAAGTGCGTAAAAATAATAGATTCATGTTTTTCTAATTTTTTTAATTGAAACTTGTTTTTACGAGTAGAATAAGTTTTTATTTAAAAAACAAGACTTATCATAATAAACTTTATTTTTATCAAAATAAAAAAGAAATGAACAAGTAATAAAATAAGATTTTTTATTAAAAATATACGTTTTGTTTTCTTTTAGTTCCAATCATTATAGTTTTTGCAATGGTGAATGCCACTTGTCAAAAACTCACAATAATCTAAAAAGATAAATTTATTTTTTAAATATAAAAGATGAATAAGTTCTATGATATTTTAATTAAACTCTTAATTGTATTAAGTTTTTCTTTCAGTTATGTTTATATCTATTTTTCTACAAAATCATTACTCCACCTTTGAAAAATTTTTATTGTCTTTATTTTACTTCTAGAAAATTGTCAAACATTCACAATTTTGGAATTTGGAATTTTTTCTAAAGTGTTGTTAGGATTTTTTAAATAAATATTTTAATATCTATAATTATTACAAAATATTCAGAGCATCTCATTATGCTAATAATCATTATTTGTTTATTTTTAAAATAAGATCTACAAATATAAAAATTATATTATCAAATTTTTATTTCATAATTTAATTTGAATTTAATCAATATTTATAATAATAATAATAATATAAAAAAATTAAATTACAATTATAAACTAATTTACAAGCCAAAGAAAAAGGAAATTGAAAAATAATATTATAAAATATTTTTAAGAAAAGAAAAATCAATTAATTAATTGGTAATTTGTTTAATAGGGTAATATTGATTGCATAAGTAAATATGATTTTTTTAAGAAATAAACTATAAAAGTGAATTTGGTTTCTAAAAAAATCACCATCTAATATGGTGATAAAGTATATTTTAAAAGTGAAATAATATTTTTTTACTCCAAGTTTAATATATTTTTTTTATATAAAAGAAGAATAAGACAAAAAATGACTTTATGTCTTTATTTTTAAGGATAGAGAAATTTGAATCCAATTTGATGAACCATAATTTCTTTGTATCTTTTAAACAATTTTTATTGGTCAAAGCTTGTTTTAATGATGACTCATGTTTAAGAGGGTTTTTGAAAATAGGTTTGGGTCCAGGCAGCGTGTCTAACCTTTCGTGAGCTCAGGCCACGCATCTAGCATCTCTTGGGCCCAAGCCATGTTTGTGGACCCAATGCGCGTCCTAGCAGCTTCTAGGCCTTGCCTTGTGGCCTGAACCTAACATCTAGTCCATTGGAGTTTTTGTCTGACTTATATGACCTACCATATTTTCATACCATTAATACATGTGTAAGAGATATTTATCCTCTATTAATATATGTATAAGAGATTTTTATCATTCATTAATGTTATTAGGGTGAAATGACTTTTCAACCCTCTCTTTCAAGCAAAATGATAAGGTTTAAGGCTATAAATACCCTATAAACTACCCAGGTAAGGAGTTCACAACTTTCTATTCGCAACATATACACATAACATAATTTTCTTACAAAGCATCTATTTTATACCAAAACAAAAATAAACAACCTTATTATTGGAATTTTATTTTCTTTTGCATATTTATTGCTCTCTTCTTCTACAAAGATACTGATTTATGCATTCAAGAGTTTGCAAATCATTAAAAAAGTGCTACTTTGCAAGTATTAGGATTCTTACATCAAGCTAAAAAATATTGTTGAACTTGTATTTCTTTCATTAGTAAAACTCTTTTTTATAAGGATTGTACAATGATGTAGTTGTTACAAATTCAAAGACTAAATAAGTGAGATTAATAAGGGATAATATAAGAATAAATCTACAAGAGATAAGATCATCAAAGTTGTTATCTTTTAAACTATAGATAATCCTTAATACGCTTCCTCAAATTATTGTGTCACTCATTTAATTCTTGGTTTGGTGACATAAAATTTAATTTTATTGATTTAAAATAATTAGAGCTTAAGAAACTGAATATGAAGCTTTAAGAAATGTTAAATATTTTTTTATTTTGCTAATGTCAAGAACTAATTTGCATTTTTGAATGGAAAATCCATGTCTATTTTTTTTAATTTTGATCCCTCAATCTTTTCTTTCTTCAATTTGGTCCATTCACATTAGCTTAATCTGGGATTTAGCTTGGTAGTTTTTTTGGTTATCTAAAAACAGAGATCGATCTTGAAATAAAAAGAGAATTTTTAGTGTTCAATCGATGCTTGATTTTGCAAAATAAAGCAAATTTTAGCTAATTTAAATCAAGTAAATGTTAAAGGATCAAAATTGAAAATAAAACAAACATGGGGACTGGAGTGAACAAGCAGGACAAATAGGTTGGCATGTGAAACACAAGCGTCAATGTGTGGGAGACGCCCATCATATTTAGATGGTGTATGAGGTATTATTCAATGACAAAATGCTAGCTTCCATGGTGGTATTGGAAATGTTTCTCTACACCTTTCCTGGTGGTCAAACGTGTGTATACAACAACGCGGTGGTTAGGCTATGGCGGCCTTTTTGTCCTTTTTTTCCTTTTTTTTTTCTCTTCACCTTGAGACTTGGAATGTCAAGCCATAATTTAAAGTTGTCCAGTTATTTGTTTTTTGTATCAAATTTGATCCTCATTCTTTTGATTGCTATTTTTTTTGTTCCAAATGTTTTTTTATATTGATTTTATTTTTCAATTTCATCCCTAAAACATTTGGTTTCATTTAATCTTTATATGAAATTTGGTTCTCATTGTTTTGATTTCTATTGGTTTTTTATTATCTTAATTTAATTTTGTTTTCAATTTTATCCCTCAACATTTGGTTTCGGTTTATTTTTATGTGAGATTTGATCCTTATTCTTTTGACTTTTATTTGTTTTGTTTTGGATCATTTTTTGATTTTTTTTTCAATTTCATTCCCTAACATTTGGTTGATTGAAGATTTTGTTTCATGATTTTTTAAAGTTTGCCTTCTATAAAGTTAGTCTCGAGCTTATAACTAGATTTGCAAGTTTTAAAGATTAGCTCAAATTGACATTGGTCTTTTTTAGAACTTTTTTAAAATTGATGTTTTCTTAAATTTTATCCTTTAATATTTAATTGGTTGGGAATTGGTTTTCGTGCTTTTTCACTTTTCTTTTTATCATGTTATCCTGATCTCATGTCCTAAGTCGTAGGCATGACAAGTTAACTTGGATTGACTCAAGTTATTTGATTATCTTTTTTTAAATTATGTTTTTTTTTTCCGCTTTCATCCTTCAATATTTGATATTATAAGAATTGTGCTTCATTTTTTTTTAATTTTTTCTTTGTAAAAGGTTATCATGTTCTCATTTAATTTTTATTTCATTCTCAAATAAGATCATGGAAACCTTTTACGAATATTGAGAGGATATCTTTTCATAGCATTGACAAGCTTTCATTGTTTTTAGTTGAGCAATGTCAATTTTTATTTATTTATTTATTTATTTTCATTGCATTTCTATCATTCATATTATTAATTAGTTGAGCTTATTGATCCTAGTCAAGTTCATAACACGAGTTTTGGATTTTTTTTGCTTCTTTGGGAACATTTGCATCACTCGAGCATCCTTTTTTTACTTTGAATTTTTTTTAGCTTGGCCTCCGAGGTGGCACATGCCATCAATCTAGTAATAGCTACGTCACTATATATTTGATATGATTTTAAAAAAAATTGTTTTGCAAGTTGAGGCATTTGTAGTAACTATTGATATTATTTAATAGTGGACATCATGTCTACTATTCCAAATGTGGAGCACTTATATGATAGATCCCAAAACTATATCATAGATTTAATTACTCAATTTTTATAAGGTATTTTGAGCAATTCTACCAAGTTTCCAAATTTCTGTCAAAATCTATATTTACCGTGGATATCTAACTTCTCTCGACATATAAAAAGTCTCTTAACTTTTTTTGATAAGGAGTACATATTTCGAATGAGACAATATGTATACCAATGACAACCTTGTAAGGTCGTAAAAGGTCCTTTATCGCCTAGGTAATCAAACCTTAAAAGGCCAACCCAAAGCCTACAAGGCATAGAAATGTAGACTAAAGAAATCTCATTGTATACCAGTGACAACCTTGTAGACTTTCAACGAGAGTTGAGGTTTCATGAGTGCCAGTCAGGGGTGAAACCCATCGAGACACTATTAACTTCCTTATTGATAACTTAAGGTAATATGTGTGCCAAAAAAATAAGTGTAGTGGATGTAGGGGCATAAGTTCATATGCATGTTACACAAAATATAGAAAAAAAATACACACATAAACAAAAAACCAATATTAATTAAAAAATAGCAGAAGGTGATTTAAGAATATAAATATACGAAATAATTGTTTAATCACCAGCAAAGTTGTTATTCTACCACACCCAACAATATGGTGAATTTAAAAGGTGATGTAAGAATATAAATATACGAGTTGCCACCTAGTTTATGGTAACTATGAACCCTAACTGGTCTTTATAAATTTTTATATCAGAGACTGGTTATACTAAAGGAAATACACATTATGCTTGTATCTAATTATAAAATTATCTACTCTGTTATTGCTAAAATTAGCCTAAACTAGTGTATCTATGTTTCGTAAAAGCTACTAATCCTAAAAAAAAGTTATTTGGAACTTGGATCTGGCTACAAGCCTAATCCTAACTTTGAAAACATGGGCATTTGACCTAGAAGGCTAACAAATGGTAAATCATGCATTGAGATTGTTTCTTAGATTATGTTCAAAACATGCTTAAAGGTCACCACTCACATTCAATAGGTTTTTGAGGTTATGTTGACCTAGCCTAAGTTTTTTCGCTATGATTTTTTTACTTTTTAAAAACAAAAAACAAACTTATTGAGTGGTCATAATATTCTTGGATTGAACCTAAAAAACTATTTTTTAAAATAAAAAATAGCAAATTATTAACATTCAATTCACAAGATTTGTTAAGTGATCATATTATCAATGACCGACCTTTTGATGAAAATCATTAACACAAACTTTTTACACACATATATCTACCATCCTTTAAAAAAAAATTATGAAGATTTTAACATGTTGAATCAAAATTTCAAAGCTAAAATACATTGAGCGCAAAAATCAAACACAAACTATCCACACAAACAAATTTAATCAAATCCACCCAAGAAAAATAAGAGCATGCTAAAAAAATTATATGAAAAAATAATTTTAAATCCAAAATTGACTTTTTGATAGAAAAAAAAGTGCAAAAAACATGTGACTTGGACATGATTGGCGCATGTAATCCACGTGGTACCTAATGGCAGCAGTTGGAAATCTTAGCTTCAAATACGCATGATAAATCTTAAAACATATACAACTTTAAAGAAACAAAATTTTCTCTCGCAAATTCATGGAGGTTGTCAAAGATCAATCATGATTTATTGGTAGATTGGAGATAATGAAAAGGGTGTTTGAGGTTGTGATTTCTAGGAAAAATCAAGGCTGTTGTGATTTTATTTTGAAGTGTGTTGTAGTTGTGCTGAGAGGAGATCGAGTCTGTAGCTTAAGGGTTGGTTTGCAATTGGTTTTTTGGTTTCAATGCTTTATGGAAGAGGGAGAGGCTACAAGCAATGTGGTGGTTGTCATTGGGTCTGTCGAGAGCTGTGTTGTTACTGGTAAAAGTGTTTGAACTGACAGTTGTTGAAAGCTTCACAGTTCATAGTGATGGTGATGGGTTGCTGCAATTTAGGTATGGCCTTGTTAATGGACGATGGAGGGATAATGAGTATATGATAGATTTGTGGTAATTAAGATTTTTAATGAAAGGTTAGCTCAAGGTGTTGAAAAGGTGTGTTGTGGAAATCGGGTCTTTTGGCATGGCTTGACAATATTACTACTAAGATGGTTGTTGGTGAGGGTTCAGTCGGAGATATTCTTGTGTAAAAAGACAGTATTGATTTGGTTGAATGAGGCTTATGGTGGATGATGGTTTTTTTTTTTTTGCATGGTGGTTATGAGTGGTTTGTGGAGGTTTAAGGATTTGATGGGTGGTGTCTTATAATGGGTTTATAGGGTGGCAGATGGTGTTTTTTTGGGTGGTAATGATGGGTTTGTCTTGGATTACTTGGTGGGTCGATCTTGTGTGTGGATCTTAGTGGATTTTGATGGTTTATGGAGGCTTAGGAAGGTTTATGGAGGTTGGCAATAGGGTTTGAAGGAGGAGATATGTTAGGTCAAAAGTTGGGTTAATTGAGCTAATTACAGGTTGATTGGATTTTTGGTAGGAAAGTTTTGGTGTTTTAGTCCTCTCCCTTTGGGATCCCTTATCTGTATTTAGGTATCTTTATTTATAATAAAAAGTCCTACATGACATAAAATAATAATCCTTTTTCCTTTTGAAAATCTATCATAATGTTCTAATTTTTCTAGATTTTTGGAATAAAACAACCATACACTTTAGTTTCTAATTCCTTAAAAAAATTAAAAATTCACGCTCTTAATCAAAATCCATCCCTAATCTTTTAATTTTTAATTTTATCTTTCTAAAAATTAAATCAAGAGAAAATAAAGTCAAATTTAGGTTATGACAATAAAAAATAAAAAACTTTATATTATTCCTAGAAAAAAACACAAAAGAATAATGAATTAATGATCTTTTACCTTTAAGGGAATTAATAATCTTTATAATCATAATCTCTAAGAAATTTCCAATAAAATATATTTTATACTATTATTTATAGCTATTTATAACTTTAGTTGGATTTTGATGAAGTAGTGAAAAATCTTTACATAAAATTAGGTTTTTCATGGGTTACGATCTTAGACCAAGACATGTGGGCTTGATGTTTGGGAAAACTGAGAGAAAATGTAAGTATAGAGAAGTAAATCTTAAGTTTGAAAAAATTATGACTTGTTCTTTTTACTCGGTAATCCAAGGTATTTATAGATTTTAGTTATGTTAGTTCATCTTAGAAAGTAGCATGACAATTGATAGGTGAGAACATTGGTGCCCACTATTGATTGTAATATTTGACATTGTTATTGATGGAATGGTTGGTGAATGTAAATGACACATTGACTAGAAATAACCACTGGTCAAGAGAGGAGGCTCTCAATTTGCATAGAACATGGTGCGTGTTGCATTGCGGCTATTTGCTAAAAATATGGTGTCATCCTTGCATACAAGTGTGTACTTGCAGATAATCCATTAGTATAGAAAAGGTTGAGTGTGTGGTGGTGCACAATATCTTATTCTGACTTCTCGAAACTCAAAAACATATCCAAGTGTGTGTGTATTGGATAGTTCACCACAAGTGTAAGGTATTGCTATTTGGGCCAGAGCCTAAATATCATGGGTGTTGTTGTTTCGATCATGACCCAAACGACAACAAGACAACAAGTGTGGTGGCCCAAACAACAAATTTGTTTCTCTTGGTAAAAAAATTAGCACCATCATATTTGATATATAAAAAACTTATTGGTTTTATAAAGAGACTCGAGCAACATACATATAAAATTGTTATATTTACCCACTTTAGTTCAGAAAGGACTTGACAAGGGAAAAAAAGATAAACAAAATATATGTCATTCGACCCGAGATAGTGTTTGGTATATTGGACAATATTGAAAGGATTGAATTGTACTGGACAAATAATTATCTTATCCCGTATTTGGTATGCTTTGAATTAAACTAGACAATTTGCTTTATTTTTTGTTTGGTAGATACTAGACAAGAATCAATTGACTCGAGGTCTGAACTAGTCTAGGTTTAAAAAAAATAGAGGAAGGATTGATCCGACATGACCCGATCAAAAACTCTGGTTAACCTGCAACCCATTCGACCCGAGATAAAACATAGGTAAAACATCTATTTACTTTTTATATATATAATGTTTTTGGTCAAAATGAGGTTGCTTTTTTTTAGGTCAACATAATTTGACCCTTTACACCTATGACTCGAGCCTTATCTTGGGTCAACTCCTGAATTGAGTTTTAAAACTATGATAATAACCACTTTTATTTTTACGTTGCTTTAGGTCAAACCGAGTTGACCTCCTAATTCATGACCTGAGCCTTGCCTCGGGCTAACCTCTTAGTTGGATTTTAAAACTATGATAATAATTATTTTTATCCTTACATTGACTCGAGTCAATGGTCAACTTGGCCCATAACTTGAGTCTAGCCCCGAGTCGACCCCCAAGTACAGTTTTAAGACTATGATAATAATTATCTTTATCCTTATGTTGATTTAGGTCAATGGTCAACCCGACTTGTGACTTAGGCCTGACCTAGATGATTCCCCAGGTAAAATTTTAAAACTATGATAATAATTATTTTTATTCTTACATTGATCCAAGTCAATGGTCAACCCAACCCGAACCTATCATCAGGTCGACTCTAGAGTCAATTTTTAAGACTGTAATAATAATTATTTTTATTGTTATGCTGACCTGAGTCAATGGTTAACCAGACTTTGGCCCCGAGCCGACCACCGAGTGGGTTTTAAAAGTATGATAATAATCATTTTAATATTTACATTGATTTGGGTCAATGGTCAACCCAATTGGTGACCTGGCCTTGCCCCGGGTTAACCCATAGTTGAGTTTTAAAACTATGATAATAACCATTTTTATCGTTATGTTGACCCGGATCAACTAGATTAACCATTGTGCAGAGAATTGGACAAGCTTGTTTTGTCCTTTTTAACGAGACAAAAGTTTCTTCACTAAAACAACCTTGCATAGGACAAAAAATGATGTTCATACTATCTAAAGGCGCACCAAACAACTTCACAAAAAAATTTTCTTGTTTAGACCATTATTGTCCAGCATACCAAATACCACCTTACTACTGGTCTAGATTCATTTATTGTTTTTATGGATCTTCCTGGGTCGTATTTCCTTGCTTTATACATGGATTTTGTTTGTCAAAATTGTAAATTCCATCTTTTAAGTCATAATAAAAAGAAATGAAGATGGTTTTTCAGTCGACAACTTACAGAAGAAATTCCCCATTTATAAATCACTATATAATCATATTAAACGAAACATTATAAAACATGAGTTTTTCATTGTAGCTAGACAATTTATTATGGATTGCTATAGTGAAATTATTCAAATGCCTTTGAGTTGAAAAAGAAAAACCTTTAGGGGTGGTGTTTTGGTTTTTTCCATTGCCTATTGGTCATTAAAAGATTATTCAAGGGTGTCTAGGTTTTTTTCTTTTTTTTACGCAGTAAAAATATTATTTTACTCTTAGAGTCAACAAAACTTAGAGTTATTGACCAAATATGTTTGTTGACTTTTCATAAATTTTTAAACAGTAAAAATATTTCTTTACCTCAAGGATCAAAAAAATTGTTGGGCTGTTGGACAAGGGTCTTTTTTGTTTTATTATTAATATATAGTTAAAGTACATTTTTGGTCTTAGATAAGACAAAAATCAGGTTTGCATTTCGGAATATTTTTGTACTTCGCATGGGTTTTTTTAGTAATTACCAAGGTCATGGGATGTTTTGATATTTTCATGTCAACTTTTTAATTTTTTACTTAGAAAAGCTAATGGCACGTGCTCGTGAGTGGATGGCATCCACACTACTCAAGTGGCGCGAGTGACGCTACCAAATGACCAAACCTGACCTTTCATTGTCTCATTAAACGCACCACCATGTCTTCTTTCATATGATGTGGTGCATGACAGCATATGGTGGTCGGTTTGTCACCAATGGTCATTTTTTCTTTTCTTTTTTCCCTCCTTGTCCCTTCACTGTCAAGTAAAATGCATGATTGTCCTCTCTCTTTTTTTTTCAATTTCAATCCTTATTCTTTTAAGTTCTTATTTTTTTTATTCCTTTAATAAAGTTTTATTTTTTTTCAATTTAATCTTTCAATTACGATTTCTCATATGTTTTGTTTTTTCATTTTGGTTAATATTCTTTTGATTTTTAATTATTTTTCCTTGACCTTTTTGTTAAAGATTTTTTGGATTTCAATTTCATCGTTCAATCAAAACTTTTGTTGTTTTATTTTTTTCTAATTCGACCCTCATTCTTTTGATTTGTTTTTCCTTTTGTTAAGGCTATTTTCAATTCAATTTAACCCTCTAATTATTAATATTTATTTTCACCCTTATTTTTTTAGATCCAATTATATGATTGGTTTTTTTCTTTAGTTTCATCTTTAAACATTTGATTTGTTAGAAATTCGGTTTCGCGTGATTTTATTGTTCTATATTAGTTTTTAAAAAAACATTATTTTCTGTGATTTTATTCAATTTATTTTTTATGAGTTTATCTTTGTCTCATAACCTAGGTCATAGGTTTTGATGAGTTCGGCCTTGCATAATATTTTTTCAGGTGTGAGTTTATTCAGCCAGTATTGTTTGTATTTATCTTTTAGGTCATAAATTTTTTACGATGTAGATTTATCTTTTATTGATTTAAATAAACAATTTCAATGAATATATTATAGTGAATGTCTCATTTTATGAGATTGAATATCTTGATCTATATTCATCTCTCAATTTATATATATATATATATATATATATATATATATATATATATATATATATATATATATTTTTTAATGTTTTTTTTTTTTTTTTTTTTTTTATAATTTATTTAATTAGATATATGTTTCCATAGATTTTTTAATTTAAATTTTGAATTTTTATGTTAAAAAATACATTGAATTAGCTGCAAACTCAACAATTTTTTTTTTAAAAAAAAATTATACTCACAGCAGATCAAGGGTTAAATAGCCAATTCTTACATAAATATTATTGATTCCCATGTTCATGTTCATTGACACTAACATTGTTCCATTACAACTACTTGCTTATTAAACA
>Ga0325401_1000964_pt1 | contig 23114 bp, 17 predicted proteins | sample PopdelMetagenome_FD_205666 | JGI IMG/M metagenome (GOLD analysis project Ga0325401, IMG submission 205666) | Populus deltoides microbial communities from Bellville, Georgia, United States - Xylem-PdKOR-R2 | ecosystem: Host-associated > Plants > Phyllosphere > Stem > Wood/Secondary xylem | place... | reverse complement strand
GTTGAAACAACAATATCAACAACTCTCAACGAATTATGATGAGCTCCGTCAAATAGTCATGGAGATGAGATCAAAGATGGGTGACGATACTTGTGCAGCTTCTTTTTGGCCGTATGGTCCCGGGAACAACCAGCCTCCTCCTCCTCCACCTCCTCCTCCAGCTCCGCCACTATTCTAGTTTAATTTTGTTTTTTAAACACATTAAATTTGTAATGAATATTATTACTTTTACTTTTTTAATGTTTAATGCATTTTTATTTGTTTATTAAGGTTTTTTACAATTAATAAATAATTTTTTTATATATTTTAAATACCTACCGACGGATAGTATCCGTCGGTATTTAACAGAGATTTGCCGAACAATTACCATCCATGCCATCTTTACCGACGGCATCACCGACAGATAATATCCGTCAGTGATTAAATGCAGACGGCATTACCGACGGATAATATCCGTCGGTATTACACAGAGAGTTTCAACAAAATTACAAGCCATGCCATAATTACCGACGGAAAATCCGTCGATAATTACGTCGGTAATTACCCTTGAAATTACCGACGGATTTATTCCGTCGGTAATGTTCCCACGGGAAACTTTTTTTTTGGCGCGCGCGTATCCGTCTGTATTACTGTCGGTGTTTCCGTCGGTGAGTGGTTTTTTTATTTGCGATAGAATTAGCGACGAAAATGGGATTTACCGACGACTGTTATACCGACGGACGTGTTCCGTTGGTGAGTCCGTCGGTATGATTTTCACCGACGGATTTCATTGTTGTCACCGATGGAATGAGTCCGCCGGTAAAACTGGATAATGTTGTAGTGGAAATAAATAAAGTAAAGGGAGATGAGTATCCATTCAATAATATACTCGTATCAGAGTTCAAATTTACCCCAAAAAAAAGAAAGAGAGAGAGAGACATGAAAGTATGTCCCAGCTACTTTGTTAATACCAGAAAAAAGAATTGAAGAAGACACGTATAGCTTAATAATAAAATATTCTGTAAAAAAACTTAAACAAAATATTATTGTGATAACTGACCACAGAGATGATTACAGGCAGTTAATGGAAGTAGGCACAACAATTAAACATTGGCTGAAGAGGGAAGAAGGCTTGAAGCTAATGAAGGTCAAGAAAATTAATTAATTAATTAATTAAGGTCGATTGTGTGAATTGCTTGTTGGAAAATTGCTGCTGATCATTTAAGTAGCAGCCCATTCTTTTCGAATGTCGAAGGTGTAGTTGATCTCCAAGTAGCACTTGTTATCATCATCAAGAAACTGAGGAAGTTCAAAGAAATTAAAAAAAAAAAAAAAGTTAGGACAAATTAAGGGGAGATGCTACGTTGTAATTTGCAGCAATTTGCAATTCAAGGACTGAAATGAAAATACTTTGAAACATAATATTATTAGAAAATAATAAGTTACTAATACATTTATGTAGGAAATAATTTATTAGGATATATTCATATAAAAATATATTAATTTGATGTATTAGTGTTTGTAATACTTTAATTTAATTAGATAATATTGTTAGAAAATACATCGTTATATTATACTGTAATCACACATTTTAAATCATATAGACTTCATTATAAAATTAGGACATCGAAGAAAATAAATTGATTTTCAATATTCTCCAAACACAAAAAAATACTCCCCAGCAAACAAAACAAAGAAGACATAAGATATCAACTCAAAGACAGGGTAGGGTAGTATATATGTAAAGCACCCGATCGAGCAAGAAATGACTTGTGTTTGCTTTAAGGGAATTGCCAGCTTACTTTTAATCCATGAACTTTAGTACATTCCCACAATGAAGTCAAGAATTAAGATTATAATTAAGGGGAATGCCATTCATAAAATTAGCTAGTAGCAGTGAATTACTCTTTCACAGCTTCTGGCACATTTTTTAACTTTAAAGTAAAGACGAGGGAATTGAACTAACCTTTGACCTTGCCGAGTATGATCCTCTAGCGAAAATGCCCGAGGGCGTGGTCTCTTGTGCATTCATATGCGTGTAAGGCTCTGGCTGAGGACTATAGGTTCCAAGCATTTCTTTTGAGCTGTCCACTGAATTGATAAAAACCATTATAAAGGGGAAACATTCAAGTGTTTGAAACTCGAGTTTTGGCGTGAGTTAGGATGTCGATAGCTCACCCTTGATGCCTGTTTTCCAGACGGTATTGGTGTATTTCAGGCCTGATACAATGTTATTGCTGACTTGGAAGGAGAATTTCAGGTTATAGGGACTGCCTTCTTTCAATGTAAACCATAAGCCTCTGGGCCTCCCGTTCTCAGGAATAGAAAGTACAATGTCAGGTCTGCCAGGAGAGAGGATTGACAGGCTAAGAAATTTCACATCTGGTTCAAGTGTTTCTGCAATTAGTAAAAGAAAAACAAGATTTACTAAAAGCAATGGGGAGATGATTAGAAAAGAAGCTATATATCGCCTGTGTATACATGCAGATACCTAATCATTAATTTTCTCTGTTACACCGCTAGCTAACAAAATATATGGTGCAAGAATTTTGCATGTACACAATGAAAGGACTTCAAGATTCTTTGCATGAACACATAACATCAATTATGATAATGAAAACGAATAGAAACCAGGATTTATTTGAAGAATTAAAAAAAAACCCAGAATCGAACAAACTCACAAAATTTAGATAGGGAAAAGAAAGTATACGTGACAGCTAGCGAGTACCTCCAATGGTGTTCAAATCCACACTCCCAAGAAGCTGCTCCTTCCATTTCCTCAAGCTCTCATCATCCTGAACTTCCAAAATCCACACACCAACATATGAAAAACGGATTAGCAAATACATTTCCATAATTTAAAATGCAATGGCGGCAAAGAAAATTAAAGAAAACAAAAAAACCTTGTCTTTTTCAAGTTGTTCTTTGAGGGTGTACTGTGGACCTAGCTGAATTTTATTACTTCCGCTCTCATCATCTTCCTCCTCGTGATCAGTTGCATACAAAGAAGTCTCACTCTCACTCATCTGCCTTTCTGTCCTCTCTCCTCCATCATGATCCTCATCATTTGTTTTCATAACCCCACTATTATCTCCTCCTATCGTCTTGTTATTGTCGTCAAACTCCATGTTTCTCGAACTCGATGCAGATCCAATAGCCAAAGACATCAACTTTATGATCAACCAAAAATGAATAAAGAGTGAACACAAAAACGTTAAAAGAAAGACTACATGTAAGAATTTGTTATGTCTTGGAAGAAAGAAAAAGATTAAAGAGAATCCAAAATGGGAGCAAAAGGACTTAGATTTTTGTTGTGTTAGAAGAAACGTCAACGATGTGAGGAAAGAACTAAAACTGTTTTTATCTTAAGGGGAGGAGACCCCATCTAATAAGAGAGACAAGAAAAGACCCACAATCCAGAAACAAAAGATCAGCAAAAGACAAAAGAGATGGAAAAAATAATAATTGGGTTCGTCTTGTCTCCTGGCTTTCCTGTTGTTTCTTTATTTTTCGTTCTTGTGGATTGTTTCGAGAGATTCTCAAACAATTTGAGATTGCTCTCTAGAGAGATTGAGAGGCCAAAAGATTGGGTAATATGAGGAAGATAAGAAAAAGGTCATGTGGTGATCCGAAAGATGAGAGAGAGAGAGAGAGAGCATGAAAGTTACTATTGGGACATGGTGTGTCGACGTGCTTTGATGGAACTCAGCCTAAGATTGAGGGTGATATTGATAGATGTGCCTTTTGACTCTTTCTTTAAATTTTTTTTTGTAAATAACCGACCAAGAAAACAAAATCTAGATAGGTACAGTTCATGGAATGTGATCGATGTGGGTGTGATTTCATAACCACAATTCCATTTAGTAACAGGCCGTCCTCTCGTTTAGACTAATTGTATCACTCTGACATCCCAAATCGAAACCAGGTTTATCTTTTCAATTTAGTGAAGAACACACTTCTTACACAACAAAAATCTAACCTGAAAATTTCATTTCTTTCCATCTAACCTGAGCTTTACTTAGTCTCTTAACCATCATTTCTTTGCAATGCATGAATAAAACAATGGGTTTCATCTTAAAGGGTTCAGGTTTCTTTAAGCTTACATTTTGTGTTTCATGTAGTAGAAAAAAATTAAAAAAAATAACTAGTCCTAGGAATTAGTAATGACTAGCCTTGGTGCTTGTGTTTTGCTGAGCTAGATTATTTTTTCTTGTGTAAAAAATAATATTTAATTGTTGTAAGTGTTTTTTTTTTAAATATGTGATTCATCTGAGTGGATTGAATATACTGAGTTTATATTAATTATACAAAAAATAAAAAATAACAATATCAAACTTAAAAATAAAAGTGATTACAATAACTTGAGAAAAAAATATTTTTTTCAAAAGGAGGCAAATGATGTCTATCAATTCAAAGCCCATTCAATACAAAAAAATAAAATGAGGTAAAAAAAAATATAAAAAAACAATTCTAGTTGACCCGAATTAGCATGACAAACATGTAACCTTAATAATTAAGGTTGATCTAACCAATAATATCTTGTTAAACTCATAGCATAAATCATGAGATTGGAATAACTCAATAAAATAAATAAAGAGAATTATAAAGCCTTAAAAAAACTATTATAAAAGAAAAGATTTATTTTTTTTTGTGCTTTTAAGAGTATTTTCATTGTTTTACTGTGGATTTTAATTATTTATTATTTGTAATATTTTTTAAAATACCAAATTCATTTAGGTTGATATTATAATGAAGAAAAAACTATTATAAAAATAAAAAAAATACCCTTTGTCGCTAGGTTTTAATTTTTTATTATTTTTAATGATATTTTGATCGTTTCACTGTAAAATTATAATGAGAAAAGATTTATTTATTCCTGGCCAATTTTATAATGAAAAATGGATCATCTAAAAAGACTTAAATACCCTTGAAAACCAATATTAAGTTTTTTTAGGTGAAAAAATAAAAATATCATTATATTATTCAAGAAAAAAATATTTTCTTAGTGTGAAGCAACCGTGTTTTTCAAATAGGATTCAGCATTTTTTGATTAGGGTGGAGCTCCCTCTCCATAGACTCTGGCTAGAATTAGAAGATTCAAATTGTGAAGGCAAAAAAGAATCTGCTTACTAATTTATTCAAGTAAAATTTGTTGGTTGGCGTCAAAGCAACTGGGTTGATTTTGAAGGCCCGCGCGCTGTGAAAGAGTAAAAGGCTTCGGTATGCTTTGATCTCTTGCTTGGAAAGCCAGCCCATCGAAGTCCACAGGGCATTTGAAACTCGATTACAGACTAGAGATTGCACTTAGGCTTTTCCTGTACAATGTACTGGAAGCTAGATGATGGAATATTATTTGAACTCGATGTTAGATTTCAGGGGTACATACAAATCTGCCATTTGACTCGAACTTGATCTTGCGCAATATTATTCAAACTTTTTGTTATTTTTTTGAAAGATTAGAACTCAAAAGACTATAATTGACAACTAGAAAAACATCAGTTGAAGAAAATAAACAAAAAAAGTTGTGGAATTCATAGGGAGGAGGGAAAAAAAAAAGAAGAAAAGAAGGAAAATTAGTTTCATGCATAAAAAATATCGACACACACCTCCTCTAATGAAAAGACTACTGAGACACATCTACAGACATCAAAGAAAAACATTTTTAAAGGTTGAATGATGTTGCACGCGCCACAATAACATGGCAGGACTTCTTATATGCTGCCACTTGTTCTCCACGCACCTATTATTTTTTTACACTTAATTAAATTTGGTCCATGATTGTATAAAAACCATTTAAATGAGCCCTGAATTCATCTTATCATAGTTTAAGTTTTTTTTTTTTAATTTGGTCATTAATTATCTAATAACTCTTCAATTTAGGATTGAATTCCGTTCGACCTAGACCTAATGTAAGGCAAACCGGGAAGAGAATAAGGGCAAGGAAAAGAAAAACAGTAGCTGACAGACCTAGTTAGTGCATTATTATCGTGCCCAAGACCCAATTCGTGATTTTTGTGTTAAACCTAGGTTGATTAGAGGTGATTGTTTCTCAGACTACATAAAAAATCAAGTCAGGAAATTTCAAGGTTGACTCGCTAGGTCGAGTTTAATGATATTGGAAAAGAGTTCCCTATGACCTATCATTTTTTTAAGCTCACGAAAACAACACCACTTATAATTTTACTCAAGCTATGTAAAAAATCAAGTCAGAAGATTTCAAGGTTGACTCGCTAGGTCGAGTTTAATGATATTAGAGAAGAGTTCCCTATGACTTATCCTCTCTTTTTTAAGCTCATGAAAACAACAACACTTATAATTTTACTCTTCTAGATTTGTTTTTATTCAAATAAGGTTTCAACCAGATTATCTTTGTATGTTTTGAGATTACAATTAGTGTTTATTGTTATAACTCAATTCTTACCCCCTAAAAAAACCAAAAGAAAAAAAATATCAAAGAAAAAAAAGTTTCTTAGTCAAAATTTCCTTATAAAATATGCAGTTGAAAAAGAAAGAAGGAAAATAAAAAAACAAAAAAAGTGGTAAAAAAAGAAAACAATTGAGAAAAAAAAGAAGCAATTAGGAGGTTAATTGTGAAGAAAGATTGAGAAAATGGTTGAAATTGGTAAGATAATTGAAAATTAGAAAGCAAAAAATTGTATTGGAAAAGACATAAAAGCTTGTGGGCATTTTAATGCAATCAGGGGTGAAATTAATAAAACAAATAAAAGAAAAATGATTGAAATTTGTGAAAAATTAAAGATTAGAAATCCAATGACCAAATTAAAAGAAATAGGGAAGTTAAAGGATAAGAAAATGTCATTAGGGATAAAATTGTGAAGAAATTGAGACAAAAGGCTAAAATTGGCCAAAAATAAAAAATTAGAAGGCTAAGGATCAAATTGGAAAAGACATGAAGGTTAAGGATAAGAAATATGCAATAAGAGGATGGAATTATGATGAAATTGGGTGGAAATGAGTGATATTTACTAGAAATCAAAATTTAAAAAGCCAATAACCGAAATGAAAAAAGTGTCAAAATTAAAAGGCTTTTTTTAATGCAATCATGGGTGAAATTGAGAAAAACATTTAAAGAAAAGGGTTGAAATTAGCTAAAAATTGAAAATTAGAAAGCCAGTGACTGAATTGGAAAATGTGCTAATATTGATGGATTTTTTTTATTAATTAATGACTAAATTGAAAGAATTATTGAGAAAAAGGTCAAAATTGAATGAAAATAAAAAAAAAATAAAAAATTCAAGGATCTAAATGGAAAAGGCAGAAAACTTGGAGGGCTGTGTTGAAAAAACAAAAACTCCCTTTTAATCAAAACAACGTCATTTTAAAAATAAAGCCAATGAATTGAAACAATGTTATTTTGGTGTATGGTAAAAAAAGTACATTTTCTTCTCTAGCACGATTTACAACTTTTCTTCAGGTTTTTGGAGGCATTCATCTCTCTCTCCCACGCCATTGAAAAAGGCCAAAAAACAAGTCATCTTCTTCTTTGTATATGTACTTTATGTTCAACTAAAAAACACGTGCTTTAACTCTTTAAATTCATTGAAACACTGGTGCAAAAATGTCAACTCAAGCATATTTTTCCAAAGGGTACAATCATTGTGGATGATTAAGAATGACCTAAGAAAATCAATGGTCATGATCAAAGTAAGAATCTTCATCCTTACCTATAAATAGGGGGGAAAAGAAAGAAATAAAGAAACCCAAGCTAGAAAAAGAAAATACCAAGTGTGTAAAATTATTATGTCGTGTTTTTATGTATTCAAGTGTGTAAGAATTCATTTTCAGAAATGAGTTACTATTTATTCATGAATTTTATATTTTATTTGGATAATTAAAAAAGGCATCTTATAGTTTAATCACGTTTTTACTTTCCTGTTGTACTTTGAGAAATTACAATTTATATGTTATGATGTGAACCTGAAGGGTAAGAACCCTTAAACCCACAAACAAGATAAAAACAACCCAAGAAAGATAAAATCAAATTGAAGATAAAAACTCAACACAATGATTATTTTGAATCAAAGAACTAAAGTTATTGAATGAATGACTCCTAACCCGTTGATTATAGATAATCAAGAACTAGAAGTATAAATATGAATGCCACAAAAATAGTTAATCTTGGATAAGTTTTGAAGTATTCAATGAAGAACCAAGAGTATGAGCTACTTTGCCACATACAAAATATTATTATGAAAATAATCCAAGTTTTTTTTTGTTTAACCCTTCAAACAAGTTATTTATAGTTTACAAAATAAACAAACCTTAACAAACTAATGAGATGACATTAAAATCCAATTTAAAAAAATAACTTTAGGCTTCTAAAATAAATAACAAATATTTAAAACTAAAATAATTAAACAAACTATCATATGTCCTTAAAAACTTTTAGCCTAAATAATCTCTCTTACATAAGATAGCTGAAGTTTGTACCATTTGGAAAGTCTTAACTAACTTTGATTCTATAGAATTAAATAGTTGTTCTCTTGCTGTACTTGTGCTATTAAAAATCCAAAACTTGTCGACTATGTAAAATTAATTAATGTAGGAAAAAAACCTATTGATTATAAAATTAATTCTTCTTATATTGCCTATATGTTGTCCTTTCCCAACATGAGAACCTTGCCAATTAATTAATCTTAAATTGCCAGTTGAATATTTAACAAATAAAGAATTTCATGTTGTAGTCTTTATTCTGTAGCCCAAATAAAGAATACTTGTCTTTGTAAGAGAACCAAAAACCTTACAGAAACAAATAACCTTTATTGTAATCTTCAAACTTGAATTAGCTCAAATACTTTGAATAAACCCATTAAGTGCTTCTTTAATTCTCTTGACTTCTGACTTTGTAATTGGCCTAATCGTTATATGCAATGTTTCCTTATAATTCTAATTATTTCCTCTCTCATAAAAAGATTTGACCTTAAATTGTTACCTACATCAAATAGAAAAAGATTATAAACATTAAAAGTAGTATTAATATTATACCCACTTAAAAGATCCATTTTATATGCATTGTCGTTGATTCATTCAAGGACTTGAAATGAACCATCTTCTCTAGGTTGCAATTTAAATCTCCTATGAGCTGGAAATTTTTCCTTCCTTATATACACCAAAACCAAATCACCTAGGTCAAATATAACACATCTATGGCCTTTATTAGCTCTAAATATATAGTTATAAGACCAATAGTTTTCCTAATAATTTTAGTAAATGGTGAATAACATACAAAAATATTTGGCAAACCATTCATAAAAATATCAAAACTAGCCAAAACATATACTTTACCATTAGAAACACCATAAATTTGCAATACATCCTCATAATCTTGAAACAAAGAAAAAACAACACAAATTTGTATATTATTCTTAGTATATATAAATTATTAATAACATTTTTTTTTGCATAACAACTTTTATGCTTTTTATTTTTTCCTTAACACTCTTTTCTCGGTTCTTATTTCCCTTCTCTCTTTCTTTCTCAACTATCAACCAACTCTCTATTCTTTTCTCTCTTAGTCAAATCTAACATTCATTGAATTTTCACTCCCCTAACCTCAGTTTCTTTTTTCAATTTCAATTAGTCCTCGTAAACCTATTTTGGTGATAATGATACAAGAGTGATAGATTTTCCATCTTTTACAAAAGAATATTTATTTCTAAACCCATCATTTTCAACCTTCTTATCAAACTATCTCAACCCCTCTAATAACAAATGACTCATATACATAAGAACTACACCACACAAGACTTCATCACTATGTCTCCCAATAAAAAACAAAAACAAAAACTATTTATTAGCCTTCACATCACCACATTCATTCAACCACTAAAGTCTATAAGGTTTATAATGCTTTGTTGTATTCAAATTTAACTTCCTAACAAGTGTAGTATTAACAATATTAGCATAACTTGCATCATCTATAATCATACTACTTACCTTATTATTGATATGACATCTCTTATGAATATATTCTCCATTTGTTGCTTTAAATCATCCTTTTAATCTGCACATTTAATGCTCGTCTAATCACAAGTGTTCACCCTTAACCAAATATTTTGTATCTCCAGCACTAGCATCCTCAAGTGGTGGCATCTCCTCATCATTGCTATCACTTTTGGATATAATCTCCCTATGATCATGTAAAATCATAATTATCTTGTTTAGACATTAAGACATTATATGACATATTTCCATATATATAAAATACTTATTATCATGATTATGAGTTGTTTAAGTATCAAATTTACTTTTAATATCAATGAAGACTTCTTTTTTTCTTTTTGGTGGGTCAGTTTTAGCTCCTATATTCAGCTTGGTTTTAGAAGCCCTCTCTTTCCTATAATTTAGTCTCCATGTCAAAAAGGAACCAAGATTCTAAACTTGCAAAGTATTGCCATTCCTCCTAAGTTATCATTCCATCTTTATAGCCATATGCATCATATTTTTTAACTCCATCACATTCATTATCCCATTGTTTAAACCATTCATAAACTTAGTCATGGTAGCTTCTTGATCCTTCTTTACATTTTACAGAATCATAGTTACTTCCATATTCTTATGGTAATCCTCTATACTTTTAGAAACCTGAGTTAAACTTTGTAACTTTTGATATAAATCTAAATAATTATGTTCCAACATAAATCTCTTTTTCGTGATTGTCTTCATTTTATCCCATGTGTCAGTAGGCCATTCATAATTTCTTTTCCTACTCAAAATAAGTTAATCCCATCAAATTATAACATAATTAGTAAATTCAACTACAAAATATTTTATATTTTTCTCTTCTGAATAATTATTGTCATAACTTATTTTTGGGTTATTCCCCAAAATTGCCTTTCTCTTCCAAAACAAAAATTAAAAAAAAGATATAATCGAAAGAAATCCAAAAATAATAATAGCAGTGAGAAGAGGAGGCTAGAGCACCTAAAAAGTAGCTAGAAATTGGTTGAGGAGGTTAAAAAATACAAAGATTAAAATTTAACAATATATTTTTGACTAATAAAGAGCCTTGTTGACAAACAAAATTCAATTTGAAGAAGAAAATGTCAAGAAAACAAATATTTATAGACTGAATTAAATTTTATTGGAGGTTTAATTGAATTTATAAAGGGTTTTATTGCAAGAGAAATTGATTTGTAAGTCAATTTGGGCTTTAATTGGAAGAAATTAAAGTTCAGAGTCAAATTACAATTTTTAAGAGTTGTTTGGTCAAATCAGGGGCTTAATTGCATAAATATTGAAGTTTGATAGCCAATTAGAAACTTGATTGAAAAAATCTGAAACCAAGGACCAAACTGGAAAAGGTGCGTAAATAGAGGGACCAAAATTGACCGAATCAAAGGTTAACTTGAAGAAATTGAAAGTTTATTGATCAATTGAGGGTCAAATCACATAAATCTAAAACCAAGTACTAAAGGGAAAAAGGCGCTAAAATATAGGGCTTGAAATGAAGTATGTCAGGGGGTAAAATTGAACAAAATTGAAAGTTTGAAGCCAACCAGAGGTGTAATTTGAAATAAGTCACAAATCGAAGGAATAAGGCATAATTGGCCAAAATGGCGTCGTTTGGAAGATGATTGTTCATCTTTTTCTTCAGAGAGACTGCTCGAAGGGCCTCCTTTCAAAGGCATTTGATGCCTCATTTTTTCACCAAATTGGACGAAACTTACATGCAAACCATCTCGTGACACCTAACTACACGTTAGTGTAAATCGTTCGGGCTTATCTAAACTTCAGAAGCGGTGGCACTACCCCAAAGTGGTCACTCGACCAGTCATTTCCCTGTACAAAACTGACAGTTTATCATTGCTACTTTGAACCAATGGTTGGGATGCTTTCAGGTCGAGCCAAGGGCCGGGATTTGGCATTAGAAGAGACAAAGTATCCCTCTTCCATCGCCTATAAAGAAATTTGATTTTCATGATCCAAAGGTGGGGAGAATTGGGTCCAAAATTGACAAAAAAACCAGCCTCCCCCCTCATTTCTGCTGCCAGCCAAACCTCTCTCCTCTCTCTCTTTCTCCACCGCAACCTCCAGCTGCCAAAACCTTCACCACCAGCTTGACTACCTTCGTTGCCGCTAGAAAAACTACCCTGAGCCACCATCGACAACACCACCACCACCGTTAGAAATATAAGAAGAAATAGAGAAGTGGGGGATCAGAAACAAAAAGAAAAGGCAATGCAGAAACAGGAGAAAAGAGGAGGACCGTTGTTTAGAACCACCGTATGCCGCCACAACATCGCCACCATGAAAGATAGCACCTCACCGCAGGCTCGCTTCTCTTCCTCCTCCTTTTCTTCTTCTCCAGTAACATCCTTCAATGTTCTGCTTGAATTGTGCAGAGTTCTCCATTGTTCACTAAGCTGGGCAGTGCCAGCCCAGACTAAAATTGTTGGGCTGGGTCCGGCCCAGTCCAAAAGGTTCTGAAAAAAAATCCTTTTAATTTTTTTTTATGATTTTCCCACATATTGTTTTATCAATTTCACTTAATATTGGTTTGTATTTTTATACCATAAAGATACAAGTCTTATATTAAAATACCTGATTTTCATTGAAACTTTGCAAAAAATTATAAAACAAAAATGTCTTGTTTTCATGCATACGACCAAGTCTCTCAAAGATTAAAAAAAAATCATATTGTATTTTCATATAGAAAAAAAAATTTAAATATATTTTAGCATGCATTTTTTCTTTTATAACATGTTTATTAAAGCCATGAGAGCTAGATCAATATTTCAAAAAACACCCAAAAAATATTTTGTTTTCTCTTAGTATCTGGGATTACGAATTTATACGTAAAACGTATTCCTGATATTAAAAAGGTAGTTTCTTTTATATAGACATTAAAACGGATAGACTTTTACCTGATAAGATAAGGGTCTTCTTACGGAGTATGACTTTTCTTAAGCCACAAACCAACAATTAAAAAACACAACAAGACCTTAGTTTTTTTATCATACAATTAAATGATGCAACTTACCTTAGGGTTCCTATTGACAAGAATACTCGGTGGCAACTCTCATTCTCACTTTTCATGGATAAAATACAAGAATTTCTTGTCTGCTCCATTTTCCTGATTACTTCAAACCTATAAGAGTGGACACATCGTCGCGACGTTGCACACGTGCAAAAATTATGACAATCAAAGATCAACTTCGCTTTCTTCTCTTATTCTAAATATGCTTCGGGATCATTCCTCTCATAAAATTTTAGAATTTGCATTTTAATACATTCTGAATTTTTCTCCAATACATCATGTAACCTATATCTCTTCCTACTCGTCTATAGCTAAAATCCAAATTGTTAAAATCCCTTATCATCATGATTTTTATGTTCCCAAAATCTTTCACCTTAGATGAATGATGTATAATTAAATATTTGACTTCTTCATCTTCATTATTATCAACTAACTTATCCATAGGTGTAGTAGCATATCTTTTTAGTCTTTTGACATTAGGAACCCTTTGAGATTACCCATTTCACAAACTTGTAATCATGGCCTCATGTCTTTCTATTTGGTTTTGCACCTTACCAAACATCACATTCATCCTCTTAATTGTTATTACATTTCTCATAATAGAAAGAACATGTTCTTATTCTTCTTCTTAAGTGATTCCTATTCTTTTAAATACATTGTCAAATTCAAAATTTTATGTTAGTAATAAAAAATATCTGACACACTTCCTTATATGTTTACACTCAATAATAAGTCACTCCCTTCGTGTTTCACTCATATTTTTGGTTTTCACGATAATAGTCCCACTTTTTGTGTTTTCCTCTTTAATTCTTTAGGGAAGCTAAACACAACAATAGAAAATTTAAGTTTAGTAACTTTCAACAATTAGAATGTAAGAACAAGATAGTTAAGAATGAAGAAAACAAAAATAAAAGTGAATTAAGAAATGAATATGAAATAAAAAATAAAAATAAATGTGAAAATGAAAGAACAAATTGAAAAAAAAATTCAAGAATGACTTAACAAAATCTGAAACTAAGTGTAGACTCAAACAATTGGAATGCAAACAAAAACATTGCACACTGATCATACTTGAAATGAAATAGAAACTAATATGAAACCTAAAATCAAGTTTTCAATAAAAAAACACACACTAATAAAAACAACCAATTTAGTAAATCTAAGTTGTGATTTTTCTCAAGTACCGAATTCAAGAATTATAAGTTTTGATTTTGCGGCAATAACAAAAACTTGTGATCTCAACTGCCTACTACTTGGTGAAAAATAGGCCACGAAGTTCATGGAGAACATGGGGGGAGAAAGTGTGTCACTATATCTTAAAAAAATAGGGATCATGGTTGTGCCTTGCAACTTGTATATTTTTATTTATAAATAGGTTGCAAAGCCTTGGCTGTGTAGCATGTAATCATTGTGCATAGCACACACACTCATATTATATAATTCTTTGTTGACGAGATTAATAAAGGTTGAGAGATCTTATTGTATTCTCGTTGTGCTTTGAGTTCATTTACTTGTGTATATTATTTTCTTACGACAAGGAAATTATGGAAACCCCTTTGGGTGAGCAAAATACATAGTTGTATGCAAATACAAGTGAAAAAAGAAGGCAAGACATGGTCTAGTTGGGACTAGACTGCCGTATGGGGTTAAATTTTAAGGTGAAAAATTTAACCCTGTGACAATTGGTATCAATGTGTGGTTGATTCTATGATCGTGCAACCTGAAGTTATGAAAGCTATCCAAAAACGGTTGATGCATCTTGAGAATTTGATAAGGCACGAGGAAGAAGACGAATAACGCTTTATCATTGATCACTTGAAGGAATCTATGGAAAGCGCTGAAAGGGCTAAGAGTTTGTACATTTCTCTTGCGACAGAATCGAGTGAGCAAGTGGAAGTTGCTGAAGAGACCATAACCATTCTTAAATAGACAATAACAAACACTCCAATTGGGGTAAGTACATATAAGCCTAAAGTGTCTGAACCAAATTTTTTCGGTGGGGTAAGAAGTTCCAAGGAACTTGAGAATTTTTTATGGGACATGGAGCAATACTTTAGTGTTGTAAAGATCGGTATGGCTGAACAAGTTGATCTCACCATGATGTATTTCACGGGTGATGCTAAGTTTTGGTGGAGGACGAGAACCAAAAAGGACTTAAGTGCTAGACGTCCAAAGATTGAGACATGGGATCGTCTTAAGCAGGAGCTAAAAGAGCAGTTCCTTCTGAACAACATATCTTAGATAGCGCAAGAGGAATTGAAAAAGCTCAAACATGAAAGGTCAATTCATGAGTATGTTAAATATTTTAGTTCTTTGATTCTCAACATTGAGAATATGTCTAAGGATTTAAACCTTGGGCGCAAGCGAAACTAAGACGACAGAATATAAAAAATTTATCCTCCGTTATTGTTGTTTCGGAAAGTTTAGTTGATTTTAAATCAACTACTAGAGAGGGTTATACATCAACCTTTTTCAAGTCTAGGGAAAAAGATAAGGAGGACAAGAAAAAGAAGAAGAAGAAATTTGATGGGGGTGCATCGAAGGCTGTTATGGATATGGGCAAAGCTAAGTTAATGGGTGCACAAGGTAAAGGTACTAAATCGAACTTTACTAGCTTCATTTGTGATAGTCCTTATTTTACAAGGAAATGCCCAAAGAGGAAAAAGTTGAATGCTATTCGGGTTAGAGATAGCGATGGGGATGAAGGGGTAGTTACGCACGTCAATCCTATATGTGTGTTAAGACTTGTTAATTAAGACTTAGCAATGACTGATGCGTTGTGAAAAGGGAAATTAGGGTTTGCAGACAATCTGATGTATATGAGAATTTGGATAAATGGCAAAGACGTCGACGCTATGCTGGATTCAAGTGCAACTCACACGTTTATAGCTGATCGATTGGTGAAGGAAATTGGCTTGTGGTTGAGTGATAGCCATACATTAATAAAGACAGTAAACTTGAAGGCACAAAGAATTGCAGGAGTGCCTTATGATGTGCCAATAACACTAGATTAATGGAGAGGTAAGCAGGACATGTTGGTTGTAAATCTTGTTGACTACGATATTATTCTTGGTCTTGATTTCTTGAGAAAAGCCAAGATTGTTTTGATGTTGTATCTCAATGGAGTCATGATTACAAGTGAGGGATGCCCATGTTTTGTCCCATGTTGCAATGTCGCAATGATGAATGTCATTAGGGGTGGAAAAAGCTTTATCTCGACCATTGCTATTGAGAAAGTATTATGAAAGGTGGAGAAGTGTTTCTTGCGACAATAGTGGATAAGAAAGTAGACTACTATAAGGAGGTGCCAAATGAAATTGCTAGTTTGCTAAAGCAATTTGAGAATCTGATGCCACCTCAACTACTAAAGAAACTCCTACTTAGAAGGGTCGTAAACCATCGGATTGAGTTAGTGCCGGAAACAAAGCCACCATCTTAAGCCCCTTATTGAATGTTGCTAATGGAATTGGTAGAATTAAGGAAGCAATTGGAAGAACTAATCAACACGGGGTTTATCTATCCTTTTAAGGCTCCATATGGTGCTCCAGTTTTATTTCAAAAGAAGGCAGATGAAAGCCTTCGAATGTGTGTGGACTACCAAGCACTTAACAAGGTAACCATAAAAAATAAATATCTAGTTCCTTTTATTCAAGATTTGATGGACAGATTGTGTGGAGCCTCTATCTTTACAAAATTAGACTTGCAATCGAGATACTAGCAAGTTCGGGTTGCTGAGGGTGACGAGCAAAAGACTACTTATGTGACGAGGTAGGGCTTATACGAGTTTCTAGCTATGCCATTCGGCCTAACAAATGCTCCATCAACATTTTATAATCTGATTAATAATATTTTGTCTTATTAAATTAATTATCTCTATATTGCCTATGTGTTGTCTTTTTGCCAGCATAAGAAACCTGCAAAGTAATTAATCCCATGCTACTGTTTGAATCCTTAACAAATAAGGAACTCCATGTTGCCACCTCTATTGTCTAACCCAAATTAGGAATCCTTGTCTTTATAGGAGAACCACAAATGTTAGGGAACTAAATATTTCTTTTGTAATCTTGAAACTCGTCTTGGTCTAAATATCATGAATAGGCTCATTAAGTGCTTCTTTAATCATATTGGCCCCTTACCTTATAATTGACTAAATTAGCACAAACAATGTCACTTGATGATTTTCATCATCTTGGGGTTTACATGTTAAATAACAATTTACATCCTTAACCTCACACGTAAAAAAAAGTAAATAAAATATCCAAATATTTACAAGTTTGTCATTTTATTCATTTTAATAACTAAATAGCCCTTAGAGTCTCAAAATAATAAAATTGACATCCATAATTTATAATTATAATAATGGCATCCATAATCCCCCTAAAACTCGTTTATTTTTTGGCATGAAATCTCTTCCAAGCATTCATCAAACAATTTATGTGCATCCAACAACCTATCACATTTTACATATTTCAAGTGGTCGATTTAAAATGAATAAGTCGGGGACAAATCTAAATAGTTTGTGTGTTGGATATATTTTTAAATCTGGCAATCTTTATCATTGTAGTTAGGTATAAAATGTTCTTCCACCCAAAACATTTGTCTCTGTTCTAGTGAACATGGTTGAGACTTTAGTTGATATAAGTTTCTATTCAAAACAAACATGGCCAAAACAAAAGATGAAATGCCGAGTATGACTCTAATCTATTTCTACTCAATTGTAAGCCACAAGAAAATGTCTAAATGGTAGGAATATCAGCAAAATAAATTACCTCACAATCAACTAGTTTCTTTGGTTTTATAATTTTTTATGTCCTTAAAAAGCAAATTGAATGCAATTAAATCAGTTTGAATTCAAGAACATTCTTTTTCTGTTTTTAGTCAAATGAGTTAAATCTTGTAGTGAATTTAAGAGAAAATAAAATACATGTAAAATAAAAAAAATTCTAGCTTATACCTTGAACCAAAAAGAAAAGGAAAGCCTAAGTTAGTTACCAAACAACATAATCTAGAGACAAGGAAGCCTAAATCTAAAAAATCATTAAAAAGATATAAGGAAAAAAACAAAAAGAAAAGAAAAGAAAAGAAAAAATAAGGAAGAACATATAAAAAGTGGATTGTAGAATTTGGAAACTAATATGTGACATAGAAAGAGATTAGAGTTTTTAATAAATAATAAAAAGATGCAATAGTTGAGAGATTGTGATCTATGAGAAAAAAAAAAAAGAAGATTAAACAATTTATAGTTTTTAGGGTTCATATTTCTATTAGATATTGTGATTATTAGGAGAGGCAAAGTGGGATAAGAGAAACTAAGAGCGATATGTCGCTTCTAATATATTATATATGAGGGTAGTTTCATCTTTTGATCATTTTTAAAATTTTTGCTTGACTCGAGATGCAAAGTATAATTTCTTAAAGTATAGCAGAAAAATATAAATATGATTAAACTATATCGAAGAGTCTTTTATTTTTAGGGATTAACATCATTTTTTATTTGTAAATGGCTTAGTCGAAAAGTCTCCTATCTTTAAGGACAGACATCATATATCTCATGAATGACCTAATTAACGAGTCTCTATTTTTAGGGATAGACACTAGTTTTTTTTTATGTGAATGACCTAGTTAACAAGTTTGTTATCTTAAGGGATGAGCATCAAATTTTATATGAATTGCCAAGTCAACCAGTCTTCCATTTATAGGGATCGACATCGATGTTTTTCACAAATAATTAGAAATAAATTGTGAATAAACGGTAAAAGTGATGTATAACTTCCCTTAAATACATAACAATTAAAATAAATTAGAAAATATTAGGATATCTAATGGCATGGAAATGAATTTAAGAGAAAACATATAGCAAATATAACATTTCATTTGAAAGAATATGGTAAAAGTGATGTATAACTTCCCTTAAACATAACTAATCCTTTATCTAAATGTTTAGAACTAATATATGCTTTAGAATTTCTAGTTTTATTTAATTACTAGGTGACAACTTATTTTTCCAAAAAATTTTTTCATTTTTGAAGGTCCCAATTTATATCAGTTAACGACATTTGCAAAAAAAAAATAGAAGAAGAAAAAGAAGCTTGTAACGACATTACTAACACCTCAAATCCATACCCGCAGTGGAGTGTGGGCAACAAAACTAGTTTATTACTATTATTTTTATTATAATAAAAACTCACACATTTCTGAATTTCATCACAAACTAAGTAATTTTATCAATTTCATCCGAAACATTTTTGAAATTAGATAATGTTGCCATCTAGGAATTCTCTTATGTATTTTTGCATGTGTTAAGACTAAAGAAAAGAAGGATTATTTATGGCTACATTGGTTCTAGACAAGGAAGGAATTATCGTGGTGGTCACTAGTGGCAAATACTATGGTGTGCTAATGATGGTATGGTTTTTATGTGGCTTTCTTTATCTACTTTAGGTTTATATTCTCTCTTTGGTTTTTGCCTTTTTCCCTCTTACTTTCTTTTTCTTTCTCTTTCTTTTTTCTTCTTTCCTTTCCGTAACTTTCTAGCTTTCATCAACTTCATTTTCAACCCAAAACTCTTTTTTCTCTCTTTTTTTTTATATGGTTTTGGGTTCTTTTCTCTCTTTTATTTCCCTTCTTCTTCTCTTTTCTTTCCTCTCACCTTTTGGCTCACTTCTATCAAATCAAACTCTCTTTTCCCTCACTCTCTCTTTGCATTTTCTCTTTTTAAGTTAGCTCTTACTGTTCCTTGCTTTGCCAATCTATTTATTGGTATACATGAAGCTCATACAAGCTTTCTTGGTGGAATGATTAACTTAGCTCCATAATGGTTGTATATTTTGGCCAAAGCTGTTTAAGTTGGCCTCTTTGCATCTCTTTTGTAGCGACTTAGTCAAAAAATATTATATATATATATATGTTATTTCCCTGTTTTTTTATTGAAATTAGTTTTGCCTTTCTTATACTTTAGAAGGGTAAAAAAAAATGGATCATGGCATTCGTTAGGGAGGATATAATAATTCATTATACTCCATATTATGCTTTGGCCAATAGGCAAGTGAAATCAACTAATAAAAATATGATCCTTAACATACATAAATTAATTAGAAACAATCATAAGACTTGACAAGATACATTATCATGAGAAGTATTATAAGCATATTAAACTTCACATAAAATTACCTAAGGAGCCTTACCATTTACTATGACTTAAAACATTGATGTTATATTACCAGATGAACTCATAGTAAAAGGATTGGACAGCTTAATATGGACAATATACATTATCAATATGTTATGCTTGTAGAAATAAATAATTTGGATGAAGTAAGACTTAATGCATTAGATCACTTGATAACTCGCAAGAAAAAGATTGAAAAAGCATATAACAAACATATTCAATCAAAGAGTTTATTTTGAAGTTGACGGATCTAGCGTGGAAGGTCATATTACCAATTGGCTATAAATGTTTAAAATTTTGCTAGTAATTTCAAATTAAAAAAGTTTACATGTCATTGTTAAAGTTTTCAAAAAGAATCGATATTATTTAGCAAATCAAGATAGAGAGCTTCGTATATAATCGATCAATTGTTGATACATGAAGAAGTATTGCTCTAATATAAGAAAATTAAGGAATCAACTTCGAGATCTATATTCTTAGAATAACTTTGTTAAATAATTTATAAATTATAAAACTGAATTTAATATATATAAAAGAAATTTATAGACACAAAGTTGGGAATCCAGTTGCACACTAGAAAAAAAAGATTCACTCACAAGAAATTTCATACGTAAAGTCTTGGTGATTTAATGTTTAGCTCCAATTTTATAATAAGGTTTGATACAACATGAACATGACTTGACAAGGTGAACAAACCAAATCCTTAGTAGCGCCAAACCTTCACAAACAGTTTAGTTTTTAGTTGCGAAAATCGTAGGATTAATCATGGCTGTGAAAAAAGATTTGCAAGAAAATGATCAGAGGTCCTAAGATTTGATTAAACCTCTTAACTTCCAAGCCACAGTACTCATCATAATATCTACCATTTGTCTATGATGAGCTCACATGGCGAGGTTAAAACAGGCAAGTGGTGCAACCTGACTAAGCTTGATTTAACTCCAAAATCTGGATCTTGCTTCCAAAATACCAAGCTAGCAATCATCCATATCGTTGAACACAAAACATTTGCTTCCAAGAGACTGTCACTCGACGGAGACAGGTTGCTCCTCCAAAAGTTTCATCCTTTCCACCAAGCTCCATGGGTCATCATCATCCCGGGGACCCACCTCTTTTGAAATCCAATTGACCTTGTTCCATCCGACATGACATGGATACAGCATCATCCCATGTGGCCGGTGGCGTGTATTACACCTGGCATAACCTCATTGGTTCACTGTAACCCCACTTCGGCTCCACTTTTGTAGCCTAGCCCACCGCCCAAAACCTGAACCAAGACCTAAAAGACAAGCCCTTTACAGCTTTCAGAACAGCTCCTTTCACAGGAGACTTCTCGAGTTCTCGTAGCTCTCCCCTATTCTATTTGGGGAATGAAACGGCACGACGAGCAACAATCATTCCATGCTGCAAACGCATCTCGATGTAGAAATGGGTGCCTGCTACCGTACGAAGTTTTCAATTAGGGTTTATTGGCATGGAGATCCACAAAAAACTATACAAAATTCATGGCATTATCGCCTTACGGTGGTAATGTCGGATTTTAACGTTGCCCGTTCCCAATTGTTGATCCGTACACAAAAATGCATGCTGCTATTATTCTTACAGGAAGGGTTCACGTGATCCTACATCATCAATTTTATGTTGATGAAGAGTTAATTAAGTGCAACATGTTAAATCTTACCATCCTTATTTATTTGTCCTCAAGAAGCGTAGTGGGATGGTAAAGGGTTTGAGATCTGCACAGCAAGTCTCGAGTTCGAGTCAGGGCGTGCACCTCTTGTAAGAGCCTGGGACAGCCGGGATTTTACTCCCTCACCTGAGCCCACAAAGTGCGCTTTTCGGGGGGTGAGGTTTCCTCGAATCCAAAAAAAAAGATATCAGAAGAATTGAGATACATTATCGTCGTCATTTCTGTTATCTAATGAATTAAGAGTTAATTAAATATTTTTTTATATTTGTTTACAGTAAAATATTTTATAAAAAATTGATTAATATATGATATTTGATAATTAATTTTCAAACTTAATTCATTTGATGTAATATATTTTCATCTCATAAAATTCTATAAAATATTTTATAAACAGTAACCACTTACAATATTATAAAACTATTTTAACCACCACTTTTTCCTTCGCAATCGGCCACCACAACCTTACAACCCTCCTCCCCTACCATCATCACTTTTTTTTTTTACTATTATTCTAATTACCTTACAATCATCTTCATTATTATTACTATGTCACCACCATTATCTTTACTTTTATCACAATTTTTTTTTTCTTCATCACTATTATCATTAAAAAATATTTACATGTAAAATATTTAATATAAAAATATTTTTTAATAACGATGCGGGGGGTTTTGATTAGATGAATTGAGAGAAGAAGAGTAACTTTTGAAATTTGGATACCCAGAGCTATCGGTTCACCACCTAGGCCTCGTTGCTTCTCTTCTTATACAATAGATGAGATGGCATGTCTGCACGCTACTGTAGATTTATAAAACAAATGTACTTGATAATGTTATAATTGTGAATCAGCGCTAAATAAGTAATAGAAACTAAAGGTATGATGAAACTAATATTTCATGACAGAAAAAAAAATTGTGTTGGTGATCAAAAATTTAGAGACTGAATAAAATGCTGTGTAGCAATTCACAGTGTTTTGTGAGTAAAGATACAGTGCTTTCGCCACATAATTTAGCTTTTCTGTTAATAAAAAGCAAAAAAAAAAAAACAAAGCTAAATTCTCTACCAACTTAATATTTAAAAAAATCGACAAAGATAATTTTGGAAGGAAAAAAAACCAATGAGGAAAAACATTGTAGTAATTGACAATGTTTTGTGAGAAAAACTATAGTGTTTTTCCAATACAATCGACAAAGATAATTTTAGAAAGAATCATAAAAAAAAACATTTAGAGAAATGTTGTAGTAATCTACAGTATTTTGTGAGGAAAACAACAACGCTTT
>Ga0325401_1000961_pt1 | contig 23128 bp, 23 predicted proteins | sample PopdelMetagenome_FD_205666 | JGI IMG/M metagenome (GOLD analysis project Ga0325401, IMG submission 205666) | Populus deltoides microbial communities from Bellville, Georgia, United States - Xylem-PdKOR-R2 | ecosystem: Host-associated > Plants > Phyllosphere > Stem > Wood/Secondary xylem | place... | reverse complement strand
GCCATGAGCGACTCGATAACTCTAACTCAGTGAACAAAATGCGTGTTATTTGGTTTTGCAATATATTATATATGAGGCCAGTAGTATTATTTTACATGCTTTAAGATTTTAGTTTAATTGGGGATTTAAAGTATCGTTTTTTAAATCGAAAAAAATCAATCAAAAAATCAGATATTTCATGTAATTTTTTTTTTATCAAAATGTTTTTTTAAAGTTTATTTTAAATGGACCAGATCCAAAATAACGTGTCATCTCGAATGTTAACTTGCACAAATCCCAAACTTAAATAGACCAGATCCAAATTAGGTTTTCAGCTGAACACGGGAGTTGTACAACTAGCATGTCGGCAAGCATCAACCAATGCTCAAATTGCAAATTTATTAAATCTCTAATTGATTTGATGCAAGAACACTCAGGAAAAGGATTTCCAATTATATTATAAATCACAAATCATGAGACGTAAGGCACTATAATGTTTTACCGAGTCCTGGCATTATAGAGAGATGGATAATCTTGTCTCGCGGACGAAAGGGACAAGCATTGAATATAATGTTTGAGGAGGTGCGTGCATGTTGCCTCCTCCACATACGAGGCTTCTCCATGGTGTCGTGGCATGTCCATGAAGACTTTGCTAGTCTACACCACTGCCTTGTCAAGCGGTCTGTCTCACTGTATCTGTCTTATCAGCCACTTGCTAGCTCGAATCTTCTCCCGCTTTAGCATCCATGGAGTTGTGAAACAAGACAACGTGAGAATTGGCCTTTACTCAAGATTCAAGGTGCCACTTATCATTAGTTTTCTGCTACTTCCTTACCGCTTATCACATTTTATTCTTATTTAATTATATTAAATCTTATATCACACCACCTATAATAGATTTTCTTGGAATTATTGTCTTGGTTTCAAAGATGTTAGACTCGGTCCAAGAACCGATTAAAAAAACATTTAACAACTATGATTTTTTTTTTAATAAAAAAATAAACTAATGATGACCAAGTCATTTTAGTAACTCATGATGATAAATTGAAAGATATCACTTCACTCTTTTGCCGCGTCCAACACGCCCAACTCATATACAGCCCACAGACAGGCGGTACCCCTAACCACAATTCAGAAACATATATATATATATATATATATATATAGACACACACACAGAGTATAAGTAACAGGTTTATCGTCCACAAAATCCTCTCCCCCTCTCTTTCCCCTTCCATCTATCTCGGATCTCATTCTCTTTTCATCTTCCTCCAACCCATCCTCCTTTCTCAGCAAGGTATCGAGAGTGTTTCCTCATCGCTCTCGATCCCTCAAGCAAGCATGGAAGGACTTGCGAACCAACTAAAGCGAGGAATCTCACGTCAGTTTTCGACAGGATCATTGAGAAAGTCACTTAGCAGGCAATTCTCACGACAATCTTCCCTCGATCCTAGGAGGAATAACTTGAGGTTTAGCTTTGGAAGACAGTCTTCTTTGGATCCAATACGGAGAAGTCCACTTCATGATCATGCACAGTTGAGTGTACCGGAGAATCTGGATTCCACAATGCATTTGTTATTCATGGCGAGTAGAGGAGACGTTAAAGGAGTTGAAGATTTGTTGGATGAAGGTGTTGATGTTAATAGTATCGATTTGGATGGAAGAACTGCTCTGCATATTGCAGCTTGTGAAGGTCATGTTGAAGTTGTTAAGCTTCTTTTGAGTCGCAGGGCTAATATCGATGCTCGTGATCGATGGGGCAGCACGGTAATATATTAGTATTCTCTAATCAGTTTGCGCAAAAAATAGCAGGCCACCGTGCCGAATTGGCTTGGTATCCAAGCTAAAACCAACGGAATAATGAGAAGTTACATTTTCATAGCCTCGCTCCAAGTGTTATATTACTTGATTTTGTTATGTTTTAGCTTGTGAAATTTGGGTTTTTTTGTGTGTGCTGATAGGTGTGTGCCGATGCCAAGTATTATGGGAATGTTGAAGTTTATAACATTTTGAAGGCAAGAGGAGCTAAAGCCCCGGTAAAAATGTCCAGATATTTCTTTGATTTTCCTAAATCTTCTGTTTATGTTTGAGATTTGGTGTTTACGTATATGGGATTATTTCAGAAAACCACCAGGAAGACACCTATGGCTGTGGCAAATCCTCGAGAAATTCCAGAGTATGAGCTTAACCCATTGGAACTTCAAGTCCGAAAAGCTGATGGCATTGCAAAGGCATGGTCCTACTCCCCTTCAATTTCAGTAATTTGTGCTTGTAATGACAACTTTTTTTCGTCATCTGTTAGCTCTTAATGATGCTTGAAAAGAAATCTTGTTTGGTTTATTGTAGTTTAGTTGGTAGTTGGTAGATGATCTTGTGGAATCAAAGCTAGGTAAACCAACATAGAGTTTGATTGGCAGATCCTCTGTTCCTTAACAAAAGCAAATAAAGAGGTGTAACCTCAATAACATCAAGTTCTTAACTTATGTTGTTTACTATTTCCTGTGATGTTCTGCCATGATTACAAGTCTGTAACTTCTATAACAGGGAATGTATCAAGTTGCTAAATGGAATGGTACTAAGGTTGCCGTGAAGATACTTGAAAAGGAACGTTGTGCAGACCCTGAGAGCATGTAGGTGATCCCTTTCCTCTTTTTTTTTTTTTTTTTCTGGTTTCGGAATCAAGTCTTGAATTTTGATTCATCTTGAATAACCATTCTTCTATGCTCACTCGTGCTCTTAGTATGATATCAACCATGGCGGCTGGTATTTCGAGTTGGTTTTTAAAGAAATAGAGGTTCATGCATGTTTACTTGTGACTGTTCTGATTAAACTGCCTGGTTAGATTGCCTTTGACTGACAAATGAATGCATATGCTTGAGATAGAGCACGGGCAGTTCAGAATTTCATGTCATTTCACATAATTAAACTTGTTTTACGCTGCTTGAATTGCTTTGCACTCTGCTGATTGTGGCTAAGTAATTTGGGTTCTAAGACATGGAGGGTTTTTTACCCCTAATGTTTCTTTATCCCTTTTTGGCATTGAATGACAGAAATTCTTTCAAACATGAGCTAACCTTATTAGAAAAAGTTCGACATCCGAATTTGATTCAGTTTGTTGGAGCTGTGACCCAAAATTTTCCCTTGATGATTGTAGCAGAATATCATTCAAAAGTAAGCATACTTCTCCTCCTCCTCCCTCCTGTGTTCACAGATATATGTACAACTAAGACTCGTGCTTTCTTTCTGTAGTTTTAACTGTATTGATTCTATATTTCAGGGTGACCTAGCAAGTTATCTTCAGAAGAAAGGGCGGTTTTCCCCATCTAAAGCTTTGAGACTTGCTCTTGATATTGCTAGGCAAGTTTGAATTCTTGAATAAAAAAACTTTGCTTGTTCAATTACCGAATTCTGTATTTGTCCCTGAAATACACAGCACAGATCATGTCCACAAGTGCAGAGAGATTAGTTAAGAATGCTTCCAATAGATGATAGTCCTATTTTACATCCTCTAAAGAAGTCTCTATCTTTTCCATTTTTAAGACGTGTTGGTTGGTGTTCTGTTATCAGGGGCATAAACTACCTACACGAATGCAAGCCATATCCGATCATCCATTGCGATTTAAAGCCAAGGTAAGACAACAAATGCAGAAGTTAAAGTGATGTGTAAATTGCAAGCTGGTTTGTGGTTCCTAAGATGTACTGTTCTCTAATATTGGAAATTTTGGTAAGGTGCCAGAAATATTTTGCTGGATGATGGTGGTCTATTGAAGGTAGCTGGATTTGGTTTGATACGGTTGTCAAACATTTCACCTGACAAAGCCAAAGTAGCTCCAGGGACTATTATTGACCGTTCAAGTAAGTCTTTTTTACAATATTCAATGTTGTCTAGGGTGTTCTTGTAAGGATGAAACATAAAACATACAGAATATGCTCACAGCTGTAGTGATTCCTAGCTGTTTTTTCAGCATTCTTTCAAGAGTAGAACTCTCTTCCATCTCATTATGCGTTGCGAACAGCGAGCAACTTTGAAGTTATTACTCTTGACTTGAATTAAAGTTATGGTGTTGCTTTGCAGATGTATACATGGCACCTGAGATTTATAAAGATGAAATATTTGATAGAAGCGTCGATGCATACTCTTTTGGAGTCGTTTTGTATGAGGTACTTTGCCGTCTAATTTGGCAAGCTGGCTTTAGTTTCCTGTTTCCTTCACATGTATTACTGCTATTCCTTGCACAGTGGATGGTTTTAACTTGAGGATTTGAGCGCTGAGCAGGTCTTCTCCTGTATTTGTTTTTTTGTTTGAGCTTAGATGCTTGAGGGAGTGCAGCCTTTCTATCCCAAGTCTCCTGGAGAGGCTGTGAAATTGATGTGCTTAGAAAACCAGAGACCACCATTTAAGATCAAATCAAGAAGCTACCCTCCAGATTTAAGAGAGTAAGTTTGAATCCTGTCCTCAATTTTATTTTTGCAGATTGAATAGAAAGTTGTCCCACAACTAAGAATGAGTGGAAGAAGCTCAAGGGAGTAGCCTAAAATTTTGTGGGAACCATCTTGATCTTCATGTAGGTTGATTGATGAATGTTGGCTTTCAGAACCTGGTGGTAGACCAACCTTTTCTGAGATCATCACAAGACTGGACAGAATCTGTTCCAACTGTTCAAAACAAGGATGGTTGAAAGATACCTTTAAGCTTCCATGGTATGCATCTCTTGCCCTGCATCTCCGAAGCAGCAATTTATAGTCTCTCCATAGACCACTGTGTCTTACCTCATCGTTCCCATTCAATGTTTAATATGATTATTGCTTACTGTGTGCAGGAAATGACACAAGGCCTTCAGATGCGTTCCGAAGAAGGAAAAACATGGAAGAAGACCGGAGATTTTCGCCGAAGAAATCAAGAGTTTCGGAGCTTCATATCACACATTGATAATCCAGGAGACAAAGGCTTGGGGATTGAAATGAAAATGAGTTGCTGCCCCTTGTTCTCATGCTTCTTTGGATGTATAATATGCGCTCCTTGCATGGATTGAAATAGAAATTTTACTTCATATTTTTGGTCCACATAATTCAATGCTGTAATTTCTTTCTGCTGCTGCCAACAAATAATATGGATAGGATTAGAGAAAATAGAAAAAAAAAATTCTTGAATATATCCAGTAAGGTTCGACAGTTCATGCTAGGTCCCTGATCAATAAAGTATAGAATTAATCCACCAGCAATAACAATTTAGAAAGAAAAAGAAAAAAGAAACTGCCCGTCTTGTTGCTCAAGAATACACTTCTACTGAAAAATAAAAACCGGAAAAAACAAAGAATACAAAAAAGAAATATAATAAAAAATAAAAAATCCTGTCTTTTTGTTCAAGATTACGTCTTTGACTGACAACTGTCACATCTTGACACCGAACAACCAATCCTCGTACAAAATCCAACGGCATAACCTGCCACCTCACTACACAACCATGCACCCTTACCTCACACTATAACTACACCCTCCCCTGTATCCCCCTCTAAAACCCTCCTCCTCCTTGCTCCTCTCTTATTATTATTATTTTCTCAAAAAATTCTCTCTAGAAATGAGAAAATGGCTGCCAGAGCAATTTTCAGAAGGAATAAATTGGCTTCTTACTACTTCAATCCTTCGCCAACTCGTTCTCTTCAGAGTTTCCAGTCCATCGCCGATGCACTCCACTCTTCCGATTCCCGATGTTTTAGCTGTCCGGCGAGTTACCATTTTAATTCCGACGATCGGTTGAGAGAAACAGTGAAAAAAGCCGAATGTTTTGGATTTTCTGGTGTAAGAAATGTTGGGTATTGCTTTAATGGGAGTTTGGTCGGTCCGCGTTTTGTGGATGGGAGGTTTAGGTTGGGAGATGGAATTTTAGTTCGGTATGCGTCAACGGTGGCGGTCAAGAGGTTGCCGCCGGAGTATGACAGTGATGATGAGGAGGGTAAGGAAATGGTTGGTAAGAAGAGGAAAGAGGCGTCAGCGGATGAGTGTGATCAAGCGGTGGAGGGATTGAGTTCGGCGAAGGCGAAGGCGAAGGCGAAGAGGTTGAATGAATCTATGAAAGCTGAGAAGTCGGTTTTGCAGAGAACTTGGGCTGCTCTTCTTGGTCTTGGCCCGGCTTTACGAGCTGTAGCGTCGATGAGCAGGTTGAAAACTTGATGAAAAAGGTTTCCTTTTTGTGTTGTGTTAAGTGGTGTGTTTTGTTATGTGGACTGACATCTGTGTTTTTGTGGGTTTTTAGGGAGGATTGGGCGAAGAAACTTGTGCACTGGAAGCATGAAATTGTGTCGACATTACAGCATTATTGGTTAGGGTTTAAGCTATTGTGGGCTGATGTGAGGATTTGTTCGAGATTGTTGTTAAAACTTGCTGGTGGGAAGAGTTTGTCGAGGAGGGAGAGGCAACAGTTGACGAGAACTACTGCAGATATTTTCAGATTAGTTCCATTTGCTGTTTTTATCATTGTTCCGTTCATGGAGTTTCTGTTACCGGTGTTTTTGAAGTTGTTCCCTAACATGTTGCCATCTACATTTCAAGACAAGATGAAAGAGCAGGTATGGATTTTGGTGGGCATTGCAATTCTCTATAATTTATTTGTTGGTTAATGTTATGCTTGAGATCTTTACTGTGTCTCTAGTTTTATTGAAATGAGTACAGTGATGAAATTAGTTTATGTTAGAACAGACATGTTATGCTAATATGTATCCACAAATATTCACTTATAATAGGGATGCAAATAAATTTTGTTCACTATGAGCAATGCTGAATTTAGCTTGTTATAGATATATAAAAACATATCGAAGCTTGATTTGAGACTTGTTTAGTGAATATCCAAGTTCAAACCAGCTTTGGTCAGTTGTTTTGGCCCTCAAACATTTTTGAGGATGGGCTTGGATTAAACTTGGTACCTGGCTTGTTTATAGTTGTTAACTACTGATTGATATTGGTTGCATTCATTTGAAATTTCAAATGAAAAATAAAATAAGGATGCATGTTACTTTACCAAAGGATGCATGTTTTCTTTGCATTTTGTAAGCTTTCATGTATCCTAGTCGGATATTGAAAAAGTTTACTATAGTTCTTTCTTCATATAATTACTTAGTTTAATAACAAGGGCAACCTCAAGCTCCTTCCCTTAACAAGCTGAAGCTAGGTTTGAGAGCTAGATTTTAGGTCTGTTTGAGTTTGAAATCAACAAGCTTTAACCAACCAGGATGAACACATCAATGCTTGGCTTGGTTGGACTGGTTTTCACCCCAATTCCATATGCATATGCAACTTTGCTTGTGGTCAGGGTTTTTCTTCTTTTGCCCCCTTTAACCACACATGTTGCTCTCTTGTCAACTTAGGAAGCATTGAAAAGGAGGCTAAATGCAAGAATAGAATATGCCAAGTTTCTTCAGGATACAGTGAAAGAAATGGCTAAGGAAGTTCAGAACTCACGAAGTGGAGAAATTAAGAAAACTGCTGAAGATCTTGATGATTTTTTGAACAACGTAAGAAAATTAGCTTTAGCTTCCACTCCACAGGATAATTTGTTTACTTTTCAATTCTTTTTTTTTTTTGTTTTTAATTTATGTTCATGTTAATATTCACCACTACACGCCGCAATAATTTTGCAGGTTAGGAGAGGCTCCATTGTTTCTAATGATGAAATTTTGGGCTTTGCTAAGCTTTTCAATGATGAATTAACTTTGGACAATATCAGCAGGTTGGTGTTTTTCTTAATGTCCCTTTTATTTTAATGCATCTTATTGATTTGCTTAATACATATATTATCTGCTTGCTGAGGAACGTGCTTCTCCCTTTCCTGTATTTTCCTTCTTCCAGGCCTCGATTGGTCAATATGTGCAAATACATGGGAATCAGTCCTTTCGGAACAGATGCGTATTTGCGTTACATGCTCCGCAAAAGACTCCAGAGGTTAGCTGTTTGTTTTTTGCTCTGAACGAATGGGATGAGTGCCTGTTACCTCACTTAGGACCAAATAGATTGGGTTGACCTGAGGGGAGACAGAATGAGGGTACTCTGGCTGTGCTAAAGTGGATTCTTATTTTAGCATGGATCATGGCATAGTAAAGTTTCTAGATACTGGTGGTTAACTCAATAGTTTATTGAGCGTTCTGTATCTGGAATTTGATATTAAGAAAAATATTTGGTTGTTTTAAGTGATATGAAGAACTTAGTTGTGTTTGATTAACCTCTCTGCTTCTGTTGATTTTCACTAAAGAGATTATCCTGTTGGTTCATCAAACTATTCTGTTTCCAGGATTAAGAATGATGACAGGTTAATTCAAGCAGAGGGTGTGGAGTCTCTTTCAGAGGCTGAACTCCGTGAAGATTGTAGGGAGCGAGGCATGCTTGGATTGCTCTCAGTTGAAGAAATGCGGCAACAGGTTTTTGTGTTTAACACCTTGTTTTTTCCATTTCATTATACAGTTTTTCAGGTTTTAAACGGATGTTGATGATTTCAAGAATATGTTTGTTTGCATATCTAAAATGGCATATATAAACTTTGGGTTGGTGTATGCTTATGTTGAATTATTAACAAACCTTTTCAGTTCTATAACTCCATTGTTTCAACAATTTTTTTCCTAAAAGGGGGTGGGGGTTTGAGTTCAAGGAAACTGTTTGCTCTTAGTTTTCATTGTAAATCATCCTTACTGGTATGTGATTGAATATTACAAATTGAATATCCATGTACTGGTATGTTAACTTCTTGACTTTTCCTTTCAGCTTCATGATTGGTTGGATCTGTCTCTCAATCACTCTGTGCCATCTTCCCTTTTGATCCTTTCAAGGTGAATCCTCTCCTCTTACATTAATCCTGTTGTTTCCTCATCATTTTGTTCCACAGGAAACCTTTTCTTGTCATGTATATTTTAGCCTGTTACTCCCTCTGAGTTTTATGGCCTGTGTAACACGTGCAGGGCCTTCACTGTATCTGGAAAATTGAAACCTGAGGAAGCTGTTCGGGCAACACTATCTTCCTTGCCTGATGAGGTTGTGGATACTGTTGGTGTTACTGCTTTACCATCTGAAGATTCTGTTTCAGAAAGAAGAAGGAAACTGGAATACCTTGAGATGCAGGAAGAAATGATCAAGGTTGAAAATTGGCTGCAGTTTACTTCATATAGTTAGCAGCATAAGAGCTTTTATTTCTTCATAAATTTGTGGCCATTGATATTTCTTTTGAAGTGCCTAAGCTTTTTCTCAATTGATAACTTATAGGAGGAAGAAGAGGACGAGGAAGAAGAGCGTGCCAGAATGAAAGAGTCTAAAGTTAGTGAAGAGGATGTAGCTTTGAAAGAGATGACCCTGTCAACAGCAAGAGAAGCGCAAGAAATGGCTAGAGCAAGTACACTGGAGAAACAAGAGCATCTCTGTGAACTTAGTCGTGCATTGGCTGTTTTAGCTTCAGCATCTGTAAGTATTGTCATGCTACTAAGTTTTAGTGGTCAAGGTTTTTCTATTTGTTTCTTTCCATCATAGTTTTGGTGATCTTCTCTGTAGTTTTTCAATTCTATATTCTACTATTCTTGCAGTCAGTAAGCAGAGAGCGTGAGGAGTTCCTGGGCCTTGTCAACAAGGAGGTACTATAAACCTTGAGTATCTAATGTCTTATGGTTTTATTGATTTGCAATTTCTGGTATGTGTGTCTATTATTTTTCATCTATTTGCTTGAGAAATCAAGTGAACTGTGTGGTCCATAGTCTTTCTTACCTATAGGTCATGGAAATGTGAGCTGGATTTGTAACAGCATGATCACTCAGCTCTTCTTTTGATCATTTTATGTTTTCAGATAGAACTTTATAATAGCATGGTACAAAAAGAGGGAAATGATGGTGAAAAGGAGGCTGTTAAGGCATATAGAGCTGCCCGAGAGGAAACTGATCGAGCTTCTGAAGCGGATGAACGAGATGAGGTTTCTTCTGCACTAATAGAAAGGGTAATGCTCTCAGATTACTTTACTAGTTGAGCTCAAATCTACATTTTGTAAAATCTTTCTAGCTATTAACTGTTATGCTGCCTTTTGTTTTTAAGGTTGATGGCATGCTCCAAAATCTTGAGAAAGAAATTGATGATGTGGATGCCAAAATTGGTGATCATTGGCGAATACTTGACAGGTGCAGCAATGTTTTGTTTTTATTTATAATGCTCTCTTTTTTTCCCTGTAGGTTCTTTGAATGCTTGCATTTTATTTTATGATAAAGTCTAAAAAACTTAATTATGTGTAATGGGCACAGTCTATAGAGGCCCCATCAATTCAAGGTCATTGAATGTAGTTCTAAATGAACTTAGCATTCACCATTCATGACTTCGTGAACCTGAAGTAGCCAAGAGTTAGTCTGTTGAACTAGTATTAGGTGATAGACTGGGGTGGGCAGGTCATTGAATGTAGTTCTAAATGAACTTAGCATTCACAATTCATGACTTCTTGCACCTGAAGTAGCCAAGAGGTAGTCTGTTGAGCTAGCATTAGGTGATAGACTGGAGTGGGCCTAAGGAATGTCTCAGAAATGAGTGTTGTTGACTAGTATGCAGCAGAGGGATGCAAATACAGGGAATAAGATGGTTTATGAACTCCATCCGGTGATTGCACTCACATCCAGTAATCTTACTTGTATGCAGGGATTATGATGGGAAAGTTACTCCTGAGGAGGTGGCAGCTGCTGCGATGTACTTGAAGGATACATTAGGCAAGGAAGGCATCCAAGAACTCATCAGCAATCTTTCCAAAGATAGAGGTCGGCTAGTCATTCTATTTTTTGTTTATGCTTTTATCATTTTGAATGTGTCTGCATGTTTCAACATTCATCTCTTTCTTCTTATGAGAGGATTAATGCATTCGTTCTCTTGAGCTCAGCTCCTACATGCAAACTAGTTTTGGTTCTAAGAAGCCACATCTTATTTTGCGTAATTATAAAAGACATCGTATCATTTTTCCTATTTTTACCATGCCACATGAAAAAATATTTCTTCACCGCTAAAGCAAACAAGTTATACCTCTTATTTACCAAGAACCTAGTCAACAGATAATTTTCTCAATCCAATTGGGTGTTTTGAGTTGCTTGTGGAAATCTATCAAGGGTCAGAAAATTAACATGATGCTTTTCTTCTACCTTGTAGTTTTTCTCTGCTTCTTGTCATTTTGTTGCGCATTTGCTAAATTTAGTATTGTTTTCTTTTTTACCTTGTATAACTGATACCGAGATCATTTTAAATCGAACAGATGGAAAGATTCTTGTGGAAGACATTGTCAAATTAGGCAGTTGGACGGAAGATGCCAAAGCAACTGAAGAGAGGGAGATGTAAAAAAATTTTCCTTCAAATTCTTTCCTGCTGTTGTCTGGATAGTACCCTACCTGACGAATAGTTTATTTAACGATAAAATGGCATGCCATCTAATGTGATTAGGACCCGTAGAAGAGTTTGAGCAATTTTTTTGACGTGGGGCTATATACCTGACCCATATCTGTTAGGGTCATATATATACAAGTAACCTTGGTTTTCCCAGCTCATTGACAAAGCTGGACATGCTTGCTAGTGCTGTAAAAGTGAATTCTGATGAATATATAAATGATATAGGTACACAGTACAGAACAAGAAATCGATATACTGGGTGTGACAGTTATCTCTCGTGCCTTTGGAAATAAAATGCTCTGTGCAAGTTTATTCTTCAGATTGAGAAATCATGCTTTTGCATATGGTGGATGTGTAATCAAGTTTATGATTGAGGCAAACTACATCAACTAAATAAGATGCATTTTCAAAGTTTTAAGGCCATGCATATGTAGGCTTTCACACTTTTGAATCTTTGGTTTCATGGAACTTCCTTGCAAGTTCTGCTGCAAATTCTGTTGTATTCTTATCAGAGCTTCCGCCTTCATCTACTGCTGTTTTAGCTAGTTTCATCCATTTCTCAGAGTTCCTTCTTATCTTATTCCCTCTTTCACCTTCCATTACTTCCCTTATACACCCTTCTACCTCTTCTTTAGTGACAATCCCCTTTTCATTTGCCTTCACTCTAACGCCTACATGCCAAACATCGACAATGCACTTTGCATTTGTTGGTTGATCAGTCCAGTGTGGCATTGCCACCATTGGCACTCCTAAGCTCAACGCCTCGAGTGTTGAGTTCCATCCACAATGAGTCATGAAGCAACCAACAGACTTGTGAGCCAGAACCTCTAGCTGCGGGCTCCAGGTCACAAGCAGAGATTTCTTTGATGACTCCTCCACAAAGTTGCTTGGAAGTTTTTTCCTTTCCGATTCTCTGACTACCCACAAGAAGCAGCAGTCACTCCTCTTTAGCCCCCAAGCAATTTCTGCCATTTGCTCGTCTCCCAGTGCAGCCATGCTTCCAAATGACACATAAACCACTGAGCCAGTTTCCTTTGAATCTAGCCACTCATTGCAACCGTCCGGATTGGGTTTGAAGAGGCTGGGACCGTACTCTTTATCGTCCTCCAGCTGCTTGTCCAAGTAAAATGATGGGATCAATGGTCCTATTGGCTTTATTGACCTTTGGCTTGCCAGCCAGTTTACCGCCTGATGGAAATCAACAAAATTTTGAGTGCCACAGAAGTAAAAGGAGCATGCTTTGAAAATATGGTATCATCTTATGAACAAATAATTTAAATAGGAATTTGAAGCATTGCTGCTCTCGTATATGTTGCTTTGCTTTTCAATCAATTGTTGACTAGTTGCTTGTTTGATTGCACATTTGTTTGCTTTGTTAAATTTATATATGTACTAAGATCAAGACATGCATTTCATATATAGAGGAGATCTTTAGTGGTACCTCTTCCTCGAGGGTGCTGAAAGTGTTGACAAAGATCCAATCAGCTTCCCGGAAATTTGAAAACTGACCGACCACATGGTTCAGTAGAAATGAATATTCTGATTCTGAATCCATACCTTGCACGAATGATGGTAGATCGGTAATCTCTAGTGGTGAAAGTGCTGGCAAACGTGAAACTGTTACCAGCAACTTCTCAGGTGGAATCTTTAGCTGCATCTCATGAACGTTGTAGTAGACATTGTCAACAGCACATGACTGTGTGAAGAGCGAAGCCCCAGTGAGGCCAAGCTGTCTAGCTGTGTCTAGAAGCCAAGGCAAGTGGGAGTCATACAGAAGGCAACTTATTGGATGCCCAGAAGAATTGTTTAGTTCTGCAACGAGTTCTGGCAATTTTCGTGTCACCGCAGCTCGGAATTGTTTTAAGTAGTCATCTGAGGAAAGCTTGCCTTCATAACTAACAAAATCTACGGTTACAACTTCGACGGAGCCAAGTCGGCGGGTATGCTTGGTCACCATACTCGAGAAGATCACTATTGTGACGTGGAGTCCTTTGGAGGCAAGGCGCTTGGAGAATTGCATCATAGGGTTAATGTGACCTTGAGCAGGAATGGGTAGGGCCAGTACATGACTCTTACTCTTTCTTTCTTGCTTCTCCATTAATTTCTCTAACCAAACCCTGTCTATTTGCCTTTCACTCTCCTGAGTAGAACTACTACTTCATATATATATATATATATATATATATGGGAAACAATTGTGCGTGGTTTGAAGAAACAGTCAATTGGTACTGTGATTAGACAAGGCAGGCTACGTATTGGCATACGAATGCATATGGTGACTTTTGACTTGTCTCCATATGTAGGCCGCCTCGAAAAGTAGTTTGTTTATCATTAAAAATGGTTAGAAAATTTAGTTTTTTTTTTTTTGAAAAGTGTTGTTTATTTTTATTTTAGATTAATATATTTTTTTAAAAGTTGTAAAAATTTAAAAATATTTTGTTATTTTTTGATTATATTAAATTTAGTTCTTTATATATTTTATTTTGATTTTTTTTAAATTTCAATACCTTGAATTTGATTTTATTAAATTGTTTTTATGTCTTATTATTATTATTATTATTATTAATTACTATTTATCTATTAGATTTAGTTTTTATTCTTTTATTTATTATTAATTTTATTTAAAATATTTTATAAAATTAATTTTTTTTTTCAATCTTATCTCCTTTAAGTTTTTTATTTGATAGTTTTGATCTTTATTCTTTTAATATATTTAAAAAAATTAAAAGTTAAAAATTTATTTTTCAATTTATTTTGTAAGGTATAAAAATACTAAAAAGAAATTTTAATTTATTTTTTATAATAATATCAAACATAAAAAATAATTTAAGAACCCAATCTCTAGGGTAAAATATCTAAGATTACTCATCATATTAAAATATTAAAGCATCCCAATCCTTCTCTGAATCTTATCACAATGAAATATCATAGCTCTGCTCTGACATGCAATTGGATCAGTATTGATACTAAATTACGAGGAAAGTATATTTTTATTAAATTGTTTTTTTTTAAAAGCCTTTTTGTACTTTTTTTTATTTTTACCTTCTATATATTACTTATGGACTTTTATTATTCCACGCAAAATTTTAATGAGTGTTTACTTGAACACTTTCTGTACAATTCTTTCTTAAATTTTATTTTTTATTTTCATTTTAATTCCTCGAAATTATTTTCTCATTCTAGAGATATTTATTTTAAATTCTTCTTATTCTTTTATTCATATAAATCCGTTATCAATTTTAAATTAAAATTCACAATTCTCATTTTAACTTCAATAATACCTTTAAAGAATTGTGGAGGTAATCTCTTCCATTACATGCCTCATATTTTATTATTTTTATTATTTATTTATTTTTATTTTTATCCCAAGCTTTCATTACTCTTCAAAACTTTACTACTTTTGGTTCTATTTTTTACACGCGGGGGTTCACAATTTGTTTTTAACAAGTTATTAGGGAAGTCAGTTTAAGTTTGCTTTGTTCATATTCAGATTACAAGTTATCTGACGTCATCTTTGTTTCTTTTCATATTCAGATTACAAGTTATCTGACGTCATCTTTGTTTCTTTTCTTTTCAATGTTTAGCCGTACGTGTTCTTAATTACTAAATCAATTGCTTAATAAAATTCTAGTTGTGCATATTCTCCGATCATTTGTGTGCTCTCCTAGGCAATCACGCACGTTTGTACAGCAAACCCGGACCTTTGCTGAAGCTCTCTCTGTTACAAAGCATCCAAAGAAGACGGTGGTGTATGAGTCTTTCCCCGATGACAAGTAATGGCTTCTGAGAAGTTTAGTGGGATATATAGCCACAGACGTGGAATATGCTCACCTGAGCATATGGTTCTAAAAAATGTCAAGCAGGCAGCTGGCTTTCGTTTTCAGGGAGCAAGTCAAGCAATCATCACCTTTACAAATAGAGAATCTATGGAGAAAGAGCAGACAAATGGATCTTTTGTATGGGAAACATCATTCTCTCATCTGAAACCATGGAAAAAGGGAGCAAAAGCTATAGACAGATTTGTGTGGGTGTCTATACTAGGACTACCTCTAATAGGTTGAAACCGCAGATGTATTGAATCCATTGTTGAGTACGCAGGGAAGATGGTTGGATACAATATTGCCAGCATGAGCCAAGGCTCTCTCACGGGAGTAAAAGTGTTGATGTGCACAACATCTTTTGTGACTTTAAATGAACGTGTTTTGCTGGTTCTAGATGGCGATAAATTTGAAATCTCAATCATGGAAATGAAGCCAGATTTTAGACCCCTGCTTACCACAATCAAACATTCAATAGATGCAACATGCACTCAAACATTAGATGAAGAGTCATGCAGCGAATTTGCAGTTTCAGACGAGGCTACGGCAGCGGGCACAAAGTTTCCTGACCCTGGCGGTGACTGTTGTGCAACGGATATTACTTTAACAGAGCAACAAAAGGCGAATACGAAGAGCGATTTCTTTCTCATACTCTGTCAAGGGCACACTGGATCAACAAACAGCCTGGACAACACCGACACAATTTTCAAAACCGCCTGCCTTTTTCCTGAAATTGAGGTAACACATAACCTCCAGACGAAAGATCAGCAACTGCATGTTGCTACATATCAGCCGCCTTCTGCAGTGCCACACTATGACAAGTAAGGAAAAACACGCAGGAGGTAGCTGATACTGATAGGAACACAGATGCCTCAGCAGATTCAATTACTGGAGTGGGCCTCGTCAAAAAAGGCATCACAGGCCATTCAAATTCTCAGGTGAAAGGAACAAGGCTATAGACCCAAGTGTATTAGGGCTTAACACTTCTTCAGCCCAGGTTTCAAGGCCCTCCTCCAAAATAGCGAGAACCTTGAATTTGGACCAAAACCCACTTGCAGAACTTCTTTTCTGCTTTCATACGTGACCTGGCAGAACCCCAAGAAGTGGTAGAAATGGAACTAAAGGAAAGAAAAAAGAAGAAGCTCAGACGAATCAGAAGACTTGGCCCAAAATCTTCATACAGAAAAGGGAAGAAAGTGATGAAAGATAAACCTGCTTTGGCGCACGATGACATATCAGAGGTTGTACCTGAGTTAATTGCCACTTTTGTAACTGACTCTTACAGAAACACATCTCTGAAAGACACCGGCTCATCCCCTGTTACTAAATCAACTGCTGATAAAAATGAAGATATAACCTCTAACCATGCATCCATTGATGAAGAGGCCTGTGATCCACAGGTCTGTTTACCAGCCCCTTGGAGCTTTCAATGCAGTCAGCAGGCCTCCTCAGAAGCGGTCAAGGAAAACACCAGGGATGTTAGAAGCAAAACAAGGAAAAAGAAATTGTTGCAAGCTAGTGGTAGTGTAGCTAACACTACTAAGAAAGGTGGTTCTTCTGATTCCCTCAATTCAGGAATTAAACAAGGAAATGTTCGGTTCCAGACAGCCTGCAAGAATAATCAAGCTAATGGTTTTGACAGAGAAAAAGAGACTCGGGAAATGTTATATGATGCAGCGACTCTAGGCTTGGGAAACATCCCTGGTGTTTTAATGCAAGCTTCCTCATTATTTTAATGCAAGCTTTTTACACAGAGAATTTTGATTTTAGTGAAGCTGGTTTCATCAGGATCAATCAAATTGGAACTTTTTCTAAACATCTTTTCAAAAAGAAATCAATTCCATTCTGTCGTCATTCTTCTTTTTATACAAACAAAAACACCCATACATTGAATGAATTCATGGAAGCAAGCTGACGTGTTAATAACAAAAAAAAAAGGAACATACCTGGAAAGATGATGGTACTGCTCTTGAAGAAAAGGAAAAATATTTGTTTCACCAATAAAATCCACAAGAGACCAGCAATAGTTGTTAATGACAGCTTTCTGCTTGGCCTTTTTTCTTCTTTTTTTTTCAACTCCAAACCCTCTATACTCCTACCTATTTTCAATTTTTCTCTTTTTTCCCCCCTTCCTTCTCCCCCTTTTTTGTGTGTCTAGAAGTGGCCTTTTATAGGAGTATAGCAATCCTTTTATGAAAGAAAACAATCACCGACTCCATGAAAACCGAATCCTTGAAAATTGCCCTGATAAATCTGGAATGGAAACATGCTTAAGTGCCATCAACCCTTTTTGCTTGATTCGTTAAGGAGAGAATTAGGTGATGTGTTTGAAATTAACAACATGTAATTTTCATCCGCAGGTGATCAATTAAAAGCTGTGAATGGGGCAAAACATGGGCAAAAAGTTAGCCTTTCCATAAATGTTTGCAAACCCAGATTTTATGCAGATTTGAAGGCAAAACAACGTCGTTTTCTTTTGATGTTCAAGCCCAATTCTTCTCCAATAAAGGTTATCGGTATGGTGAGTTACTCGCAGACACTTCTAGTTGTTTTAAAGGTAAAAAAGGTTGATTTGGTTAAAAAAAAAAAGTTTTCTTCAACGGTTAACTGGTTGATTTACAGAGCCAAGACGAGTTTTATAACAATGTGATTAACTTATTTATTAAATTACCATAAATATTGTCTCCATTAAATAGTGATATCATGATGATCTCCCTTCGAATAAATATGAAAGGTACCAATTTTAGTCGAAAGAAGAAAGTAGTATGTGTTATGCCAATCTCATGGTCTTGTCGTTACGTAATCCATTATCAATGGTATGACACCATTAAAGAGTTCTTGCAGAGTAATGACAATCTCATGCCTGTAATGTATTCTTACTCAGAGATTAAATAACAAATGACTTCAAGGAGCAGTTGGGTGAGCAGAGCTTTGACTCAGTTTATAAAGGAAAGCTTCATACTGGTTGTCTTGCAGTAGTAAAAATCTTGAACAATTCAAAAGTTAATTGACAAGACTTTACCAATAAAGTTGACACCATCGGAAGCATGTACAATCTCAATGTGGTGCAGATTATAGCCTTTACTGCTGAGGGATCAAAACATGGTTTTATATATGAGTTCATGCTTAATAATTCTCTTAATAAGTACATCTTTCTTGAACAAGGTAGCGTCACATTAAACAAAGAGAAAATATTTGACATTTCTCTTAGAATTGCTCGTGGAATTAATTATCTATATCAAGGTTGTGATAAACAAATCTTGTATTTTGATATCAAATCTCATAATATTCTTTTTGATAAAAAGTTTGTTCTAAAAATTTTAGATTTGGGATTAGCAAAATTTTATCCAAATAATAGCATTGTGTCTCTCATTGCGGCTAATGGAACGATAAGATATTGAATTGTTGTTCTACAAAAATATTCGAGGCGTATCTTACAAAACAGATATTTACAGTTTTGGAATGTTGTTAATGAATATGACAGGAAGAAAGAAAGAACTTGAGTGAATTGGTAGACGATGCAAGCTAAATATACTTTCCTTCGTGGGTTTATGAGCAGGTTTGTGAAGGAAATGACTTAGAAGTACTAGGAGACACCACAAAGCAAGACAAGAAGATAACAAAGAAGATGATTATAGTGGCATCGTGCTGTATACAATTAAAACCCCATCAAATTATGTGTAATGAGCACAGTCTATAGAAACCCATCAATTCAAGGTCATTGAATGTTTTTAAGGCCAACTACATCAGCTAAATAAGAAGCATTTTCAAGTTTTTAAGGCCATGCATATGTAGGCTTTCACACTTTTGAATCTTTGGTTTCATGGAACTTCCTTGCAAGTTCTGCTGCAAATTCCGTAATACTCTTAGCAGAGCTTCCGCCTTCATCTACTGCTGTTTTGGCTAGTTTCATCCATTTCTCAGAGTTCCTTCTCATCTCATTCCCTCTTTCACCTTCCATTACTTCCCTTATACACCCTTCTACCTCTTCTTTAGTGACAATACCCTTTTCATCTGCCTTCACTCTAACGCCTACATGTCAAACATCGGCAATGCACTTTGCATTTGTTGGTTGATCAATCCAGTGTGGCATTGCCACCATTGGCACTCCTAAGCTCAACGCCTCGAGTGTTGAGTTCCACCCACAATGAGTCATGAGGCAACCAACAGACTTGGGAGCCAGAACCTGTAGCTGCGGGCTCCAGGTCACAAGCAGAGATTTCTTTGATGACTCCTCCACAAAGTTGCTTGGGAGTTTTTTCCTTTCCGATTCTCTGACTGCCCACAAGAAGCAACAGTCAATCCTCCTTAGGCCCCAAGCAATTACTGCCATTTGCTCCTCTGCCAGTGCAACCATGCTTCCAAATGACACATAAACCACTGAGTCAGTTTCCTTTGAATCTAGCCACTCATTGCAACCGTCCGGATTAGGTTTGAAGAGGCTGAGACAGTACTCTGTCTTTCTCCAGCTGCATGTCCAAGTAAAATGATGGGATCGATCATTGGTCCTATTGGCTTTATTGACCTTTGGCTTGCCAACCATTTACCGCCTGATGGAAATCAACAAAATTTTGAGTGCCACTGAAGTAAAAGGAGCATACTTTGAAAATATGGTATCGTCTTGTGAGCAAAGAAAAGAGATTGTAAGTAGGAATTTGAAGCATTGCTGCTCTCATTTATGTTGCTTTGCTTGTCAATCAATTGTTGACTGCTTGCTTGTTTGACCGCACTAATTTTCAAGTATTATTTGTCATAGTACTTGAAAACTTTGTGGACTTTTGTTGAAACTCAAGGCAACTGCTGAGCCACTTTATGTGAGGTTTGCTCAATAAGTAAGCATAGAGGCCCATTCCCCCTCGTGTCTGGTCTTCTTTGTCCAGCTCTCAATTATGTACTCATATTTGACTAGAATCACTACAAGGCTGCTGGCATGGTATCTTCATATTAACACGAAAACATTGTTTTTCATGGGCTTTTCTACCCAGTTCTCAGTAAATCAGGCCTATGTTATGTAGCGAGTCCTTTGCTAATCGGTATACTTCCATGATAGTTTTACATGGAAATAGCTTGACTCATAGCTTGATCTGGGCTAGTTTTCAAGTTGAATTGAAAAGAACTTTAGCATAAATGGCTCGGTTGAATTCACACGCGATAATCTAATGATCCAGGTTTTTTTTCAAGCCAATATCCAAACTAGATTTGACAATTATACTTCTCGTGCTATTATATCTAGTTCGATCTCGAGGGGGGGAAAATGCTAACTTTAAAAGATTATAGTATGATGGTTAAGAATGTTTACTATATTTTTGGATTTAAACTTTAGCAACAGCGTCCAAAAAAACAATTAGATCAAGTAGTAGATTTTTCTTAACCTTCACACGACTGAGATAGTATTTTTCAAACGTATTTTTTAATTAAGATTATTGAAAAATATTTAAAAAATATTAATTTAATATTTTTTTAATATAAAAAATAATTTGAAAAACAGGTTAAACTGAATTGCTAAATCCATCCTTGAAACACTCTCATTCAATGATATTATCTTACCATTAAATCAAAGTCTTCGTCAATTGAAGTTATTTTTTTTTTTGGTCAAGTCATGTTTTAAAAAATTTTAATTTGAAATTATTATTTTTTGGTTTTTGAATGGTGTAATATATTGATTTTAAAAAATAAATAGAAAAATCTACGGCATGATCCGAGTCAATTGAGAAGATGCATGCAGCCTGGAATTTATTAACGAAGAAAAAACACAGAGAGTCTGGGCCCTTCGTCTGACTTAAATGTGACCCTCTGGTGCCAAATACCATACCCAATTCCTGCTTGTTGCTTTCTGGTTGATTTAGACATCTTCCTTTATATATATATATTGGAAGGGCTTGACGAATTTATTTTTTCTCCTAGTTTCCACACTTGCATTTTAATTTAGTGGTCGCTAAAATGTACCCAGCAATGGATTACTCATTTTCCCTTTGTTTTTTTTACTAAAAATATATTTATTTTTATATTTCAAAAATATTTTTAAATTTTTTTCTACAAACTATTTTTTAATATTTTCGGATCATTTTAATATGTTGATATAAAAAATAAATTTTAAAAAATAAAAAAAAATTATTTCAACATATTTCCAAATAAAAAGTAATTTGAAAAATAACCGCTATCACAATATCAAAGAGCTATAAAATGAAATTTGATGATGAATAAGAAATAAGAACTTATCGTTTAGTACTAGTATTGAAAGCATAAGTAATAAAACCCTTTTTTTATAAAAAATTTTTATGGATTGTAATAATACAATTATTTAAGTTGTTTAAGTTGTAGAACTTGTTTTATGAATTGTAGAACTTGTTTAAGTTGTTATCAATCATCTTTTCATGGGCCCTACAATTATTTTCATTAGTCTATTATTTGTTGTTGTTTTTCTTCAAGCTTGTGGAACGGGGTGTTCCTCCAACTTGTTGTTTAAGCTACTTTGCTTCTTTTTTTTCTGCATAGACTTGGGAAGTCATTTGTTCGAACAATTGATTTTCCGACAAGTCTCTTAATCTCATCATCCACTTGCACTTGTTTTTCTTCTTCGTAGATTCCCAATTATCCACTTCATCAATCTCTATCCCGTCAAAATGAATTTGGGGCAAGAAAACCCAATTATCATTCAATAAATTAGAAAGTGTAAATTGTAAAACCCAACCAATAAGATATGTCTTCGTAGTAGTTTTTTTTTTTTTGTTTTTTTTCTAATCATATTTACTATGGCAATAATACATCATTGCAACATTTATTTTTAGATTTATTTAAATCCAAGATAATAATATAGGAAAGGGAAAATCATTTACTACCTATGATCGTCTTCAATTCAAGGATTATAATCTCTTCTTATTTGTTTTTTGATTAGGCCCTAATAACATTAAGATATAACATTAAGAATCAGTTTTGCAGTGGGTCAATAATAATTTTTTCATATAAAAATACTTAAGTTTAGTTAAAAGTACAAAATATATAACACATAGCATAGCAACGCCCAATACACTGGCAATTAATTTCTTTCCTTTTAGTTTTTTTTCTTTTAAGATATTTTTAATTTTAATTTTTTTCTCTTTAGATTTTTTTTCTTTTCTCGTATTGAATTTTTTTCATACGATAAAAAAGAAATAAATTGATGTGATTTTTTTATATTGTATTAAAGTTGAGTGATGATAAATATTTTTCATTCGAGGTTGGGTTGAATTTTCTTATTAAAGTATGTTTTTACATTTTAAAAAATTTAAATTTTATTTATTTTAAATTAATATGTTTTGATATTTTTTTTTTATAGATATCATATCTAACTCTACAGCAAGACCCAAAAAAATTGAGTACGGCTCTTCAGCCAGAACGAATTCAAGTATATTGGCCATCTGGTCTTCTGTTGACTTGGAGAATTCAGAATGAAGACTCCCAAGCTACCGTTTTCTATTGACTTGGTAATGAAGTAGACAGTGGTCCTAGCATCTTTAATTATTTACGCGTCAATTGAAAACAAAAAATTAGTGTGGATACAGGAAAATTGATCTAAATATATCATGACCGTCAATGTTTAGAAAAACAATAAAATTCAAATAGCAAGGATGCAATTCTGCCAGACGTATATATGGATCCAAAAATCTTTTCAGTCAAATATTTCTCAAGTTAACATTGTTATAAAGCATGCATGCATGCATAATTCTTAATTACATTATTAAAATAGAAAAAGGTTAAAAAAAAACTAGAACAATAGGACATCTAAAAATAAATAAATAAATAAATTAGCTTAATTAGCAAGAATTAAGCACTAATTTCTTCTCTATGTTTGAGGCCGCAAGTCTCACCATGTTAATTTTTTCTTAATTAGCATGACTTTTCAACTGAGAGCCATATAGCTGGCTTCCCCTTTGTTTGGTGGGAACTCTCCATGTAATTTCCTAATGCAATAATTC
>Ga0325401_1000959_pt1 | contig 23138 bp, 19 predicted proteins | sample PopdelMetagenome_FD_205666 | JGI IMG/M metagenome (GOLD analysis project Ga0325401, IMG submission 205666) | Populus deltoides microbial communities from Bellville, Georgia, United States - Xylem-PdKOR-R2 | ecosystem: Host-associated > Plants > Phyllosphere > Stem > Wood/Secondary xylem | place... | reverse complement strand
GTCGGTATCGGCGAGCAGGGCGCGGATCCGGCGCCGGGCCGACTCGAGCGACTCGCGGGTGACGGCCACGGCGGCCTCCACGTCGTGCGCCTCGACCGCGTCGAGCAGGCGGCGCTGGGTCGCCCACGCGCCGTCGTCCGGACCGTCCGAGGCCGCGCCGTCGGCGCCCAGCAGCTTGAAGGCGCGGCAGCGCTGCCACAGGTCGGCCACGAGACCGAGCAGCACCGGGTTGCCCCCCGCGGCGTAGAGGACCGACAGCAGCTCCTCGTCCGCGTCGAGCGCCTCGCCGGTACGGCCGTCCTCGACCGCCTCGCGCATCCGGTCGTACGCGGCGCGCATCCGGCCCACGTCCTCGGGCGTCACGGCCGCGCAGCCGAGCCGGGTGGCCTCGACCTCGAGCAGCAGCCGCGTGGCGTAGACGTGGGCGAGCTCGGTCGGCGTGAGGTCGGCGACCACGGCGCCGCGGTGGGGGACCCGCACCACGAGGCCGTTCTGCTCGAGGCGGCCGATCGCCTCGCGCACGGGCATCGGGCTGGTGCCCAGCCGTGCGGCGAGGTCACGCAGCCGCAGGCGCTCGCCGGCCCCGATCTCGCCGGACCGGATCGCCTCGCGGATCGCCCCGTAGACACGGTCGGTCACGAGCGTGGGCTCGCCGAGCGGCGCCAGGGCGGTCATGTGCGCAGCGTACCTCGTACCTCTTGCTTCTGATATGTGATCACATCTAGGGTTCGGGGTACTGCTCCTGCTGCTCGTCCTGACCCGCCGCGTCCGAAGGGCCCGCCCGTGACCGTCCACGACCTGATCGCCACCTCGCCCGGTGCCACGCGCTGGCCGACCCTGTTCTCCCCGGTCCGGCTCGGGCGCCGGACCGTCCGCAACCGGATCACCTCGACCCCGCACTCCACCGGCTGGGGCCACGACGGGCTGCTGACCCAGGCCGAGGTGGACTACCACGTGCGCAAGGCGGCCGGCGGCGTCGGGCTGGTGATGACCTTCGGCTCCGCGTCGGTCGACCCGGAGAGCGCGGCCTCGTACGGCTCCATCTCGCTCTGGGACCCGCGCAACGACGACCTGCTGCGCCAGCTCGCCGACCGCGTCCACGAGCACGGCGCGCTGATCATGTCGCAGATGACCCACATGGGCCGCCGGGGCAACTCGTTCTACTCCGGCGTCGCGCTGAAGGGGGCGTCCGACCTCCCCGAGGGGGTGCACCGCGAGGTCCCGGCCGTGCTGACCGAGGCCGAGATCGGCGTCCTCGTCGACCGCTTCGGCCACGCCGCGCGCCGGCTCATGGAGCTGGGCTGGGACGGCGCCGAGGTGACGTCGCACGGCGGCCACCTGATCGAGCAGTTCTACGACCCGAACGTGAACGACCGCACCGACCGCTACGGCGGCAGCCTCGACAACCGGCTGCGGTTCGGTCGGGAGGTGCTGGCCTCGGTGCGGGCGTGGACGTCGGAGGAGTTCGTCGTCGGGTTCCGGATGTCGGCCTACCACGGGTTGCCCGAGGGCACCGGCATGACCGACGACGACCTGGTCGAGGTCGCGCGGGCGCTGACCGCCGACGGCGCGGTGGACCTGCTCAGCATCTCCGGCGGCACCGGCTACTCGATGCGGTCCAGTGCCGTCTTCGTCCCCGGCGACGCGGTGCCCGAGAACGCCAACGGCGCGCACGCCGGCCGGATGCGCCGCGAGACAGGCGTGCCCGTCGTGGTCGCGGGGCGGGTCCTCGACGTCGACGCCGCCGAGCGGGTGCTGACCGAGAACGGCGTCGACCTGGTCGCCATGACCCGCGCGCTCATCGCCGACCCGACGATGCCCGTCACCGCCGCGACCGGCGGCGACCCGCGGCCGTGCATCAGCCTCAACGAGGGCTGCATCGGACGGCTCTACCAGGGCCGGCCCATGTGGTGCTCGGTCAACCCCGGCATCCGCGAGCCCGACGTCGACGAGCTGTCGGCCGCCGCGGCCGACGACGCGCCGACCGCCCCGCGGATGGTCGTCCTCGGCGGCGGCGTCGCGGGCGCCGAGGCCGCGTACCGGGCTGCCGAGCGAGGCCGTCGGGTCACGCTGATCGAGCGCGGTGACCGGATCGGCGGTCGTGCGGCGCTCGCGGGCACCCGCCTCGGCCGGGAGCGCTGGGACCTCTACCTGCGGTGGCTGGAGCGCCGGCTGGTCGCCACCGGGGTCGACGTGCGCCTCGGCGTGGACCCGGGCGTCGACGACGTCCTCGCCCTCGAGCCCGACGCGGTCGTGGTGGCGACGGGGTCGGTGCCGCGCTGGCCCGACTGGGTCGAGGGCGCCCCGACGCCCGTCGTGGACGCCGACACGGTCGTGGCCAAGACGCCGCTGCCGGACGACCCGGGGCAGGTCGCGCTGGTCGTGGACGACGAGGGCGGGTTCGTCGCGCCGACGGCCGCCGAGGCCCTGGAGGACGTGGGCTGGACCGTCCGGATCGCCACGAGCCTGTCGTCCGTCGCGGCCGAGGTCGACGACACCCAGGTCTGGTGGGTCCGCCGCCGCCTCAAGCAGCGCGGGATCGAGCTGATCGACACGGTCGTGCCGACCCACGACGGCGCGTCCTGGTGGCTGCTCGACCTCGAGTCCGACCTCGTCCGTCCCGCCGGCCGTGTCGACCTGGTCGTGCTGGCCGGCGTACGCCGCTCCGCCGACCGGCTGAGCGAGCTGCTGCGCCGGGAGCGTCCGGGCCTGGAGATCGTGAAGGTCGGCGACGCCCTGGCGCCCCGCCACCTCCTCGACGCCGCGGCCGAGGGCGCCCGGGCCGGCGCCGGCTGGCCCAAGCCCGAGGTCTCCGCCGAACCGCCGGCGACCGTCGCCTCCGGCTAGTGAGCCGACGCCCCTGGCCTTGCGAGAGACGGAACCGCCCGCCCGAGCCGGGTGGCTGGGGCGGGCGGTGGGTCCGAGCGGGAAGGGCGAGGCTCAGGGGCGGAAGGCCGTGAACGCCTCGTCGTAGATGGCGAGGGCGCGCGCGACCTCGTCGTCGCTGACGTTGATCGGCGGCACGACGTGGATCCGGTTGTCGGTGGCGAAGGGGAGCAGCCCGCGGCCGATGATGTCGGACTTGAGCCGAGCGACGGTCGTCGCGGGCAGCGGCTCGCGGGTCTCGGGGTCGGCCACGAGCTCGAGCGCCCAGAAGACGCCGGTCCCGCGGACCTCGCCGATGACGTCGTGCCGGGCGCCGAGCTCGGCCAGCCCGGGCCCGAGGACGTCGGCGCCGATGCGCTTCGCGTTCTCGACCGCGCCCTCCTCGGCCATCGCGCGCTGCGTCGCGACGATGCTGCCTGCGGCGAGCGGGTGGCCGGAGTAGGTGAGCCCGCCGGGGAAGACCCGGTCGTCGAAGGCGTGCGCGATCTCGGAGGAGATGATCACGCCGCCGACGGGGACGTAGCCGGAGTTGACGCCCTTGGCGAAGGTGATCAGGTCGGGCTTGACGTCGTGCGCGTCGAAGGCGAACCACTCACCCGTACGCCCGAAGCCGGCCATCACCTCGTCGAGGATCAGCTTGATCCCGTAGCGGTCGCAGATGGCCCGGACGCCGGAGAGGTAGCCGGGCGGCGGCACCATGATCCCGGCGGTGCCCGGCACCGACTCCAGCAGGACGGCGGCGATCGACTCCGGGCCCTCGGCCTGGACGGTCCGCTCGAGGTGGTGCAGCGCGCGGGCGCACTCCTGCTCGGGGCTGCTCGCCCAGAACTCGCTGCGGTAGAGGAACGGGCCGAAGAAGTGGACGTGGCCGGTCGCGTACTCGTTGGGGATGCGGCGCCAGTCGCCGGTGGCGACGATCGCCGCGCCGGTGTTGCCGTGGTACGAGCGGTAGCGCGAGAGCACCTTGTCGCGGCCGGTGACGAGGCGGGCCATCCGGATGGCGTTCTCGTTGGCGTCGGCGCCGCCGGCGGTGAAGAACACCTTCTCGAAGCCCTCCGGCGCCCGCTTCAGGATCAGCCGGGCCGCCTCGGCGCGCGTCGCGTTGCCGTGGGCCGGGGCGACGGTGGCGAGCGTGTTCAGCTGCTCGGTGATGCCCGCGATGATCTTGGGGTGCTGGTGGCCCATGTTGGTGAAGACCAGCTGGGTGGAGAAGTCGAGGTAGTGGTTGCCGTCGTGGTCCCACACCTCGGTGCCCCGGCCGCCCGCGAGAGGGAGCGGCTTGAGCCCGCCCTGCTTGGACCAGGAGTGGAAGACCACCGACGCGTCGTCGGCGCCGACCTCGGCGTTGGAGCGGCCGTCGGAGGGCGTTCCCGTCGTGGGCTCGTCGGGCTGCTGCGGGTCGGTCACCGCGGCGTCGGCGTGCTCGACCAGGGTCTCGTTCGCGGTGCTCGTCAGGCTCATGTCGTCCATCCTCGACCTCGGTGCCGGCGCGGTCGCACCCGGGCTCCAGGCAAGGTTGTCAGACAATCAGCAAGAGGGCAACGCTCGCACTACCCGATCAGCGCTGTGCGTCCAGGACGGCCTCGGCGACCACCAGGTCCTGCCAGGCCATCCCGCTGCCCTTGAACAGCACCCGGCCGGGACCGACGGGTGCCTCGCCGCGGGCGACCCGGCTCAGGGGCACCAGGTCGCGCTCGACGACGGCGCCGACGTCGACGGCCTGCACCACGTCGCCGCACTCGCGCAGGGCGGTCGCGACGTCCTCGACCACGACCGTCGCTGAGCGCACGAAGGCGACGTCCACCTCGGCCGCCTCCGCCTCGTGCGACCCCACCGCGGCGACGAGCGTGCCCGCGCCGAGCAGGCTCGAGTCGAAGACCGGGGTCCGTGCGGTGGTGGCGCAGACGACCACGTCCGCCGTCCGCAGGGCCTCGGGGACCCGCGGGTCGTCGGCCGCCAGGAGCCCGGCGCCCGCGGCGGCCCCCGTCCGCGGCAGCGTGACCGCGTCGGGGCGGCGGACGACGAGGGTGACGTCGCCCAGCGCGACCTCGGCGGCCAGCGCGTCGACGTGACCCACGCCCTGCGGGCCGGCGCCGAACACGACGACCCGCGCCGGGCCCCCCTCGGCCGCCCGGGCGCGCAGCCACGGCCGCACCCCGACGACGCTCGTGGCCGGCGTGCGCAGGGTCGTGAGCGCGGTGCCGTCGAGGGTCGCCACGGGCTGCATGGTGGTCGCGTCGAAGAGGACGTAGACCGCGCCGATGCGGGGGAGGCCGCGCTCGGCGTTGCGCGGGGCGACGCCCACGAGCTTGGTGCCGACGTGCCGCCTCCCGGCCGCCGGCATGATGATCAGCTCGCCGGCGGGCACGTCCATGAACGTCCGCGGTGCGCCCGCGGAGGGGTCGAGACCGTCGCGCAGCGCCCGCTCGAGGGCGTCGGCGGCACCTCGCGGCCCGAGCGCGAGGACGGCGGCTTCGTCGAGGTGGGGCAGCGTCACGGGCGTCAGACTTCCACGTACGCGTCCCGGCCCGCGAGGAGCGACACGACGAGCTGGACGAGGTTGACCACGACGACGCCGACGAGCACCGGGGCCCACGAGCCCGTGGCCTCGAACAGCGCCCCGGCGCCGATCGGGCCGATGATCCCGAGCAGGTAGCCGATGCTCTGCACCATCCCCGAGAGCCTGGCCGCGTCGCGCGTGGTCCGGCTGCGCTCGGCGACGAGCGAGAGGGCCACGACCAGGGAGGCCCCGCTGCTGAGCCCGGCGACGACGAGCCAGAGGAGGTCGAGCGACGGCAGCAGCAGCAGGCCGAGCATCGAGACCGCCATGCCGGCGCTGAGGCCGGCGCCGGCGAGGCGGTGGTCGCGGCGACCGCGCATGGCCAGCGACACCACGAGCCCGCCGACGATCCCGGTGGCCTGGAAGAGGAAGAGGTGCCAGCCCGCATGGACCGGGTCGACGCCGCGCGACACCTCGATGCTCGGCAGCCAGGTGACGAGCAGGTAGAAGAAGATCGCCTGCGTCCCCATGAAGGCGGTCACCTGCCAGGCCAGGGGCGAGCGCCACATCGAGCGGTTGCCGCCGGCGGCCGGGACCGGCCCGGCACCCGGCAGCGCGGCGCCGACCGGCACGGGCAGGTCGCGCTCGTGGCTCCGCAGGCGGGGGAGCCAGGCGAGCAGGGCCAGCACGCCGACGACGGCCCAGACCCCGATCCCGACGCGCCAGCCGCCGCGCTCGCCGATGGGCAGCGCGAGGCCGGAGGCCAGGGCGGCGGACAGGCTGAGCGTCGCCGTGTACGCGCCCGTCATCAGGGGCACCTCGTGTGGGAAGTCGCGCTTGACCAGGGCCGGGACGAGGACGTTGCAGACCGCGATGCCGGCGCCGAGGGCGATGGTGCCGGCCCAGAGGGTGACGCTCTGGCCGGGCAGCGAGCGGACCACGGTGGCGGCGAGCATGACCGCGGTCGCGGTGAAGACCGTCCGGTCCGGGCCCCAGCGGCGGCTCAGCAGCTGCACGAAGGGCGACACCCCGGCGAAGGCCAGCAGGGGCACCGAGCCGAGCAGCCCGAGCGTGGACGGGCTCAGGCCGGTGTCGGTCGCGACGAGGCCGAGCACGGGGCCGAGGGCGGTGAGCGTGGGGCGCAGGTTCGCGGCCACGACGAGCAGGCTCAGGCCCAGCGCGAGGGCCGACAGGCCGCGGGTCGGGGCGGGGGCGGCCGTGGTCACCGCTGCATCCTCCACCCGACGCAGGGGCGGAGGCCGGTAGCGTCCGGCCCGGGTGACGGGACGGACGTGCCCACGAGGAGGGGTCCATGCGCTGGAGCCAGGTGCTGAACGTGGTCGACGTGCACTGCGGCGGCGAGAACGCGCGGGTGGTGACGGGTGGTCTCGGCGACGTGCCCGGCGAGACGATGCTCGACAAGCGGGCGTACCTCACCGAGCACCGCGACGAGCTGCGCCTGCGGCTGCTGCAGGAGCCCCGCGGCAACGTGATCAACAGCGCCGACTTCGTGCTCCCGTCGCGGCACCCGGAGGCGCAGCTCGGCTACGTCATCGCCGAGTCGACCGAGTACCCGGTGATGTCGGGCAGCAACACCATCTGCGTGACGACCGCGCTGCTGGAGACCGGCATGCTCCCGATGGTCGAGCCCGTCACCCGCCTGACGCTCGAGTCGGCCGCAGGGCTGATCCGCGTCGAGTGCACCTGCGCGGACGGCAAGGTCACCTCGGTGCGGTTCACGAACCAGCCCGCCTTCGTCTACCACCTCGCCGCGCCGGTCGAGGTCCCCGGCCTCGGCACCGTCTCGGTCGACGTCGCCTGGGGCGGGATGGCGTACGTGCTCCTCGACGCCGCCTCGCTCGGTTTCGGCATCACCCCCGACGAGGGCCGCGACCTCTGCGTGGTCGGCGAGGTGATCAAGCTCGCCGCGGCCGAGCAGCTCGACGCGGTGCACCCCGAGAACCCCGACTTCCCCGGCATCACGAACTTCGAGTGGACCGGGCCGGTCTCGCGCGGCGCCGACGGCCTCCTGACCGCGGCGAACGCGGTCGTCGTCAGCCCCGGCCGGCTCGACCGCTCGCCCTGCGGCACCGGCAGCTCGGCCCGGCTCGCCGTCATGCACGCCCGTGGCGAGATCGGCGTGGGCGAGGACTTCGTCCACACCTCGATCATCGGCTCGCGCTTCGACAGCCGGATCGAGTCGCTCACCAGCGTCGGCGGCGTCCCCGCCGTCGTGCCGAGCGTCGCCGGGCAGGCCTGGATCACCCAGCTCTGCCAGGTCGGCGTCGACCCCACCGACCCGTTCCCCGCGGGCTACGCCCTCGCCGACACCTGGGGCGCCGCCCCACCGTCGCCGCTCGCGGCCCGCCTGGTCGCCGCCGCCGAAGGAGCCCGCCCGTGAACGCCGCCGCCCGCCACGTCGACGTGATCGTCGCCGGTCTCGGCTCGATGGGCTCCGCCGCCGCCCACCAGCTCGCCGCCCGCGGGCTGTCGGTGCTCGGCCTCGAGCGCTTCTGGCCCGCCCACGACCAGGGCTCGGGCCATGGCGAGACGCGCATCGTGCGGCAGTCCTACTTCGAGGGGCCGGCGTACGTCCCGCTGCTGCGGCGCGCGTACGAGGGCTGGCGCCAGCTGGAGGCCGACAGCGGGCGCGACCTGCTGACGCTGTGCGGCGGGATCTACGTCGGCGACCCGGACTCGAAGATCTTCGCCGGCGCCAAGCGCTCGGCCGAGGCGTACGGGCTGGCGCACGAGGTGCTCGACGCCGCCGCCATCCGCGAGCGCTTCCCGGCGATGGACCCGGCCGACCACGCGCTCGGGCTCTTCGAGGAGAACGCCGGCTACGTCCGCCCCGAGGAGTCGATCCTCGCCAACCTCGACCTGGCCGTGCGCCACGGCGCCGAGCTCCGCTACGACGAGCCCGTCCGCTCCTGGCGCTCCACCCCGGGCGGCGGGGTCGAGGTGACGACCGACGCCGGCACGTACGGCGCCGACCGGCTCGTCGTCGCGACCGGCGCCTGGGCGCCGGGCATGCTCGCCGACCTCGGCCTCGACCTGCGGGTGGAGCGGCAGGTCGTGTGCTGGTTCACGCCGGACTTCTCCACCGTGCCGTACGAGGCCTGGCGCGACCTGCCGGTCTACATCGAGGAGACCGACCACAACCGCGACATCTACGGCTTCCCGATGGTCGACGGCCCCGCCGGCGGGCTCAAGCTCGCCTTCTTCAACACCTTCCAGCGCACGGACCCCGACGCCGTCGACCGGCAGACGACCGAGGCGGAGACCGAGGCCACCCGCGCCCGCGCCCGTACGCTCTTCCCGCACCTGACCGGCCCCCTGGTCAAGGCGATGACCTGCCTCTACACGACCTCGCCCGACCACGACTTCGTCGTCGGCACCCTCCCCGAGCACCCCGAGGTCGTCGTCGCCTCGGTCTGCTCCGGCCACGGCTTCAAGTTCGTCCCCGTGATGGGCGAGATCCTCGCCGACCTGACGATCGACGGCCGTACGGCCCACGACATCGCCCTCTTCGACCCCACGAGACCCTCCCTCCGCCTCCCCGCCTGAGGCCCCCGAGCTCCTCGCACCCTCTTCCGCTCCTCGCACCCGGTCTGCCCGGTGCAAGGAGCGACACCGGGTGCAGGGATCGCAAAGGGGTGCAGGGAGCGGAAGCGTTCTGAATGGCGGTCGGGCGAGGAGCGAGCCGACTGCTGCCGGCCCAGCAAGTGGCAGGCACCGCCTGCCGGGCCGGGGCACCGCGCACCGCAGTCCTCGCACCCCCTACCGCTTCTCGCACCCGGTCTGCCCGTGCGAGGAGCGACATGGGGTGCAAAGAGCGAGAACCGGTCCGAGCGGTAGCCCGGGGAGGAGCGCGGGAGGTCGGCCGCAGGCGTGCTCTGCGCGAGACCCCGGGAGCAACCCGTCGCCGGAGTACGGGAGGGCGGGGGAGTCGAAGCCGCCCAGCCGGTCGGCCCACGGAGAAGGAGCGGTGGGGTGGTCCGGGCGGGCGGCACCCCGACCGGGTGGGTCGGGCGTTTGCCGCCGTGCGGAGCGTGCGGAGCACAGCGGCGAGGGCGGGGCGGGGTGCCACCCGCCCGGAGCGCCGCACCGCGGCCCACCGAGGACGCCACCACAGCAGATCCAGTGCCGGGGAGGGGATTCGAACCCCCAAGTCCTTTCGGACAGACGGGTTTGAGCCGTCCGCGTATGCCTTTCCGCCACCCCGGCACGCCCCAGCGCCAGCGCCGCGGGGCGGCGCCAGTGTCCCACACGCCCTCCCGAGCGGCTCCGGTCCGCGCGACCGACCGCGGTGGTCGAGGACCCCGTTCGTTACACAGGATCGATAGAGTGTTCGGCGTGACGAGCGCAGACACTCCAGCGTCGGAGACCGCACCCACCCGTGTCGTCGTGGCCGAGGACGAGGCGCTCATCCGTCTCGACCTCGTCGAGATGCTGACGGAGGAGGGCTACGACGTCGTCGGCCAGGCCGGCGACGGCGAGGCCGCGGTCGAGCTGACCACCGAGCTGCGTCCCGACCTGGTGGTCATGGACGTCAAGATGCCCAAGCTCGACGGCATCAGCGCGGCCGAGAAGATCGCGACGGAGCGCATCGCCCCCGTCGTGATGCTGACCGCCTTCAGCCAGCGCGAGCTGGTCGACCGGGCGCGGGCAGCCGGGGCGATGGCGTACGTGGTGAAGCCCTTCGGCAAGGCCGACCTGATCCCGGCGATCGAGATCGCACGGGCCCGGTTCGCCGAGATCAGCGCCGTCGAGGCCGAGGTCAGCGACCTGACCGAGCGGCTCGAGTCCCGCAAGGCGGTCGACCGGGCCAAGGGCATGCTCCAGACCGGGCTCGGGCTGAGCGAGCCCGAGGCGTTCCGCTGGATCCAGAAGACGGCCATGGACCTGCGCAAGTCGATGCGCGAGGTCGCCGAGGGCGTCATCGAGCACGGCGCCGGGGGCGCGAAGAAGAAGTAGCGCCCCCGACGGTCCGGGCTCAGGCCCGGCGGGAGCGGACCGCGGCGACCAGCAGCCAGACCACGCCGGCGGTCAGCAGCATCGCGCCGGGGATGTGGACGTAGAGCGAGTTGTAGCCGCCCAGCGCCGCCTGCAGGAAGCCGAAGGCGAACACGACGACGGCCAGCGCGGCCAGGGCGAGGCTCACGACGCGCTGGCGCCACAGCACGACGGCGGCGATGGCGGCCAGCCCGCTGACAACGTGCAGGACGATGGCGCCGGCCGCGTGACCGGTCTCCGCGCCCTCGGAGCCGCGGGGCAGCAGCTGCCCGGCGGTGACGAACTGCCACAGCACGGCGACCACCGCGAGCGCGGCGAAGACCTTCAGCGCCAGGAGCAGCGGGCCGGCGGACGTGGTGCTCCCGCTCGTGGGACGGGCGTTCGAGGTGGTGGTGCTCATCTGGCGTTTCCTTCTGTCTGTCAGGGGCGCGGGGACCGGCGGCGCCGCCCCTCCAGTCTTCCTGCGGAGGACCGTCGCCGGGCGCACCGCGCCATATGCCGCCCTCGACGGCGACGCTAGGTCAGCGGCAGGGTCCGGCGGCAGTGGACCAAGGTCGTAGCACCAGGCCGGTCCCGACCTAGGCCGGCGGGCCCGGCTCCCGGTCGCGGGGGTCTGCCAACGGGAACGGCGGGTCGGGGGCGAGGGTTCCGTCGGGCGCGACGTGGTCGAAGATCTGGTGGATCATCGTCAGCACGTGCGGGTCGTCGACGGTGTAGATCTGCCGCCGCCCGTCGCGGCGGGCGCTCACCAGCCCGGCCAGCCGGAGCTTGCTCAGGTGCTGGCTCGCCGTCGCGATGCTCACGCCGGCCTTCTCCGACAGCGTGCCGACGTCGTGCTCGCCCGCGGCGGCCAGGGTGACCAGGTGCAGCCGCACCGGCGCCGAGAGCAGCGCGAAGGTCCGCGCCGCCACGTCCAGCTGCTGGTCCGTCGGCTCCGGCGTCACGCCCGCATTCTGCCCGCGCGGGGTCACCGGCGAGGCCGCGGACGGCCGCGTGGTCCGTGTCAAATCTCAGTTCGTCATTTGCGCGAACGACGAAACGTTGGCAGGCTGACCGCCGTGATGCGCACGCTCCGACCCGTCCTGCTCTGCCTGGCGGTGGCCCTGCTGGCCGTCGCCGTCCGGGTCGGGCACGTGGAGCTCGCCCCCGGGCTGGCGCTGCTCGTCTTCGGTGCCGCGGTCGTCGCGGCCTCCTTCGTGCTGGCCTGGGCGGCCGAGGCGGCCGAGGTGGACATCGCCGGGGGGCTCGCCATCGCGGTCCTCGCCGTGATCGCGGTGCTGCCCGAGTACGCGGTCGACCTGTACTTCGCCTACACGGCCGGCTCGCGCCCGGAGTACGTGCAGTTCGCGGCGGCCAACATGACCGGCTCCAACCGCCTGCTCCTCGGCGTGGGCTGGTCGGTCGTGGTGATCCTGTCGCTGGCCGTCGCCCGCCGCCGCACGGGGCGCACGGTGCGCGCGCTCGTCCTCGACCCGGCCTACCGCGTCGAGATCGGGTTCCTCGCCCTCGCCTCGCTGCTCGCCCTGGTCGTGCCGGCGACCGGGCGGATCCCGCTGCTCCTCGGGCTGGTGCTGCTCGGCGTCTTCGTCTTCTACCTCGTCCGGGTCGCCTCGGCCGGCGACGACGAGGAGCCCGACCTGGTCGGCCCGGCCGCCCGGATCGGCGCGCTGCCGCGCCGCGCCCGGCGCACCGTCGTCGTCGCCATGTTCGTGCTCGCCGCCGCCGTCATCCTCGCCAGCGCCGAGCCCTTCGCCGAGGCGCTCATCGCCAGCGGCCAGGTGCTCGGGGTCGACCAGTTCCTGCTCGTGCAGTGGCTGGCCCCGCTCGCCTCCGAGGCGCCCGAGCTGATCGTCGCGGTCATCTTCGCCCTCCGCGGCAAGGGTGCCGCGGCCCTGGGCCTGCTCGTCGCGGCCAAGGTCAACCAGTGGACGCTGCTCGTCGGCAGCCTGCCGGTCGCCTACCTCCTGGGCGGCGGATCGACGGCGCTGGTGCTCGACGGGCGCCAGGTCGAGGAGTTCGGCCTGACCATCGCCCAGACCCTGATGGGGGTCGCGGTGCTGATGACGCTGCGCTTCCCGCGGTGGGCGGCGTGGACGCTGCTGGCCCTCTTCGCCGTGCAGTTCGCGGTCCCGGGGACGGGTGGACGGCTCGTGCTGACCGCCGTCTACGCGGCGCTCGCCGCGATGGCCCTGGTCGTGAACCGCCAGGGGATCCTCCCCGCGCTCACCGCGCCCTTCCGCCGCGGTCCGGTCCTCGACGACGCCACGCGGGTGCTGCCAGAGCGGGAGCTCAGCGGACGTCGCTGAAACCCTCGCCCAAGGCTCATCCTTGGGCTGGTGGCGCCGTTTGGCCCTTCACCTTGAGCAGCGGCTCCGCCAGGCTGGAGGGGTGACCGAGGACCACCACACCGGACCGTCGTACGCCGCCCTCGTGACCGGGGCGGGGAGCGGCATGGGGCTGGCGACCGCCCGGCGCTACGTCGACGACGGCTGGACGGTGCTCGCGCTCGACTCCTCGGGCAACGCGCTACGGGCAGCGGCGACCGACCTGGGGGAGCCCTACGTGCCGGTGGTCGCCGACGTCACCGACGAGGTCGCCCTGACCGGCGCGGTCGTCCGCGCGGCGGAGGGCCTCCGGCTGCGTGCGGTCGTCAACGCGGCCGGCATCTACCCGCCGAGCACCCTGGACGACTACACCGACCTGCTGTTCCACCGCGTCTTCGACGTCAACGTCCTCGGCGTGCTCAACGTCTGCCGCGCGACGGTGCCCCTGCTCCGCGCCGCGGGCGGCGGCGGGATCGTGAACTTCTCCTCCGTCGACGCCCTCGCCGTCTCCCCGGGCCAGCTCGTCTACTGCGCCTCCAAGGCTGCCGTGTCCGCGCTGACCCGCTCCCTGGCCGTCGAGCTGGCCCCCGACATCACGGTCAACGGCGTCGCGCCGGGGTGGGTCGCCACGCCCGGGACGGCGGCCAGCGACCGGATCACCAGGGCCGCCGCCACAATCCCGCTGGGCCGCGTCGCGCAGCCCGCGGAGATCGCCGGCTGGGTCGTCCAGCTCGCCGGCGGGGGCAGCTACGTCACCGGCGAGACCCTCGTGATCAGCGGCGGGAGCCTGATCCGATGACGCACCGCCACACCCCGGGAGGAACCACCTTGGCCGAGGCCGCACCCCGCTACTGCGTGATCGGCGCCGGCGCGGCCGGCCTCGCCGCGCTGCAGACCCTGCTGGGCGCCGGACGCACGGTCGACTGCTTCGAGGCGTCCGACCGCGTCGGCGGCCACTGGAACACCGACTACGAGGCCCTGCACCTCATCACCTCGCGCGACGTGACGGGCTACGCCGGCTTCCCGATGCCCGCCGACTACCCGCTCTTCCCCTCCCGTGACCAGGTGACCGCGTACCTCAACGCGTACGCCGACGCCCACGACCTGCGTCCCCGCATCACCTTCGGCGTGCGGGTGGAGTCGGTCGAGCCCGTGCCCCTGCCGGACGGAGGGGCGGGCTCGACCGGGTCGGCCGGCTGGGTGGTGCGGACCTCGGACGGCGCGCAGCGGGCGTACGACGGGGTGTTCGTCGCGAACGGCCACCTGCACGACCAGCGGATGCCGCAGGTGCCGGGGGAGTTCACCGGGACGCAGGTCCACTCCGGCTCCTACTCCAGCACCGCCGACGTCGAGGGCCGGCGCGTCCTCGTCGTCGGGTCCGGCAACTCGGGCTGCGACCTCGCGGTGGACGCCGCGCAGCACCGCCTCGAGGTGTCGATCTGCATCCGGTCGGGCCAGTACTTCCAGCCGAAGACCTTCTTCGGCGTGCCGCGCTCCGAGCTCGGCTGGCTCAAGCAGTTCACCTTCGAGGAGCAGGACCTCCTCACCCGGCTGCTGATCACGGCCAGCAAGGGCACCTACGAGAACTACCCAGGGCTGCCGAAGCCGCCGTTCCGCACGCTCGCGGAGGGCGCGCCGATCGTCAACGAGCTGCTCCTCTACTGGATCCAGCACGGCCGGGTCACCGTCGTGCCGGGCATCGAGCGCTTCGAGGGGCGCACGGTGCACTTCGCCGACGGCTCCGCGGGCGAGTTCGACACGGTCCTGTGGGCGACCGGCTTCCACCCGTCGCTGCCCTTCCTCGCCGACGACCTGCTGCAGACCGACGGCGGCGTCCCGCTGCGTACGGCCGGGGGCGTCGTGCCGGCCGGCCTCGACCGGCTCTACCTGATCGGCCTGGCGGCACCGCGCGGTCCGCAGATCGCCCTCTACCCCGTCCAGTCCCGGCTGGCGCTGTCGATGGCGGAGCTGTGGGAGGACGGGCTCGACCGCTCGCTCGCAGCGGCGCTGGAGGCCGAGCAGCCCCTCGAGCGGCGCATCGACATGGTCAGGCCCGACTGGGAGGCCCAGATGGAGGCCAGCCGCGACCTCGTGCAGCGCCTCGCCGCCGAGCTCGGGGCCCGGCTCACCGCGGAGCCGCCGCACCCGCCGCACGAGCCCGTGCCGGAGGAGGGCTCCTACGACGAGGCGGCCGCGGTCGGCTAGCCGATCTCGGCCAGGCGGGCGACGACTGGGGCGAGGTCACGCGCCCAGCCGACCGGGTCGGGGCCGGAGGGCCCGGTCTGCACGTGGCTGAAGCCGAGCGCCGCGTACGCCTCCATGGCCCGGAGGAAGGCGTCGGTCTCGGTCACCGGGTCGGGCCCGCCGACCAGCGTCAGCTGGATCTCGGCCGGGTCGCGCCCCTCGGTCTCGCAGTGGCGGTGCAGCACCTCGACCTTGTGGGCGAGGTCGGCCGGCTCCATCGCGAACATGTTCGTCGCGTCGGCGTGCTTGGCCACGAGCCGCAGCGTCTTGCGCTCGCCCACGCCACCGATCACGACGTACGGGCGGGGCGTGCTGACCGGGCGCGGATTGCAGAGCGTCGAGGCGAGGCGGTAGTGCTTTCCCTCGTACGGGCCGTCGTCGTCGCTCCACATCTGCGCGCAGATCTCCAGCGCCTCCTCCAGCCGCTCGAAGCGCTCGGCGGTGCTGGGGAAGGGGACGCCCAGCCCCAGGTGCTCGCGCTCGTACCAGGCGGCCCCGATCCCGAGCATGCCGCGGCCCTGCGACAGCACGTCGAGCGTTGTGACGGTCTTGGCCAGCAGGCCGGGGTGGCGGTAGGTGACGCCGGTGACGAGCAGGCCGAGCCTCATCGTCCGCGTGCGGGCCGCGACGAACCCCAGGCCGGTGTAGCCCTCGAGCATCGGCTCGTCGGGCCCGCCGAGCTGCTCCATCTGGAACCAGTGGTCCATGAGCGTGAACCACGCGGCCCCGGACTGCTCGGCCGCCTCGGCGGTGTCGCCGAGCAGCGAGGCCAGCGTGCCGGGCTGCCCGGGAAGGGTGAAGTTCGCGAAGTGCACACCGAGCTGCACGACTGGCTCCGATCGTCGGCGGGGAAGAGGTTCGCTGCCAGCCTGCCACCTGCGTCGGTGGCCTCGGCGTCGGCCTGGCACCGCTCTCGCGGAGGGCTGCCGCCCCGCGTCGTGGGGGAGCGGCACAGTGCCGCACGGGCCGAGGGAGCCTCACGGGCAGGCAGCGGACTTCGAGGAGGTCGAGCGTCGGGTGCCGGCCGCGGCGTCTGGACGAGCGAACGCCGACGGCGCACGTGCCGCAGAGCCGTGGGGCTCCGCAGTCCGTGCGCCGTCGGCGTTCGGGAGGAAGACGCCGCGATCAGCCGGCGCGCGAGACCTCCTCAGCCAGGTCAGTGCCCGCCGAGGTACGCCGCCGTGACCGACGGGTCGTCGAGGAGCTTCGCGGCCTCGCCCTGCGTGTTGAGCCGGCCCGACTCGAGCACGTACGCGTAGTCGGCGATCTCGAGCGCCGCGAGCGCGTTCTGCTCGACGAGCAGGACGGTGACGCCCTGCGTACGGATCTTCTCGATGGTCTCGAAGATCACGTCGACCAGCACCGGGGCGAGACCCATCGAGGGCTCGTCCAGGAGCAGCAGTCGCGGGTTGCCCAGCAGGGCGCGGGCGACGGCGAGCATCTGCTGCTCGCCGCCGGACATGGTGCCGGCCTTCTGGTGGATCCGCTCCCGCAGCCGGGGGAAGAGCTCGAGGACGTTCTCCCGGTCCTCGGCGATCTTGGCCGTGTCCTTGCGCGTGTAGGCGCCGAGGTCGAGGTTCTCCGACACGGTCATCCGCTGGAAGATCTTGCGCCCCTCGGGGGACTGGCAGATCCCGAGCTTGACCACCTCGTGCCCAGGGATGCCGTTGATCTTGTCGCCCTCGAAGACGACGTCGCCGCTCTTGGGCCGGAGCAGACCCGAGATCGTGCGCAGCGTCGTCGACTTGCCGGCGCCGTTGGAGCCGATCAGGGTGACGATCTCGCCCTTGTGGACCGTCATCGACAGGTTCTGGACCGCGGCGATGTTGCCGTAGCTGACCGACAGGTCCTTGAGCTCGAGGATGACCTCCTTGCCCGCCTCCCGTGAGCGGGCCCCCTGGGCCGCGACCGAGTCCTGCGCCGGAGCGCTCATGCCTGCTCCCCGTCCGTCGTGGTGGTCGTGCCGTTCTCGGTGCCCAGGGCCGCCGCGCCGGGCGCGGGGAGGCGCCTGCCCTCCCGCGTGCCGGTCTTGCCGAGGTAGGCCTCGATCACCTGCTGGTTGTTGCGGATGTCGTCGGGCGTGCCCTCGGCGATCATCGCGCCGCGGTCGAGCACCGTGATGCGCTCGCTGATCTTCATGATCACGCTCATGTCGTGCTCGATCAGCAGCACCGAGATGCCCTTCTCGTCGCGGACCCGGTAGACGAAGTCGTTGAAGTTCGCCGACTCCTGCGGGTTCATGCCGGCGGTCGGCTCGTCGAGTAGCAGGACCTTCGGCTTGAGCGCCATGGCCCGCGCGATCTCCAGGCGGCGCTGGTCGCCGTAGGAGAGGTTGCGCGCCAGCTCGCCGACGGTCTTGCCGATGCCGACGTAGTCCAGGAGCTCGCGCGCGGTCTCCCGCGCCTCCCGCTCCTCGCGCCGCTGCCCGGGCGTCCGGATGATCGTCGACATGACGCCCGCCCTCAGGTGGGAGTGCATGGCGACCATGACGTTCTCCTCGGCGGTCATGAGGCCGAAGAGCCGGATGTTCTGGAAGGTCCGGGCCAGGCCCATCGCCGCGCGCTTGTGCGGCTTGACCGCGGTGATGTCGCGGCCCTCCAGGTAGACCGCGCCCTCGGTCGCCTCGTAGAGGCCGGTGAGCACGTTGAAGAACGTCGTCTTCCCGGCGCCGTTGGGCCCGATGAGGCTGACCACCGACTTCGGCGGGATCGCGAACGACACGTTGTCGACCGCGGTCAGGCCGCCGAAGCGGATGGTGATGCGGTCGGCGTAGAGCACGTTGGCCTCGACCGGGTCGACGCCGGGTGCTCCGGCGGCCGTGCCCTCGGGACGCTGCAGGGTGCCGTCGATCCCGCTCTGGGCCGAGTCCGGCCGGCCGTAGCCGGCCGCGCCGCTCGGGTCGTCGGGGCTGTTGGGCGTGCCGCCGAGCTGCGTCACGTCCGCCAGGGTCTCCCGGGCCGTCTTCTCCGCGCGCCCGCGGCTCGACTCGCTCACGACTCGTCCTCCCGTCGGGCGGTGCTGCTGGGACCGGCCGCGGGTGCGGAGCCGGCCATGGCCGCCGCCGACGCGGCGATCCTGGCGTCGCCCTGGGCGTCGGCGTGCTCGACCGCCTCGGACTCGGCCTCGGCCTCGAGGGAGTCGGCCCCGAGCGACTCGGCCTCCGTCCTCGACGGCATCTTCATGAGCGCCCTCGTGCGGCTCTCGGGGAGGAGGCCCTCGCGACGGAACAGCATCATGAGCACGAGCAGCAGCCCCAGGATGACGTAGTTGTAGCGGGGAAGCGTGGCCTCCAGGTTGGTGCCGGCCAGCGCGTCGATCTGGACGCCGATCTGCTTCAGCCCGTTGCTGTTGAGCCAGGAGAGCAGGAACGCGCCGATGGTCACGCCCCAGACGTTGCCCATGCCGCCGAGCACGACCATGAGCAGCACGAGCACCGACTTGCCGAAGTCGAAGCCGGACGGCGAGACCGCGGTGGTGATCGCGGAGGCGTTGGCCACACCGCCGATGCCGCCGAAGAAGGCGCCGACCGCGTACGCGAGCAGCTTCACCCGGACGAGCGGGACGCCCATCATCGACGCCGCCAGCTCGTCCTCGCGCAGCGCGAGCCAGGCCCGGCCGAGCCGGCCCTCGCGGATGCGCAGCGAGACGAAGATGCAGATGCCGACCAGGAGGCCGAGCACGAGGATCTTCCAGACGTTGCCGGCCGCCGAGTTGGTCAGCAGGGGCGGCGCGATGCCCGCCGCGCCCAGGGGACCGGTGCCGATCGGGTCGATCGGCGAGATGCCCTGGTCGCCGTTGGCGAGGTTGGCGTCGCCGATGTCGTTGGAGTTGCGGAAGAACTGCGTGATCACCTCGCCGAAGCCCAGGGTCACCAGCGCCAGGTAGTCGCCGCGCAGCCGCAGGGTCGGGGCGCCGATGATCAGGCCGAGGATGGCGCAGAGCACCCCGGCCACGATCGCCACCAGCCAGAAGTTGATGTGCGTCCCCGGCAGGGTCGACTTCACCGGCGAGAGGAGGTGGAAGTCCCACTCCCAGTTGAAGGGGAAGGCCATCAGCCACCCGGCGGTGTAGCCGCCGAGCGCCCAGAAGGCCACGTAACCGAGGTCGAGCAGGCCCGCGTAGCCGACGACCACGTTGAGGCCCAGGGCCATGATCGCCCACATCAGGCACTCGTTGATCGTGGCGACGGGGAGCCAGGCCAGCACCGGGGCCTGCACCGGCTTGACGAGCGCCGGGAGGATCGAGAAGTAGAGGAAGAACAGGAAGAGGATGACGACGACGTAGCCGATCGGCCAGCCGTACCTCCCCAGCGAGTGCCGGGCCCCCGAAGAGCCCTGCGCCGCCTGCGTCGCTGCAGCCATGGCCTACACCTTCTCCGTGGTGGGACGCCCGAAGATGCCCTCGGGCTTGAAGACCATCAGGATGATCAGGATCGCGAAGACCACGCTCTGCGACCAGTTCGACCCGAGCCCGTACGCGCCGCCCTCGTTGATCGCCTGGACGATGCCGATCGACAGCCCGCCGATGACCGCCCCGCTCAGGTTGCCGATGCCGCCGAGCACGGCGGAGGTGAAGGCGATGAGGCCGAGCTGCGTGCCGGTGTCGTAGTAGGTCTGGGTCTGGCACAGGAAGTACAGGACGCCCGCCGCGCCGGCCAGCGCGCCGCCGAGCCCGAAGACGAAGGCGATCGTGCCGTTGACGTTGACGCCCATCAGGCGGGCGCCGTCCTGGTCCTGCGCGACCGCGCGCATCGCCTTGCCCATCTTCGTGCGCGAGACGATCCAGGTCATCAGCAGCAGCAGGGGCAGCGTGACCGCGAGGACCATGACGAGCTTGTAGACGAAGACGCCCTCGACCTGGGGGCCGCCCCACACGATCGGCCAGTTCTTCTGGGCCGAACCGTTGACGTACTCCTGCTGGGCGATCCCGCGGAAGATGAAGGACAGGCCGACCGCGGTCATCAGCGGCGCGAGCTTGGGTGCGGAGCGGAGCTTGCGGTACGCCAGGCGCTCGGCCGCCATGTTGATGAAGGCGCCCGAGGCCATGCAGACCACCAGGGCCAGCAGCAGCGGGAGGATCGTCAGCGCGCTGAGCTGGCCGACACCCAGCAGGCCGACCATCAGGCCCGCCGCGATGATCGTCGTGAGCATGAACAGGTCGCCGTGGGCGAAGTTGATGAGCTCCACGATGCCGTAGACCATCGTGTAGCCGAGGGCGACGAGGGCGTAGAGCAGGCCGTTCTGCAGGCCCACGAGCAGGGATCCGAGGAAGCGGTCCGGATCGGCGACGACGTTCGCCACCAACCAGACGAGGACCAGGGCGAGGACGGCGTACCCCAGGACACGCTCGACCAGGGGTCCGAGCCGGACCCTGGCCTTTCTCTGGGTACCCCCGACGACGAGCGACGCTGTGGCCACGGGTCAACCTTTCGGGAAGGGCGGCGCGTGCAGCGCCGGTGCTGAGCCGGGTCGGGTGACCCGGAGGTGGTGCCAGGAGCTGGAGCCGGTGCGCTCCGGGCCGGGGGACCCGGGCCACCCCGACGGGGCCGGACGGAGCACCGCCGGGCCCGGCACGAGGCCGGGCCCGGCGGGCCGAGCGGTCAGGAGATGGACTGCGACTTGAAGAACGTCTCCTTGTTGTCCTTGATGACCTCGATGGTGAGGTCCTTGGCGGAGGTGTCGCCCGTGGCCGGGTCGATCTTGATCTCCTTGCCCAGCACCGACTGGTCGGCGGGGATGGTGATCCCCTCGCCGGCGGTGTCGCCGAGCACCTGGTCGGTCACGCTCTTGCGGGTGCCGTCGGACTTGGCGATGGCGGAGAGGATCACCTGGGTCGCGGCGACGCCGTACAGCGGGTACGAGCCGTCCGGAGCCTGGCCGTACTTGGCCTTGTAGTCGGACAGCAGCTTGGCGCCGACGCCGCCCGCCTCGGCCAGCTGGTCCTGCGTGAGGCCGGCGAAGGTCAGGTACATGCCCTTCGACTGGTCGAGCTTGAGCAGGTCCGGGTAACCGGTGAAGCCGTCCGGCGCGAGCAGCTTGACGTCGCCGTCGTTCGGGCCGAGGACGGCGACCTTGTCCTTGACCAGCTGGCCGCCGTTGTTGTCGTAGATGCCGCCGAGGTAGACCATGTCGGCCCCGGACGCCTTCACCGCCTGGAAGAGCGCGGTGTAGTTCGGCTGCTTGGCGTCCCAGCTCTGCGTGCCGACGATCTCGATGCCGTTCTTCTGCGCGTTGTCGGCGAACGCCTTGGCGACGCCCTGGCCGTAGACCTGGTTGTCGTCGAGGACGAAGGCCTTCTTGACCTTGAGGTCGTTGGCCGCGAAGGCCGCCGCGCCGACACCCTGGTAGTCGTCGGTGGCGATGGTGCGCGCGAAGTTGCGGGTGCCGGAGGGGTAGTACTTGTCCGGGTCGCCCGTGCTCCAGGCCTTGGTCAGGCCGGGGTAGGTGTTCGCGTGGCTGACCATGAGCATCGGGCCGGTGCTGTCCTGGTTCAGCGTCGGCACCTCGATCTGGGCGCAGCCGGAGTTGTAGGTGCCCATGACCGCGACCTCGCTGGTGTTGGCCACGTGGTCGGTCGCGTTCTTGGCGCAGGCCGCGTCGTCCCAGGCGCCCTTGGCGGCGGTGGAGTCGTCGTAGGTCTGCAGCTTGATGTTGTAGTTGCCCGCCTTGCCGCCCACCGAGTCCAGGTAGAGCTGGATCAGCTGGTTGGTGGACTGCGAGGTCGACGCGCTGGCGCCCTGCAGCGGCAGGTCGGTGGAGATGATGAGGTCGGTCGGGGTGTCCCCGCCGCCGTTGGTGCCGCTTTCGCTGCCGTTGGCGCACGCCGTCAGGGACAGGGCGGCGATCGCGCCCAGCGCCACGACGCGCGTCAGAGATCGTGCTGGCAAGGGATTTCCTCCTCGTGCATCTCGGTCGGCACACCGTGCGCCGGCCGGGCAGTGCTCGTCCTACGGCCACCCGTCCGGAGGGGGAGCCGGCTCCGTCCCGAGGAGCCGACCAGGGGAACCCGGACGTGTCGCGGCAGTGACCTCGGCCCGCCGGGGGTCCCGGCGGACGTCGTCCGCTGCCGCAGCCTTACCGAGGGTTATATCCGACTTGTTACCGAAAATGACCCCGCTGTTACCGTTTGTTATGACGTCGTCACAGGCGAGAATTCATTCGTCGGCTGTCGAACGATAGTTCCTGCGTGAGGTCGCGGCAGCGGCGCAACATCTTTGCGCCTCGGGCCCGGTCTGTCCAGGGGTCCTCGGAGAGCGCTGAGAGCGGTCTCAGGAAGACGCGGCGAGCACGTCGGGGTCGGCGCAGGCCCGCCGGAAGGCCTCGATTCGGGCGGAGATCTCCCTGCCGAGCAGCCGCTGGCCGACCGGCTCGGCGACCGGGCGCAGCAGCCGCGGGCGCACCGCGTAGGTGTACTTCCAGGTGGCGAGCGTGCCCTCCACGCCCTCGCGGGTCTCGGCGTCGAAGCGCCAGCCGCCGCCGAAGGAGGCGAAGAACCACGGGCCCTCCTCCATCGTCATGCCGACCGAGGTGGGCGGTCGGTAGGAGACGTAGCGGCTGACCATGCGGAACCCGCCCACCGGCCCGACCCTGGACCGGGTCACGGTGCGCACGTCCTTGCCCGGCCGCTCGGCGTCGAGAAGGTGCTGCGCCCGGATGAAGGGGTCCCAGCGCAGCCGGACCTCGCCGGTGGTCTGGCTGACGGCGAAGGCGAGCGCCGGCGGGACCCCGACCCAGGCGCGGGCGACGACCTGGGGCACTACGCGCCCCCGCCCGCGGCGTCGGGACCCGGCTCGCCCGGCACCACCTGGCAGGTGACCCGGGCCGTGCCGACGCGGCGGCCGTCGTCGTCGGTGAGCACCACCTCGTACGAGGTCACGCGCCGGCCCAAGCGCAGCGCGGTCGCGGTCCCGGTCACCCGGCCGGCCCGCACGGAGCGGTGGTGGGTGGCGTTCAGGTCGACGCCGACGGCCGCGGAGCCGGGGGCGAGCGTCCGGGCGTGGGCGAAGGACCCGATCGAGGCGAGCGTCTCGGCCAGCACGCACGAGGCGCCGCCGTGCCACAGCCCGAAGGGCTGGGTGTTGCCCTCCACGGGCATCGAGCCGACCACCCGGTCGGGCGTCAGCTCGGTCACCTCCAGGCCCATCTTGGCGTCGAGCGCGCTGGCGGTCG
>Ga0325401_1000955_pt1 | contig 23165 bp, 20 predicted proteins | sample PopdelMetagenome_FD_205666 | JGI IMG/M metagenome (GOLD analysis project Ga0325401, IMG submission 205666) | Populus deltoides microbial communities from Bellville, Georgia, United States - Xylem-PdKOR-R2 | ecosystem: Host-associated > Plants > Phyllosphere > Stem > Wood/Secondary xylem | place... | reverse complement strand
CGGGGTGGAGCAGCCCGGTAGCTCGTCAGGCTCATAACCTGAAGGTCACAGGTTCAAATCCTGTCCCCGCAACCAAACATCAGCCCGCAAGCCGAAAGGCCCGGCGGGCTTCGTTGCGTTTGGGGCATAGGCCATGAGGTCGGCGGTCCGTGCACCCCGCCAGCCTCGGGCCCATGCCCACCCGCCGGGTAAACCGTCACGCTCCCGATAAGCGTCGACCGAATATCCGCGGCTTCGACGTGGCGCACTGGGGCCGTCCAGCGTCTCGCGTGGGCGACCGATCTTTTCCTCGAACGGTCGCAGAAGCGCCGGATGCGGCATGATGGTGGCCGTCCGGGGTGTCGCCGATCGTCTAGCAAGCTGATCTCCAGCCGAGCCTTCCCGGCCTCGTGATCGCCGAGCAGCTTCGGCAGGGTAGGGCTAAGGACGCACGTGAGCACGTTTGCAGCCAAATTATCGATCTCGCGCGTGACGACAGCGAGGCGATCGATGCCTGAGCGGTGTGCATCATCGCTACCTCGCGTCCGAATTTGTCCGCGAACAGTCGGGCGTGGTTTCCGGTGGGCAGGTGGTGCTGGAGCATGCCGAGCGTCGCGCCCTCGAGCGGCTTCGTCAGGACTGAAGCGCGCCGGGTTGTCGGAGGCTCCAGGCCCTGGAACGGTGGAGCCTGCATGAGCAAGACAACGAACGCGTTTGCGCCTGAGCTCCGGGAGCGTGCGGTGCGGATGGTGCTCGACCACGAGCGCTATCACCCGTCTCGGTGGGCAAAGGTGGTTCCCGCCGCGAGAAGCTCGGCTGTGTGCCGCAGACCTCGCACGAGGGCTGAAGAAAGGCGGAGGTCGACAGCGGCAAGCGCGCCGGCGTTCCTACCGATCGCCCACGTGTTCGCCGAGACCTTCGGGGCGTATGGCGTACGCCAAGTCTGGCGTCAGATGATGCGCGAGGGCTCTCCGGTCGCCCGCTGCACCATCGTCCTGGTCATGCTGCCTTCTTTCCAAACCGAGCCTTAGCGGCCGGTCAGCCGACGTCGCGCTCGTCGCGCGCGAATTGCACGAGTAGCTGCACACAAGGTTCGTCGCCGATCTGGCCGGATAGATGCCCCTTGCCCCCGCTAGTATCGAGGTCGGCGCCCCAATGGATGTCGCCCGGCCCCATCTCGATCCGTGTGCCGTCGGCCGTTTCGATGAACCAGCGGCCCGATAGGGGGATCACCCATTGCGGCTCGGGGCTTTCGTGCCATTCGCCGCGCCAGCCGATGGGCAGGGTCGTGAACCAGCCGCCGGTGATCCGGCCTTCGACCTTGCGCATCCAGATCGGCGGGGTGTCACCGCTGACGACGCGGCGGACGAAGCCGTCGAGCAGTTCGGGCGCGATGGAGCTGTCGCCGTTCTCCGCCACCTTCATGTGGAGGAAGGGCATCGTCGGGGGTGTCTCGGTGGGGTCCGTGTCGGTCATGCGGGTCCTGCTCGTGAGCTCAGCGGGTGCGGACGACGATCTTGCCGCCGGCGGTGTTGGCTTCCATCACGCGGTGCGCTTCGACGATCTCGTCCAGCGCGAACACCCGCCCGATGCGCACCGGCAGCGTGCCGGCGGCGACCTGGTCGACCAGCTCTTGGAGCGGCATCGCCATGAAGTCGGCAACGCCACCCGAATAGGTCGTCAGCGACACACCGGTCGGGATCACGTCCATCGGCGCGAAGTCGGGCATCGTCCAGCGGTCGCCGACCATCCCGGCCATGCAGACGATTCCCGGCTCGCGCACCGCCGCCAGCGAGTCGGCGAGCGTGGTCGCGCCGACCAGCTCCAGCACCTTGTCGGCGCCGCCGTCCCAGCCGTCGCGCACCGCCTCCGCGACCCTGCCGTCGTCGAGGATGAAGCGACCCGCGCCCACTTCGCGCACCAGCGCTTCGGACGTGGCATGGCGTGAGGTCGACGCTACGTTGACCCCGTGCAGGCGAGCGATAGAGGCGGCGGCGAGTCCGACCGAGGTGGTGCCGCCACGAATCAGCAGCCGCTCGCCGTTCGCGACGCGAAGCGCGCGGAACAGCGCCCCCCACGCGGTCTGGAGCATCTCGGGCAGCGCGCCCAGCGTCGCCCAGGGCAGGTCACTGGTGAAGGCGCGCGCCTGCGCCTCTGGCACGGTGACGTACTCGGCATAGCCGCCGTCGAACGCCCGCCCCATCCCGCCCATCACCGTCGCGATCGTGTCGCCCACCCGAAAGCGGCCGGAGGGCGAGACGGCGACGGTGCCGACCGCCTCAATCCCGAGGACGCGCGGGAAGGCGACGCCGGGGGAATGGCCCTGGCGCGTGAACATTTCCGAGCGGTTGAGCCCGAACGCCTCGACGCGGATCAGCACCTCGTCCTTGCCGGGCTGCCGGACGGGGCGCTGCTCGATCCGCAGCGCGTCCGGGGTGCCGGGGGCGTGCAGGACGACGGCGCGCATGGTTCCGGTCATCTTGGGCCTCCGTCAGTTCAGGTAGCGCGGCGCAGGCGGCTGGCCGCTGCCGCGCGCGTGAGGCGTGCAGACGAAACTTGCCGCGCGCGCCGGATCGGAGCCACGGTAGTCGGGCAGCGCGGGATAGGCGCAGACCGGCCGCTCGCGCGCGGGAGCGCCGTCGCCGGCGGGACTGCGCGCGACGAGGCGGTCGGGGGCAGCGCCTCCCTCGGTCCAGGCGACCAGCGTCATCAGGGCGTCGTTCTCGCGCGCCGGTGGCACCTCGGAAGTGAAGGGCTGGCCGATGTCGGTCACGCCCGGCCCGCCGAAGCAGTGCCCCATCCCCGGTACCAGGAACAGCCTGGCGAAGGCCGCGGTCTTCGCCGGATCGCCGGTCGTGGCGGACAGGCGGTCGTAATAGTCCGTCACTTCGGCGAAAGGCACCGCCGGGTCGGCGAGCCCGGTGTAGATCAGCAGCTTGCCGCCCGCGCCCGCGAAGTCGGACAGGTCGGCGCCGTTGGCGTTAAGCGTCGAGGCGAGGCGCGCGTCGACCCGGTCCATGTCGCGGTCGAAGTTGAAGCGCGCGGGGTCGAAGCCGGGAATGCTCCAGCGGAAGGGGTAGAATTGCTGGTCGGGCCAGGTTGCCGGGTCGGACTGCATCGCCGGCCCGAGCGGCATCCCCTCGCTGCCCGGCGTCAGGCCGGCATAGAGGCGTTCGCCGGTCGCGGGATTGATCGGCCCGGCGTAGAGCCGGCGCACGGTCGCGACCTGCGTTGCGGTCAGGCAGTCCTCGACCGATGCGCCCGCCTTACATACTGGCAGCGACGCGGGATCGAAGCCGCAACGGCGCGGGTCGGTAAGGAAGGCATCCCCAGAGGCGCCGCCATCCTTGCCCGTGCACGCCGCCAGCACGCGCTTCGACACGAGCGTCCATTGCGCCGCCGACAGCTTTGCCGCGGGCGAGGCGTTCTGCGCGGCGTAGTTCCACAGGAAGTAGGCGGCGACATGGGTGCGGTTGTTGCCGGGGTCACCCGCAAGGATGCCGTCATAGTCGCGCGGGTAGCGCTGCGCCGAGGCGAGCGCCTGCTGTCCGCCGGTCGAGCAACCCGCGAAATAGCTGCGGAACGAGGCGACCTTGTAGAAGGCGCCGACCAGCCCCTTGGCTACACGCGTCATCTCGTGCGTTGCGCGGTAGCCGAAGTCGATCCACCGCTGCGGGTGGTCGGCGGCGCGGTTGATGTCGGGCGCGGTGCCCATGTCGGTGTTGGCGACCGCGAAGCCTCGCTTCAGCCCCTCGATCATCCCCATTTCATAGGCGATGCGGCCTGCTCCCCCACCGTTGCCGGTGCCGAGTAACCGACCGTTCCAACCTGCCAGCGGTAGCCACACTTCGATGCCGATCCGGCTGTCCGGCGTCAGCGTTGCCACCGCCTGCACCCGGCAGCCCCGCAGCGCGGGTCGCGAGATCGCTGGCGATCGGCGAGGCGGGGAGGCGCAGGGCACCGGCGGCGACCCTGGTGGCGGATCGGACCTCGACACCTGCCAGGGTTGCGCGGGTCAGCGACCCGCAATCGCGGGGCGCCGCCACGGCCTGCGCGGCGGCGGGCGCGGCCAGGAACACCATTCCCGCGGCCGCCGCCGAAATTTTATTCCTCACCGCGCACCTCCCGCTGTCGTTCTACTTGCCCGCTTCGTCCATCAACGCGAGAAGCCGGCAAAGGGCGTCAGGTAGACGGCACCGAACCCGTCCAGCGTATCGCGGATCTCGGGTGTCGTCTCGCCATACACATAGAGCGCCTCGATGCGGGCAAACGACAGGAAGCGGTCGGCATAGGGCGCGAACGTCTGCTGGACGTGCGGCAGCAGCCCGGCGGTGCGATACCGCTCGACGATATGCATCTTGGTGCGGTCGGCGTTGACGACATATTCGTAGGTGGTCGTGTCCGGCTCCTTCGACGTCGCCTCGACGATCTCGTCGATCAACGCCTTGAAGGCGTCGAATTGTGCCGGCTCGATCGCGCAATGATAGATCGAGTAGATCTGGTCGTTCATCATACAGGCTCCTTAGTTGAGGCAGATCAGGCGTGGCACCCGATCCGGTGGGCGAGGGCGGTGGTGAACCGGTCGAGCAGCACCTTGCCGGGGCCGTCGACCGGCCTGTCAAGACGCGAAACTGCCTCATCACCCGTTATGGGTCTGCGGCGGGAGATAGGCCGAGCTTTCCCACCGCGCATGGGCGATCAACGGAGGTCGGCTATGCGAAAACGCAGCGTGTCCGCGCGTCGATCAGGCCGGGACAAGCAGGTGCCGGCTCCGGGTCACGGCAGCGACAAGCGCGTCCTGCACCGCCACGATGCGCGGTGCGTGGCGGGTGTCGCGGTGGACGCCCATCCATATCTCGCGTGTCAGCCGGGGGCCAGCATCGATGCGCACGAGCCCGGCGATCCGATCCGCGAGATAACAAGGCAGGTGGCCGATGCCGAGGCCCGCGGCGACCGCCTCGCCCTGCACCATCCGGCTGTTGGCGAGCAGCACCGCGTCGGCCGCGCCGGTTCGTTCGGCGAACCAGCGCGCGTCGGGGGTGGCGAGCAGATCGTCCTGCAGCCGCACGATGCAGTGCCCCGCCGCGCCCGCCTGCCAGTCGGGTTGTCCGTGCGCGGCGAGATAGGCGGTCGCGGCATAGGCGGCGAAGGCCATCTCGCCGACCTTGCGCACCACCGTCTCGTGCGCGTCGAACCGGCCCAGCCGCACGGCGATGTCCGCCTCGCGCCGTGCCAGGCTCATGGATCGGTTGTCGGTGATGAGTTCGACCGCGATGCCGGGATGGGCGGCGTGCAGGTCGGTCAGCCCCGGCGTCAGGACGTGCGCGGCCAGCGCTTCCACGGAGGTGACGCGGACCAGCCCTTCGAGCCGGCGGTCCTCTCCGGTGATGGTCCGCTCCAGCGCGAGCGCGGCCTCTTCCATCCGCTCGACGTCGCCGAGGACGGCGCCGCCGGTCGCAGTCAGGCGGTACCCGGCCGGGGTGCGCTCCAGCAGCGTGGCGCCGGCGCGACCGTGGAGATGGTCGAGCCGGCGGCCCATCGTCGTCTGGCTGACCTTGAGCGATCGCGCGGCGGCCGACAACGTGCCGTGCCGCGCGATTGCCAGGAAGGTCTTGAGGTCGTCCCAGTCGAGCATGGGACGTGAGCTATCAACCACGGCGGCGGGCGTCGATGCTCCATGGGCCGGCGCCGGCGGCCGAGAGGTAGAGGAAGCCGAAGCAGTAGAGGATCGCCAGCTCGCCGCCGTTCAGCACGGGGAAGAAGCCCTGCGGTGCGTGCGCCATGAAATAGGCGACCGCCATCTGGCCCGCGAGCAGGAAGGCAACCGGCCGCGTGAACAGGCCGACCATGATCGCGGCACCGCCGACGAGCTCCAGAACGCCGGCGAGGCCGTAGATGGTAGCGAGCGGCACCTGTCCCGGCTGCGCGCCCGCGGGGAAGCCGGCCAGCTTCACGAGGCCATGGGCCAGGAACAGGAGCCCGGTGACGATCCGGAAGACGGACAGGAGGCGCGGCGCCCAGGTGGCGGCGGCCGTGTCGATGGTCGTGGTCGTGGTCATGCTGCTTGTCCTTGGATGGAGGTGGCTTGAAGAGAGGTGGCCGAGGCGAGCCAGTCCGCGATGGCCGTCACGGTGGCAGGGCCGATGCTGTGGCCCAGCCCGGCGGTGTGCGCTCGCGCGACGCGATAGCCTGCGGTCGAGAGCGATTGCGCCGCCTCGTCCGACAGGGCGGGCGGCATCACCGCGTCGTTCGCGTCATCGATCAGCAGCAGCGAGGCCGGATTGTCGGTCGCCAGCTTGACCGGGGCAGCGAGTCGGCCTGCGATCGAAACGGCGCGGCCCGGATGCAGGCCCTGCGCCATCAGCGCCAGCACCATGATCGCGCCCTGGCTGAACCCCGCTAGCACGAGGTCGTGGCGGGCAACGCCGTGGCGGTCGGCGACCGCGTCGAGGCGACGGAGCAGCGACGGGATGGCGCCCGCCACCCGCAACGGGCGGTCGGCGTCGGTGACGCCCGAAACCGAGAACCACTGCCGTCCCTGCGGCGAGCGATCGAACGGCTCGCACCCGTCGAGCGCCACGACCTCGCCATGGGGGGCCAGCGGCGCGAGGGCGGCGACCATGTCGCGGGCGCTCGATCCGACGCCGTGCAGCGCGACGATTATCGGTCGGATCATGCCGCTCCTCCGAACGCAAAGGCGTCCATGCGCAGCACGCCGTGCGTGGTGCTCCGGTGCAGATGCTCGGGCTTGCCGTCCGCGCCCGCGCCGAGCGCGACGAACAGCGGCAACAGATGCTCCTCGGTCGGGTGGTTGCGGGCGGCATGGGGCGCGCGCGTGCGGTAGGCGAGCAGGTCATCCGTGCGGCCGGCGTCGATCGCGTCGCTCATCCAGTCGGCAAAGGCATCGACCCAGGCCGGCGCGGGCGCGTGCAGCGCATCGCGATACTCGCGGAAGCTCGACAGATCGTGGGTGAAGCTGCCCGATCCGACGATCAGCACGCCCTCGTCGCGCAACGGTGCGAGCAATTGTCCCAGCCGGTAGTGATGGTCGGGGCCAAGGTTGCTTTGCACCGACAGTTGCACGACGGGCACGTCGGCATCCGGGTAGACGAGGCTGAGCGGCACCCAGGCGCCGTGATCGAGTCCGCGTGCGGGGTCGCGTTGCACCTCCCCACCGAGCAGCGCCGCGACGCGCTCACCCAGCCAGGCCGAGCCCGGCGCCGGGTAGCGGATGTTGTACAGCGCCTCGGGAAAGCCGAAGAAGTCGTGGATGGTCTCGTTCACCGCGGCAGTGGTGACCGCGGGCGAGGCGGTCTCCCAATGCGCAGAGACGGCGAGGATCGCGCGGGGCCGTTCGGGCAGCTGCTCGGCCAGCCCTTCGAGGAAGGCGCGCGCGGGCGCATCCGTCAGCGGGAAAGTCGGCGCGCCGTGGGAAACGAACAGGGCAGGAAGCATCGGGGCACCTCGTTGTGGTTGGACCCGTTATTGCCTCTGCGTACCCGCTGTGCCAGCCCTCAAAGACGCCTTCCAGCTATGCAAGAATGCAGCGGTCGGATGCCAGCGCGGTCGAACCCGCAAGCCAGAGGCGGCGGGCCATGCATGATGGAGGTGGTTCGGGGAAGCTGGACAGGGGGATGGACGGATTGCCGATGGGCCAGCGGCCATGCCGGCAGCGAGCACGAGGCAAAATTAGCAAGCGACCTCGCCGGAACCACAGCCCGGTGGCCAGGGCAAAGGTGGCTCTGAGCGCCTCGAAAGGCGAGAAGACGCTGGCCGGAATGGCGCAACGGTGTGACGTGCCCCCGAACCTGATCAACCAGTGCTGGGGGAGGCTGCTGGAGCAGGTAGTTGACGTGTTCGGGTCGGTCGCTGCCAACTCTGAGCGATGGAATGTCTGCCCGGTGGCGCACATCCGACGATTGCATCCGGCCATCCGCGTCCGCCTCGGCCTGCTCGACGCGGATGCAATCCGTTCATCGGTGTACCTCGACCCGCTTATCGCCCGGTGATGCCGACGGGCGTCACATCACCGGGTGGTTCTTGCTCGGAGCCGCTCAGTTGCTGTCTGAATCGTCGCTCTCCGTGTTGGTGATCAGTACCAGCGCGCCCACGACGGCGGCCGCGATGAGCACCACTGTAACTGTTCCACCCTTGGCAGCCAGCTTGTCGGAACGAGCGGCCGGCGCGCCCGCACGCGGATGCGACGTGAGCGAGAGCGCCTTGGCCGGCGTTGCGGTCGTTGGTGTTGCCGCCAGCGCCGGGTTGGCGGTCAGAGCAAGCAGGGTAACGGCGGAAAGAAGCGTCTTCATCGTGGGTCTCCCGGATTGACGGCACCATGCCGCGGTTTGGTGGCTCTTACTGTTCAAGGGCGACGGTTTCGGACGCGCTACGACGACCGGCTTCGATGACCTCGACATACCTATCGCTCAGGGCGTGTAGACATAGGGGCCGACCGTGACACCGACGAACCCGCCCGCCCGCTGCGTAGTCAGCAAGGTCGCGTCGAGATCGGCCTTCAGCGTGCGGCGGGTGCCCGCCGCCTGGTAGTCGAACGTCATCGTGCCGCGGTCGGTGCGGATGGTGAGCGTCACCGGGCCGTCCCCTGGGAGCGGCGCGGAGGCGACCAGCCGGTCCTCCGCGGTCTTGTCGCGGGTAAAGAGCGCGACCGCGGGCTTGCCCTCGATGCGGGTCACCCCGAAGACGAGGTAGGACTGGTCGCTCTGCACCGCGGCGAGCCCCGCGCGCGCACCGTCGCGTTCGGGGTGGAAGCGGACAGTGGTGGAGACGGTGGCGATCGGGTGCTGCTGGCGCCGGGCAAGGTAGGCGGGCACGCCGTTGAGGTAGCCGAGCGGTGCGCCCGGCGTCAGCTCCAGCGCGCCGTTCGCGACGCGCCAGAAGGGCTGTTTCGGAGTGCGGACGCCGATCCATTGCATCGCCAGCCGGTTGCCGTCGAATTCGTCGGTATAGGCGAAGTCGCCGCTGGTCGGCAGCGCCGGGCGCGGGCCGGCGGGCAGTCGCGGCCGGGGCGCGGCGAACGGGACGACCTTGCCGGGCGCGAGAATGGTCGGCCAGCCGTCCTGCCACGTCACCGGCAGCAGAAAGGTCTCACGCCCGGTCAGGTACTTGTCCCCGGCATAGGGTCGGGTGGCGAGAAAGGTCGCCCACCAGTCGCCGGCCTGCGTCTGGACGAGGTCGGCGTGGCCCGCGGCGCTGATCGGGTCGGGGCGGCCCGGCGGCAGGTCTCGCTGGGTGAGGATCGGGCCGGGCCGGGGCACGAAGGGGCCGGTCAGCGCGCGCGAGCGGAACACCACCTGCGAATGGTTGGGGCCGGTGCCCCCTTCCGCCGCGGTCAGATAGTACCAGCCGTCCTTCTTGAGAATATGCGGCCCCTCGATCCATACCGGCTTCTTCGTCAGGTCGACGCCGCCGTTGACCAACTGGGTGCTCGGCCCCACCATCCTGCCCGCGCGCCAGTCATATTCCTGCACCCAGATCGCACGGTGGCCGTCATAGCGGGACGGCTCGGCAGGAGCGCGGTTGTTGACGATCCAGGCACGGTCGCCCTCCCAGTAGATCGACGGGTCGATCCCCTCGAACGGCAGCCAGATGGGGTCGGACCAGGGGCCCGCCGGGTCGGTGGCGGTGATGACGAAGTTGCCGCGGCAGCCGACGCAGGTGTTGACGATGTAGAAGGTGCCGGCGTGGAAGGAGATGTCGGGCGCGAACACCGCCTGCGACACGTTGAGCCCGGTGAAGTCGAGCTGCCCCGGCCGATCGATCGCGTTGCCGATCTGGGTCCAGGTGACGAGATCGCGCGACCGGAACACCGGCAGCCCGGGGAAGTGCGCAAAGGAGGAGTTGACGAGGTAATAGTCGTCGCCGACCCGGGTCACCGCCGGATCGGGGTAATAGCCCGCGACGATCGGGTTGCGATACTCGCCCGCCCCCGTCGCCGATCCTTCGGGCGAGCGGCCCTGATAGGTGAAGCGGTCGAAACGTGCGACCTGCGCGAGCGCCGCCGCGGGCAGCACGACCGCGAGCATCGCGGCGAGCCGGGCGGCGCGTGTGCGGGTGACCTTCATCGTGCCACCGGCCCCAGATAGCCCGCCGGCGCGGTGCCGGTGAACAGCGCCAGTTTCTGGACCAGCATATTGTCGTCGATCCGCCACAGCTTCACCGTGTGCCGCCCCGCCGCAAGCGCGCCCACCGGGGCGTCGAGCGGATAGGCGTTGTCCTTGACCGCCTGCGTCCAGTTGGGCGCATCGACCTTGAGGTTCATGGTCAGGGTGCGGACCGGGCCGTCGTCGACCGAAACGCCGATCTTCATCCCCGTCGACCCGCGCGTGTCGAGCGCCGGCACCATGTAGAGGCGGACGGTCGCGTCGCCGCCCTGCGCCAGCGTCAGGTCATAGTCGAGCCGCACCCCGTCCGCGGCCGTGGTCGCAGCCTGCCCCTGCGGGAACGCGCCCACCGCCCCGGCGGTGCGCCCCAGCCGCGGGATCGCACGCCACGTCAGCCCCCTGGCATTCGCCGCGCGGGTGAAGCGGACCGCCTCCGCCGCCGCATAGGACGGCGCGGCGGGCGCGGGCGCGGTGACGAAGCGGATGGCGGCGGCGCTGCCCGGCACCCGCGTGACCGCGGGCATCACGTCGGTCTTGGGATCGCGCCACGAGGTGTAGCCGAACTTGGTCTGGAGCATCATCCCGTCCCACTTGCCGCCATGGACGGCATGGTACGCCTTGATGAGCTCGCCGTCGCGGCGGAACGCCGCCTCCGCCTGGGTTGCGAACGCGTTGGCGCGCGCATCGCCTGCGGGCGCGAGGCGGCGGTTCCACGCAACCGCGTAATAGAGGTGGTAGAGGTTGGTCATCGCCGCGACCGGATGCTCGACCAGCTGGTAATAGGCGTCGCGCTGATCGGGGGCGAGCCGGGCTCTGGTCGCCTCCATCCGCCGCGACAGCGCGTCCCAGTCCCCGACGATCGACGCCCAGTCACCGCCGTCGAGCGTCGTTGGGGTAACCGCGCCAAGCGTGAAGCTGGCAGGATCGACCAGCTCGGGCTTCCGGCGCGCGGCCAGACGCGAATAGTCGGTGACGAGCGCACCGATCTCCGGCCCGAGCTTTGCACCGAAATTGGCGACGCCCCAGCGGTTGGGATAGAGTTCGAGCGCCTCCGGGGTCATCGCCGCCGGGTTCCACGCCATCTTGAGGAAGAAGTCGATCGGGTATTCCATCGGCTTGATGTCGCCGACATTGACCACCCAGATCTGCCGCGCGCCGCGGCTGTAGGCGAGGTCCATCTGCGCCCAGGTCTTTTCGACTTGGTTGGTGTTGAGCCACTTGTAGTTGCGCGGGCCGCCGACATAATCGAAGTGGTAGTAGACGCCGTATCCGCCCGCGCGGGGCTTCGCATCGGTCGGCAGGCGGCGGATCTGGCCCCAGTTGTCATCCGAAAACAGCAGGGTGACGTCGTCGGGCACCTTCATGCCGTGGTCGTAATAATCCTGCACCTCCTTGTAGAGCGCCCAGGCCTGGGGGGTGCGGTCGGCGGGGCGCCTGGTCACGTCGGCGATGATCCGGCGCTGGTCGGCGACGATCGTCTCGAGCAGCCGGGTCGCGGTGCCCTCGGTCATCGGCTCGTCGCCATCGCCGCGCATGCCGACGGTGACGAGCTGGTCATAGCCCTTGCCATCCCCCTTGGACATCATCCGCTCGATCCCGCCGCGCCAGAACGCGCGCAGGTTGTCGGCGTTGGTGGTGTAGTCCCACGCGCCGCCGGTGGTGCTACCCGCATCGGGCTTGTGCCATTCGGCCTGCGCGCGGGTCATCGGTTCGTGGTGCGAGGTGCCGAGCACGATCCCCTTGGCGTCGGCGAGCGGCATCGACCGGGGGTCGTCGGCGGCAATCGACCGTCCCCACATCGCCGGCCACAGGAAATTGCCCTTGAGCCGGAGGATGAGGTCGAAGACATGGGCATAGGCGTCGGCGTTGGTCCCGCCGAACCGCTTGCGGGTCCAGGTGCCGAACGCCGGGTCCTCGTCGTTGATGAAGATACCTCGATACCGGACCTGGGGCGCGTCGGTGCGGGTGCCGGCGGTCAGGTACACGTCGCGCCGGCGGGGCACCGGGACGTCGGCCCACCAGCTCCAGGGCGACACCCCGATCTTCTCCGACAGGTCATAGGCGCCGAACACGGCGCCGCGCCGGTCCGCGCCGACGATCACCAGCGCGCGCGACACGCCGGGGAAGGGGTTGTCGACGACGATCTGGCGGAACGCCTCCCAACGGCCGGCGAGGTCGGTGACGGCTACCTTCCTTTCCGCCACCAGGCGGTCGATCAGCGGGCTTTGCCCCAGCACGCCGATCACCACCAGCGGCCGACCGCCCGTAGGGGTGGTGGCGACCGCTTGCGGGGCCGATCCCGCCACCGTTGCCAGATCGCGCGCGAACCCTTCGGCGGCGTCGCGCACCGCCGGGTCGGCGGCGGCGTCGATCACCACCGTCGCAGGCCGACCCTTTGCGATCAGCCGCAGCGACGAGGCGGCGGGTGCCGCGCACACGCTGACCGCGCCCGTGCACGCGAAGGCGGGGGCGGAAACGACCGCGCCCGCCAGAACCGCCATCGATCCGACCCTGGGGAGGACACCCATTGCAACTCTCCTTGTGCCGGGCACCCGAGAAAATAACGGGCGGCACCCAACGCGAGTGCCGCCCAGGGTGGGGCCCTTAAAAATTCGCCCGCAGGCCGACGACGTAGTTACGGCCGGTGTAGCTCGCGCTGAAGGCGCGCTGCGGGTTCTTGTCGAAACGCCCGAGCTGGATCTGCTGGAGCAGGTTCTGCGCCTGGAGCGTCAACGCGGCCTTTCGATAGAAGGGCAGCGGGAACGAGATCTGCGCATCCAGGTAGTTGCTGGCGATGTCGTAGCGATCGCCCGGGATGGTATCGCAGGGGCACAGGCCGGTGAAGTTCTCGTCCCGGTGGACATAGGACACGCGCAGCTGGAAGGCGCGGTTCTCGTAATAGCCGGTCAGGTTGTACGTCCAGGGCGCGATGCCGCCCAGCAGCGCGTTGGAGGGATTCTGCTGCAACGGCGTGGGCGTGAATGCCGCCTGATCGCCGCTCAGCGACTGCTTGACGTAGGTGACGTTGGCGTTGAACCCCAACCCCTTCAGCAGGAAGTCGAGCGGCTGCACATACTGGAATTCGTAGCCGTTGAGGCTGATCACGAGGTCCGAGTTCTGCCGCTGGCGCACGTTGATGAGCGCGTTCTGGCCGCCGATGTTGTTGATGCCGTTGCGGGTGCGTTCCGGCAGCGCGTCGATGTTGATCCCCAGCGTGCTGAACACGCGCTGGTCCTGGAGGATGAACGGGTAGCCGTAGATCTTCTTCCACCAAGCGTTGAAGGTCAGCACCATGCGGTTGCGCGGATACCATTCGATGCCGACGTCGTAGTTGTCGGCGGTAAAGGGCTGGAGCTCCGGATTGCCGAGGTCGTAAGTGTCGCCGTCGAGGTTGAGGCTGAACCCAGGCAGCAGGTCGGCCGGGTTGACGCCGGTCACCGTGCGCGCCGCCGCGCCGCGGATCAGCAGGTTGTCGCGGACGAAATAGGACAGGTTGGCGCTGGGCAGCCAGTTGTCGTAGCTGTTGTCGAAGCTGCGGATCACCACGCCGGTGCCGCCGAACAGGATGACGTCGTTCACCCGGCCGTTGGCGGTCTGGTAGGTGTTGGCGTAGCGGACGCCGCCGTTGAAGCGCAGCTCGCGCCCGAAGATGTCCTGTCGCCCGTCGACCATGATGTAGCCCGACGTCGTGTCCTCCAGCAGGTCGCGCCGGGCGTAGGAGCTGTTGTAGCTGAGCGCGGTATTGCCCGGGTTGATGCCCTCGCGGAAGTACTCCAGGTCGACGACGCCGGCGATCTTGTCGAAGTCGGGGACCAGCCAGCCCTGGTTGAACCCGGCGTCGAACGGCGCGCCCTTGAACAGCGGCGAGGGCAGCGGCGTCAGGTAGTTGCCCAGCTGCGAATCCGGTATCGCTTCCAACAGCGACTTGTTGGGAACGGTGGTGCCCGCCCCGCAGAAGCCACGCGTGAAGCAGACCGCGATCTGGCCGCCGGCATAGCCGACGATCTTGCGGTCGAACACGTTCTTCATGAACCCGGTCGACAGCTGAAAGGTGGTCGCGTCGCCCGCGACCAGGTCGAACCGGATCGCCTTCTGGTCCAGGTTCTGGCGGGTGACGCCGTCGCGGCCCTCCTGCCAGCTATAGTTGCGGAAGGTTCCGAAATCGATGTTCGACTGGATCGACGGGGTCAGCGCGCCCGGCTGATAGCTGTAGTAGCCGACCTGGCCCGTGTTGTTCGGGGTCAGGTCGCTCGCGGGCGCCGCCGCCGGGATCACCTGGCCGGCCGGGGTGAAGGTCAGCGGGATCCGGCCCGGCGCCGACTGGATGGTGTACTGGACCGCCGTGTTGGTCTGCCGCCCGGCGTTCATCATCCCCGATACCGAGAAGCGCAGGTCGTCCGCGATGTCCCATTCCATCGCTAGCGACTTGTACGACAGCGTCGACGGCGTGTCGCCGAAGTCGGACTGGTTGAGGAAGTAGGTGTTGGCGAACGTGCCCGAGCTGACGATCCGCTCGTCGCCGGTCAGCGTCAGGTTGACCGGCACCGTGTTGTTGTAGCTGCGCAGCGTCTGCATCAGCTGGTGCTGGCGGAAGTTGTTCTTGACGTCCGAGAACAGGAAATCGCCGCGGAACCGCAGGTCGGGGTTGGGCCGGTATTCGAGGTTGATCAGCCCGCCGATGCGGCTGCGGTTGCCGATCGTCTGTTCAGCGCGCATCAGCCGCGGGACCAGTGCATAGCTCAGGTCCTGGCAGCTCAGCCCCGATGTGCCGCCGGGCGCACCGAGCGCGCACACCGACAGCGGCGTGCCCGCCGCGCCCAGCCCGACGGAGGCGGGGACATTGCCCGGCACGGTGGTCAGCGTCGCGCCGCCGCCGCGGCCGTAGCCGCCGACCACGGTCGGGCCGCGGTTGCATCCCGCCGGAGCCGCTGCGGAGTTGGGGCATTGCGGCACCGCCAGCGTCGTGTACCCGATCGTGTCGAACGTCTCGGTGCGATAGTCGCGCTTGGCCCAGGCAATGGCGCCCAGGATGCCGAACTCGCCGATGCCGGTGTCAAAGGTGTGGCTCGCGATCAGCGCGGCGCGCGGCGTGGTGGTGCCGCTGGCGTCCTGGTACTGGCCCTGCGCCTGCAGGCTGAGCTGGAACCCCTTCTTGTCGAACGCGCGCAGCGGCTGGAGATCGACCACGCCCGCGGTGCCGCCCTCCACGGTGCTCGCGGTCGGCGACTTGGACAAGGTGAGGCGGCGGAACAGTTCGTTGGGGATCACGTCCAGCCCCGACCCGCGCCCCTCGTTGCCCGAATAGGCCGACGTGGTCGTGTTGAAGCCGTTGATGGTGGTGACGGTGAACCCGGCGCTCAGGCCGCGGACGTTGATGGTCGTGCCCTCGCCCGACCGGTCGCGGTTGATCTGCACGCCCGGCAGGCGCTGGAGCGATTCGGCGAGGTTGAGGTCGGGGAACTTGCCGACATCCTCCGAATAGATCGAGTCGATGAAGTTGGTCGCGTTCTTCTTGGCGTTGGCCGAATCCTCCAGCGACCGGCGATAACCGGTGACGATGATGTCGCCCTGCCCCGCCGCGCCCGCCGCTCCCGCCAGCCCCGCGCCGCCGTCATCCGCGGCGGTGCCGCCTCCGCCCGGCGACTGGCCGGTGACCGCCTGGGTCGTCGCATCGGTGGGCGGCGTGGTGGAACTGCCGCTCTGCGTCACGCCGGTGCCGGAGCGATCGGTCGGAACCGGGTCCGCCTGGATGCCTTGGGTGTTCGATGGTCGAGCGGGCGTGCCGGCCTGTGCTGGCGGCTGGGCGCTCTGGGCCAGGGCCGGCTGCGCAAGCGCGATGGCCACCACGCCGGCCGACGAAAGCAACATCGACGCATGAACACGGAACCGGGACGCTTCGCTCGACATGTACCTCTCCCTGTGCAGATGTTTTCTATGAAACTCTCTGTTACCGGTAAACTATCTTGCCAATCGCCATGCCGCAAGCTTTTCCGAGAAGGGTGCTGGCCGAGGCTGACGGGACGGTTCGACGTGCGCCAAGAGCCGCTCCCGGTCGCGCCTGAGCCGTGGTCCGAACCTGCCCGCACGATCGGATTGACGCGGCCCTGTCCGATCCGGCTATAAGGCGCGCGATTTCAACAGCGGGGGCAGAGGGGCTTGACGCGGAGCGGGAGGACCAAGAAGGCTTCCACCGTACGCGATGTGGCCCGATACGCCGGTGTATCCCATACGACCGTGTCGCGGGTCGTGAACGGCGACACGGTCGTCACCGAGGCGACTCGCAAGATCGTCGAGCAGGCGATCGCGGCGCTGGACTTCATACCCAGCCCGCTTGCACGGGCGCTTTCCGGCGCTCAACAGATCCGCGTCGGCTTGCTGCACCGCTTTCCCAATGCGGGGTCGTTGGGCGAGTATCTCGTGCACCTGCTCGACGTCGCGTCGAAAGCGCATGCCAGTCTCGTGGTGCGAGAGATCGCGGATCTGGCGAAGCATGAGGCCACCATCGACGAGATCGCCGAAAGCGGCGTGCAGGGCGTGATCCTGAGCCCTCCGCTGGCCGACGTTCCTGGCCTGCTCGACGCGCTGTTCGCGCGCCGGATCGCCGTTGTCGCCACCGGATCGAACCGGCAGACCGGGCGGATCGTCTCGGTCGGCATCGACGATCAGGAAGCGGCGCGGGCGATGACCCTGCATCTGCTCCGGTCGGGGCACACACGTATCGGTTTCATCTGCGGCGACCCGCGCTTCGCCTCCGCGGGATTGAGGCTCAGCGGCTTTCGGAACGCGATGCGGGAGGCGGGCGTGCGCGTGGCGGACGAGATGATCGCCCAGGGAAACTACACGTACCAGTCCGGCCTGATCGCGGCCGAACAGCTGATCGGGTGTGCCGAGCGCCCGACGGCGATCTTCGCGAGCAACGACGACATGGCGGCCGCGACGGTGGCTGTCGCCCATCGGCGTCGCCTCGACATTCCCCAGGACCTTTCCGTCTGCGGCTTCGACGATGCCGTCCTCGCCACCACCATCTCGCCCGAGCTCACGACGATAGGACGACCTGTCGCCGACATCACCCGGGCCGCGTTCAGAACGCTTGTTGCACAGGTCACGTCCGACACGGTCGCCGGGGGCGGCCTGCAGGTGTTCGGCCACAAGCTGATCCGCCGGCAGTCGGACGGACCTCCGCCAAGCCGGACCACGCCGCGATGAGGGTCAGCGCCCCAGGGGCCCATCGCTGAACGCCAACCGCCCGCCATGCGATGCGGAACCCGTGCCTGCCGCCTAGACGCCGATGCTGCGTCATCGTTCGAAGCATGCTGACACGGCTCGGCCGAAGCTGCATAGGGGCAGGGATAATCGACGGGAGCAACCGGGATGAAGCGTCTTGCGGCGGTGTTGGCAGCGCTGGTCACAGGTTCCGCAGGTCCTGCGGCAGCCCAGCGGCAGGACGCCCCCATCGCGTTGCAGGTGGATGCGGCGCGGCCGGGCGCGATCATCGATCGCAACATCTTCGGCCAGTTCGCCGAGCATCTGGGCACGGGCATCTATGACGGCGTCTGGGTAGGGCCGAGATCGGCGATCCCCAATGTGCGCGGCATCCGCAGCGACGTGGTTCGCGCGTTGAGGGCCATCCGGGTGCCCAACGTCCGCTGGCCGGGAGGATGCTTCGCGGACGATTACCACTGGCGTGACGGAGTCGGTCCGGTCGCCAGGCGCACCGCACGGCTGAACGCGGGGTGGGGCGGAGTGATCGAACCCAACAGCTTCGGCACCCACGAGCTCATGGATTTCGCCGATCAGCTGGGATCGGACGTGTTCCTGTCGATCAACGTCGGTTCCGGCACCGTGCAGGAAGCGGCGGACTGGCTGGAGTACCTGACCGCCGACAAGCCGACGGCGCTGGCCAGGGAGCGCGCGGCGAACGGCCACCCCGCGCCCTACCGGATCAAGTATCTGGGGCTGGGCAACGAGAACTGGGGCTGCGGCGGGGCGATGTCGCCCGACCATTACGTCGAGCAGATGAAGCAGTTCGCGCATTATTCGCGCAACTTCAATCCGGCGCAGACGGGCGCGAACGCGATGCGGCGGGTCGCGGTCGGCTGGGACAGCCTGAAGAGCGACTATACCGAATCGGTGATGAAGGCCTGGAAGGACAAGGTCTGGAGCTGGGATATCGAGGGGGTGTCGCTCCACGCCTACACCATCCCGAACAGCTGGGAGAAGAAGGGTCCCAGCGTCGGGTTCGGCGAGGACGAGTACGCCAAGGCGGTCAAGGCCACGCTCCAGATGGAACGCTGGGTGACCCAGCAGAGCGCGGTCATGGATCGCTACGACCCTGAGCGGAAGCTCGGGTTGTACGTGGACGAATGGGGGCTGTGGGCCGATCCGACCCCGGGCAGCAATCCCGGCTTCCTCCAGCAGCAGAACACGATGCGCGACGCGGTCCTGGCGGCGCTCAACCTCAACATCTTCATGCGCCATGCCGACCGGGTGCGCGGCACCAACATCGCCCAGATGGTCAACGTGCTTCAGGCCATGATCCTGACGGATGGGCCGCGCATGGTGCTGACCCCGACCTACCACGTCTACCACCTGTACGTCCCGTTCCAGAACGCAACCGCGGTACCGGTGCGGTTCGAGGGCGGGAGCTATGCCTTCGGCGACATACGGCTGCCGCGGGTGGATGCGGCGGCTGCGCGGGACGAGTCGGGCCGGCTATGGCTGTCGCTGGTCAACGTCGACCCGAACCGGCCCGCGCGCTTCAGCGCCGCCATCGCCGGCACGACCAACCGGTCCGCATCCGGGCGGGTGCTGACGGCGGACGCGGTGGATGCTCACAACCGCTTCGAGGATCCGAACCGGGTTGCGCCGCGACCCTTTGCGGGGCGGGCCGAGGGCGGCAGGCTGATCTTCGATCTCCCGCCCAAGGCGATCGCGGTCGTCGAGGTGCGGTGACCGCGCCCGCGGCGGAGACCGGCGGCGGTCGACGTCCCGGACTTCGCGATGTGCGATGCTGGACCAGATCAGTTCGGAGTTCGGTAATGGGCGATAGGCGATGTTTCGCGCTCGATCTGGTGGAGGATGCGGACCTGATCGCCGCGTACGAGCAGGCCCACGCACCCGGCGCGGTGTGGCCCGGGGTGACGGCCGGGCTTCGGGCGGCCGGCTATCGGGCGATGGAGATATGGCGCGTGGGCAACCGGCTGTTCATGATCGCCGAGGTGACGGCCGAGTGGCCGCTACCCCTGCCTGAGGATCTGGAGGCCGTCGATCAGCGCTGGCAGGCCACCATGGACCGCTTCCAGAAGCGGCTCAGCGTCTCGCCGGCGGGGGAGAAATGGGCCCCCATGACCCGCATCTACTCTCTCGACGAGCAGGACGGCGGCGATGATGGCGTCTGACCCGCGCGCCTCGTCCAACGGTGTGGAGCGATCGCGGTTCGGATTGCGTCGGCACGGGAACAGCGCGCGTCGGCCTTGCCGCTTACCGCTTGCACCGCCACCGATTGCGACCTAGCTTTCACGCGTGACAACGGCTTTCCTTCTGCTCGGCGGATTCCGCTCGGCCGGACCGGGTTCGTTCGCGATCCGGTGGGGCCGGAGCCGCGTAGTTCGGTCAGGCCCGGTCCGGCCTGCGGAGGGGCGCCGCTGCAATCCGATCGTCGGCGGTGGAAGCGCCCGCTGATGCTCGTCGCGGTGTGCGATTTCCCGGGCCAAGTGACGCTCGCCCATCGACCGGCGCCGGTTCGGGGACGGGACGAGGCGCTGATCCGGATCCGCCGCGTCGGCGTCTGCGGTACCGACTATCACATCGTGCGCGGAACGCAGCCCTATCTGAGCTACCCCCGCGTCATGGGCCATGAGCTCGCGGCCGAGGTGATCGAAGCGCCGGATGACTGCGCCATCGGGCCGGGGACGCCGGTATGCGTCATTCCCTATATCTCGTGTGGTGATTGCCGGGCGTGCCGGCGCGGACGGGAGAACTGCTGCGCCAGGCTGGAGGTGCTGGGCGTCCATCGCGACGGCGGGCTGGCCGAACGGCTTTGCGTTCCCGAGCGGCTGCTGGTCGATGCAAGCGGGCTGTCGCTCGACCAGGCGGCGATGGTGGAGTTCCTGGCGATCGGACACCATGCGGTCGATCGTGGCGCGGTCGGCGCGGACGATCGCGTCCTGGTGGTCGGGGCCGGGCCGATCGGCATGGCGGTCGCGCTGTTCGCCGTCCGGCGTGGCGCGGAGGTCACGGTACTCGACGGCAACACCATGCGATCGCGCTTCTGCAGGGACGTGCTCGGCGTCGCCCACGCGCCGGCCTCCGGCCCCGACCTGGAACGCGAACTGGCGCGGATCAGCGGGGGGGAGGATTTCGACGTGGTGTTCGACGCGACGGGCAGTCCCGTCGCGATGGAGGCCGGCTTCGCACGCGTCGCGCATGGCGGATCGTTCGTCCTCGTGTCGATCGTCGCCGCCGCGATCACCTTCGACGATCCCGCTTTCCACAAGCGCGAGACCAGCCTGCTCGGCAGCCGCAACGCGACCCGGGCCGATTTCGTCGCGGTGATCGAGGCGATCCGCGCGGGCGCGGTGCCGACGGCCGCCATGCACACCCACAGCGCCCCGCTGGACGACCTGCCTGCGCGGCTGGGTGAATGGATGACGCCGGAAGCAGGGGTCATCAAGGCGATCGTGACGATATGACGACCGTCGTCGATGCGCATCAGCATTTCTGGACAACAGCCGCACCATGGCATGGCTGGCCCGGACCCGACCTGCCGGCGATCCATCGCGACTTCGGCCCCGACGATCTGGCGCCGCTGCTCGCCGACGAGGGCGTGGCCGGGACCGTGCTGGTGCAGTCGCAGCCCACCGATGCCGACACGGACTGGATGCTGGCGCTGGCCCGGGATCGCCCGGAGATCCTGGGCGTGGTCGGTTGGGTCGACATGCTCGCCCCGTCCGCACCCGCGCGGATCGCGGCCCTGGCGGCGCATCCCAAGTGCAAGGGCGTCAGGCCGATGTTGCAGGACCTGCCCGCCGACTGGATCCTCCAGCCCGCAGCCCGCCCGGCGCTGGAGGCGATCGCGGCCAGCGGCCTCGTTCTCGACGCACTGATAACCCCGATCCACCTCGCCGCGATCGAAGCGGTGGGTCGTCGCCATCCCGGCCTCACGATCGTGATCGATCATGCGGCCAAGCCGGACATCGCGCGGGGTTTCCGACAATCCTGGGCCGACGATCTCGCGCGGGTCGCCGCACTGCCCGGGACCGCGTGCAAGCTGTCCGGGCTGGTCACGGAAGCCGGGGCCGGGTGGCGGCCCGCCGATCTTGCCGATCATGTCCGCACGATCCTGTCGCTGTTCGGCGCTGACCGCGTGCTGTGGGGCAGCGACTGGCCGGTTGTGCTGCTCCGGACGACGTACGACCGGTGGCTGCGAACGGCGCGGTCGTTGACGCCGGTCGCCGATCATGCGGCGGTATTCGGGGGCAACGCCGTCCGCCTTTATCATCTCTCGCCAAGGAAGATCTGACCCATGCGCCTGCTTCGTTACGGACCGGTCGGGGCCGAAAAGCCCGGCCTGCTGGACGCAGACGGACGACTGCGCGACCTGTCGGGCGTCCTTCAAGACCTGGACGCGGCGGCGATCACGCCCGAGTCGCTCGAAAGGCTGCGCGCCCTGGATCCCGCTGCGTTGCCGGCCGTGGAGGGCGAGCCCAGGCTGGGCGTTCCGATCGCCGGGATCGGCAAGTTCATCGCCATCGGGCTCAACTATGCCGACCACGCCAGGGAAGCGGGGCTGGAACCGCCGCCCGAGCCGATCTTCTTCACCAAGGCGATCAGCTGTCTGAACGGCCCCGACGATCCGGTGATGATCCCCAAGGGATCCCACAAGACCGACTGGGAGGTCGAGCTGGGCGTTGTGATCGGCACCAGGTGCCGCCACGTCGAGGAGGCCGACGCACTGTCGCATGTCGCCGGCTTCGTGCTGGCTAACGACGTGTCCGAACGCGCTTTCCAGAAGGAGCTCGGGTCGCAATGGGACAAGGGCAAGGGGTGCGACACGTTCGGCCCGGTCGGTCCCTGGCTGGTCACGCCCGACGAGGTCGCCGACTGCCAGGCGCTCGACATGTTCCTCGACGTCAACGGTCGCCGGATGCAGACCGGCAACACCGCCACCATGATCTTCCCGGTCGCCGAATGCATCGCCTATGTCTCGCGGTTCATCACGCTGCTGCCCGGCGACCTGCTCATCACCGGTACCCCGCCGGGCGTGGGCGAGGGGCAGAAGCCGGACAAGATCTTCCTGCAGGCCGGCGACACCATGCGTCTCGGCATCACCGGGCTGGGGGAACAGCGCCAGACCGTCGTGCCGTTCGCCTGACGCCCGCATGATCGCCGCGTCGCCATCCGATTATCGCGCGCTTGCCCGGCGGCGGCTGCCCCGGTTCCTGTTCGAATATATCGACGGGGGCAGCTATGCCGAGCGGACGCTGCGCCGGAACGAGGTCGAGCTAGGCGACCTCGCGCTGCGCCAGCGGGTGCTGACGTCGGTCGGCGAGCCGGACATGTCGACCCGGCTGTTCGGGGCACCGGCGTCGCTGCCGCTTGCGTTGGCCCCGATCGGGCTCGCCGGCCTCAACGCCCGCCGGGGCGAGGTGCAGGCGGCGCGCGCGGCGGAAGCGGCCGGCGTGCCGTTCTGCCTGTCCACCGTCGGGGCCTGTGCGCTCGACGAGGTGGTGAGCGGCACCACTCGCCCGTTCTGGTTCCAGCTCTACATGATCCGCGACCGCGCCTTCATGGCCGACCTGCTCGATCAGGCCGCGGCGGCGGGCTGTTCGGCCCTGGTGTTCACGGTCGACATGCCCGTTCCCGGCACCCGTTACCGCGATTACCGGACCGGTCTTGCCGGCGCGTCCGGAATCAGCGGCCGGTTGCGTCGCGTGGCACAGGTCCTGGCGCGCCCCGGCTGGGCCTGGGACGTAGGCGTTCGCGGACGCCCGCACAGCCTGGGCAACGTCGCGCCGGTGCTGGCCGGGCGAACGGGCATCGAGGACTTCTTCGCCTGGATGCGCA
>Ga0325401_1000951_pt1 | contig 23197 bp, 22 predicted proteins | sample PopdelMetagenome_FD_205666 | JGI IMG/M metagenome (GOLD analysis project Ga0325401, IMG submission 205666) | Populus deltoides microbial communities from Bellville, Georgia, United States - Xylem-PdKOR-R2 | ecosystem: Host-associated > Plants > Phyllosphere > Stem > Wood/Secondary xylem | place... | reverse complement strand
TGTTCCCTCGGCCAAATTACGCTAAACAAGTTACTCTGTTTGTTCTTCCTACTTCTATCTCTCATCACTTATAAGCCAAAATCATGGCAGATGATGATGGTTCAGTAAACACCAATAAATCCTTCATGTCGGGAGACTCCAACATTACCACACAAACAGTCACGTTGCAGAGTGACACCTCTAATTTCTCTGCAGGAATCAAACAAGATGAGAATAACTATTCTCTATGGCATCAAATTATAGAGATGAAGATAGCTGAGTGAGAAAAACATGGCCATCTGACTGGTGATATTGCCCAACCTGCAGTCACAAATCCCATATTTAATAAATGGCGTGCAACAGATTGCCAAGTCAATAGTTGGTTGTTTAACGCCATGCAACCTAATCAAATTAAAAGGTTTATTCGTTATGACACAACAAAACAAGTTTGGGATGCAATCAAGCAAACTTATTTAGATGGGGCTGATGAAGCTAAGATTTATGACCTTCACAGTAGGTCATTTATAATGAGACAAATGGGTGTTTCAGTTGCCAAATATTACAGTGAGCTCACTGAGATTTTTCAAGAGCTTGATCAATTAAGTTCAAGCACCATGGAGCATCCGCCAGACATTGAAACTAGACGAAAAGAAGTTGATCGTCTCAAAGTTTATATATTTCTTACAGGTTTGGACAATAATGTTGAACAAGTCCGAGGAGAGATTTTGAGGACGGAGCCAAAGCTAGAACTTGAGGCTGCATATGCACATATTAAAAGAGAAAGTAACCGGCAGGGAACCATGTCTGAAGCTGTGTAACCTTCGAAGCCACAACTCTTGTCGCTGCAAGGTCCAAACAATCTCGGCTGCACAATTACAATGTTGACCTTGCTCGTAACAGACCTCCAATGAAATGTATCAGATGTGGTTTAGATAATCACACAGTTAAGGGTTGTTAAGAGATCATTGGTTATCTAGAAGGATGGGTTCATAAAGGGCGCAAGAGGGACTCAAATCAAGCCTCATTTTGCATCTGTTTAGTCATTATAGGAGACTTCATCGAAAATCTCATTAGGTACAAACTGACTTCAAGGCCTTTGCCACCTCAAGTAACTCTTTCACATCCTCACTTATTGGTAATAAATCCTAGATTATTGACACTGGTGCAACGGATTACATGACATCTAGTTTTATTGGGGTACACTCTGTCACACCTTCCAGCCAAACACATATTCTCAGTGTCAATGGCACCACCTCCTGAGTTATAGAAAAAGGGTCCTTATCTCTTATATCCTCATTAAATCTTGATCATGTCTTAGTTGTCTCTTCACTTGACTATGACTTGTTATTTGTTTCTCAAATCATTGATTCCCTTAATTGTACTGTGTGTTTTTTGTCATTGTATTGTCTATTTCAGGATTTTCACACCAGGGTCGTGATTGGATGTGGTACTAGGAGAGGAAAACTATATTATCTGGACTTGACAGGCGACGCCGCTAAGAGATTGAGTCATGCACATCATGTGAAAAGGAGGTGAGTCTATCAGGATGGATAAATTTTGGTTATGGCATAGATAATTAGGTCATGCCTCATTTGGTTATCTGAAACTTCTATTTCTAGAGTTGTTTTCTCAGTTTACTGAATCAGACTTTTATTGTGAAACTTGCACTTTGACGAAATGTCATCGTATTTCTTATCCATTGAGGTTGAATAAAAGTTTTATGCCTTTCATGATTGTCCATTCTGATGTTTGGGGACCATCACGTGTTTCCACAATTAGTAGTTATAAGTGGTTTGTGACGTTCATTGATGATTACACTCGGATGACCTAGGCTTTTCCTTTAAGACAAAAAAGTGAAGTAACCATCAAATTCAAACTATTTTATCAATATGTTGCTACTCAATTTGACAAGAAAATCATGACGCTCCGGTTTGATAATGGAGGAGAGTACGTCAACCATGATATGCATAATTTTTTAAGTCAATATGGTATTGTTCATCACACTACATGTGCATATACACCACAACAGAATGGGGTCGCCGAGCGTAAGAATCGACATCTCCTGAAAGTTGTTCATGCCTCTTTATTTGAAACCCATATGTAACATGAGTTATGAGACCGAGCTAACCATGTATAAAACAAACCACAATAAATTATGAAGCCTAATATTCAATAAAACAAATATTAAAGTATAAAATTAAAAAAATACATAGATTTAGAAAAATAAAAAAATCAAAAGAATAAAAAACACCATTAACAATGTTTTGTGAGTGCCACCTCCTTTAGTTTATTGTTAAATATTAGACTCATGAAATGGAAACAATTTCTAATTCATGAATTTAGAAAACAAATTAACCTAAAAAGTTTCATAAAGATGTGATATATATGTTCATATATTATTAATCTGATGAACACCATTAATTTATTCTAATTAAGATAAATTAACATCTAAAAAGAAGGCTAAACTAGACTCCAAAAAATCATGAAATGGAAACAGTACCTCACATAAGAAAAATACTCCATGTTTCTCTTTTCCCCGCCTAACTTGCCAGTCCAGACCCTTTGAACTTTGCCTTTGTAATCTCATCAAGTCGCTTGATCATCGTAGGCGTCAGACAAGTCTTCGAATCTCCAACGTTACCTCGCCGGAAGAATGCATTGTTGTCCACCTTCGCTTTGGAGCCCAGATGAAATGTTCCAGCTTTATTCACCTCCAGATTGCTCAAATTCTCAAGACTACATAGCTTTATTATGTCTTTCACGACACCTTTATTTTTTTCATCCACCGAAAAGGGACATTCCATGAATCGTGCCAGCTTCTGCACGTAAAAAGTAGTATCCTTCTTCAGATCCTCATACTTGAGAAAAAATACATTATTCGGACGTTCTAAACTTGCATTCCAGTACTCCGAATTGTACTCCCAAAAGGGTCCTGAAAGACAAACTCCTTTACAGAAAAGCTCAAACCCTTCTTCCAGAGGCAGGGGTAGCATGTTCCTTCCAGATCTTATTTTATTGACAAACTTCCACAAGGAGACCAAAACATCTTTCGAGTCCCGACAAATACACACAATCTTAGAACCTGAATTTATGATGGATTTCGGCAATGAAGTGTAAGAGACATGTGTGCCAAGTAGCCTAGGTGAGGGAAGAGAATCTAGGTATGTAAATGGGTCATCTTCATGAGCTTGCAGCTCAAAATAGGGAACACACTTATGGGGGTTTGTAGTGAGTAAAGGGTGAGTTGAATCATTGAGGCAACGATCATTTCTCTTCTGGATGGCAAACATGAGAGCCTTCAGCCATGTGGTGCCACACTTGGGAAATGAAGCCAAAATAATATCACTAGAGCGTGCCTGGAAGTTTTCCTGTGCCCAAAGAACTCCAACAGCCCAAACAGGATCATACCAAAATCCTTCAATCTTGTAATGCTCATCCAACCATCCATATTGATCCTTAGGAAGGGTTGAAATAATCTCTTCATATTTCTGGGACTGGCTTTTGATCTGTTGTTGTTGTTGTTGATCTTCTTCGTAGTGGTTAGTACTGATTGAAGCTTTTTGAAGATTAGGAGAGTAAGACATCATGTATTCAAGGATTCGTAAACAACTTGCTTGCACTATGAAGCAAGATTAGTGTTATATCTTTTTTTTTTTTTTGGATTTGAGTAAACCTCACCTCTTCGGAAAGTGTACTTTATGGGCCCAGGTGAGGGAGTAAAACCCCGGCTGTCCCAGGCTCTTACAAGAAGTACATGCCCTGACTCGAACTCGAGACCTGCTATGCAGATCTCAAATCCTTTACCATTACGCTACGCTCCTTGGAGGTTATATCTGCTAATTACTTGGAAAGGAAAATTGTTAAAAAACAAGGAGTTAGCAAAGGGATATTAATGACTCGTAGATACATATCCAACCTTCTTCTTGGAATATTAATAGTGAATGAAGGAGATGGTATGGTCTTGCGCATTCCCTAGAAAGAATGCAAGTCCACGAGAGAAATTCGCCAAGATCCTCAATCACCTCTACATTATTTTACCCCTTTTTAAACAAATCGATCGGATCAACATTAAAAAATTTGGACCAGATTTAGAGTGAATTCTGGAAAAGTAGTTTTTTTTTGGAAAATGAATTCCAGGAAAGTGAATTCCGGGAAAGTATTTTTCGATGTTTGGTAGTGTAATGAAAAATAAGTTGGAAAACATTTTCCAGTGTTTGGTTATATTATGGAAAATGAGTTGGAAAACAATTTATTAATGTTTTATTTTTTTCAAGTTTATTAAAATAATGAGAAACAAATCTTACAAATTAAAAGGTTGAATGAGAATAAAATTGAAAAAAAAATATAATTTCATAAATTATATCAGATAAAATAAATAATAATCAAAATAATAGAGATCAAATAAAAAATAAAAAAAATTAAAAGATGAAGAAATTAAAATAATAATAATTAACATTTCATAAATTATTTCAAATAAAATAAGTAACAATCAAAAGAATGAGGACTAAATTTGATAGATAAAAAATTTCAATAAAAAAATGATAAGGAAAAAGCAAATAGCAATTATAAAAATAAGGACCAAAGTTAATATAAAAATTAAATTTTAAGAGATGAAATTAAAAAATAAATATTCAAAACAAAATATATATAGCAATCAAAAGTTTGAAGGTCAAATTTGATATAATCAGCAAATAATGGCATTTCTAAATTTTTCATAATTTCCGGAAAGTGTTTTCCGCCCAAATTTTCCAGGAAAACACTTTCCTGAAAACCAAGCCAAATTTGTTTTTGACTGGAAAATGTTTTCCGTTGATCAACTTTCCTAATGGCAAACAAACACATGAAAGTTTGGAAAGTGGTTTCCCGAAAAACAAACACAGCCAAAAGGGAAAACACTTTCCTGGAAACCAAGTCAAATTTTTCTTTGACTGGAAAGTGTTTTTCGTTGACCGGAAAATGTTTTTCGTTGATCACCTTTTCTAATGACAAGCAAACACAGGAAAGTTTAGAAAGTGGTTCAATATTGTTAGTAAAGGAATCCTCTCACGAGCCATGATTTTTCTGTTCTGAACTTGGATTTCTTGCTGCAGCTTTGATAAGAGACATACCATGAGTTGTCTTTCTTATATATACATGAACAATAACAAACATGGCCATGGGAAAATTTGTGTAGCCATAGACACACCTTATTATTCACCACAACTCCTATGGTTTTGATAGGAAAAATTGATTGCTTTTAGCTAGGGTGTTTTGGTTTTTTTATAAAATTTATTTATTATTATTAATTTGTTAGGGTTGTTTTTTTATTCACTTTTAATGCATAATAAAATAACTAAAATACTTTTAAAATAAAAATAACTAACATTGCTATACAAGTTGATACTTTTACTTTTTAATTGTACATACAATTACACGCTTGTCCTTGACGTCTTTTCCTTGAGGTTTTTTTGTGGTCAAGTATTAATGAATATTCAAATTATTTTATAAAATAAATTGAGATTATGTTAATATCCACTTTTAACACGTTGAGTATAAATCTTTGACTCAAAACAAAATATTAATTATATAAATTCATTGGGTTGGAATTATTTCCTAACCAATATGAAACTATAGCTCACCTTCTAGTTGAAGTTCGATCAATTCAGGCTGGAATTTGAGAAGCTGTGAAAACCATGCTGAGATAAGGTAAAAGAACGATCTGATACTAAGGATAACAGAGACCAAGGATAAGGGAATCTCATATCAGATTGTACTTCCTCGCAGTTGTCGTGGATTGATCAAGTCCTGACCCTGCTAAAATAACCCATCTCCGCCACTTGAATCAAACTCCAATTCACTAGTTCATTATGGTTTCCTCTGCTTTTTATCAAGTAATCCTCTGGGGAAACACTTGGATACAAAAAACATTGTTTACAGTAGAATGGGGGATCATTGTAACTTAGTAGAAGCAATCTTCTTAGGCTTGTAAATTGTTCATAGGTAGTACCCGACATGGATCTTTGGCAAATCTCACTTGGAAAAAAGGGATATAGCAGGAGAAATTCTTGCCTTCTGCATAACTGGTGCTATGTGAATTTCAATATATTTAGGGTTAGAAGCCATTTGGGAATTACAAGCCATTCCCTGATCATTAACATGAGAGATGCAGGTCTATCTGCTTGCAATGGATTCAGGGAATGGTTAGGATAATTTAGGAAGTTAGGATAGTTTGAGAGCAATTAGAGTTGTAAGGACATATTGGAGTCGGTCCTGAAATCTAAGGACAAATTCAGCCAACTACCTCGTTTATCTTGTATTCAGATCCTGACAGGCCCTAGCCTGGTAACCCTTGAAAGGAATGCCACCGGATTGCTGAAATTCACCATCCTTTTGTCATAGGTCTATGGATTGTCAACTTTATCTTGATCCGTACTTCAGTCTATTTTCTCACTGAATTATTAGGTGTGGTATGTGCAGTTCACTTGATGATGTTTTACATAGATATTCTAGATAAATTGGGAAAGAAAAAAAATCATCATAGAATTTCTGGTCTGTCGAGAAATAATATTCAAGTTCTTGATTCTGCTTTGTATTAGGAAGCTGACAGCTACTTTCCTTTGCTTGATTATGTAGAGATTGGATACATTGCCATGATGAAAACTACTTTCCTTTCCTGCATTGGCTGACTGCTTCCTTATCTGGCGCATCAATGTCATGATGCATAGTTTATGAAAGCATACGAACACTTCTAGTAAAGAAACCAGATGTTGCAATTTGATTAAGTTATTATGATCTGGTATTGATGTTTCTGCTTTCATGCCCCATGATTTTCGTGCTCCGAACATTATGTTCCTGCCTGACAAAAGAAATAACTGTTTTTTTTCCAGTGATTTATATAGTTACTACGAGTTCTCTTCTCATGCTTCCATTAGTTACACTGCTTACTGGTTGGCTTAACTAGCTACGAAGGCTATACAAGGATAGCCTTCTTTGCTTTCAATAAATTAATTCCTCTGTTTAGCATGCTCATGATTGCCTCATAAGCAGAATAGCAAGGCAATGATTATTCTTTTTCACAACTAGATTCCCTTCAAAGAACATCCAAATGAAGTGTCTCATAAAGTAATTCACAAAAGCTTAAATCAAATTACATGAGTTTCTCTTAACCAAGCTTAGCAAGAACATCATTCAGAGAAGATACAGTCTGAGCATAGTACTTCTCAGCTTCAGGAGTGCTCTTAATCTTTGCTGCATGGTCGAGCTGAAAAGGGAAAAGGGAAAGAGAAAAACTAATTCCATTAACAAATGAAAGTGTTTGATGATCAAAACAAATTTAATCAAAATAGTGTATTGCTTACATTGCTGATGGTATCAAAGAGCTTTCCAGTAAGTTCCTTGAGAGATTTCTTCTCGTCCTTGGACTTAGCAGAGATAACAGTGTTGAGGTCAAAACGAAGATATCCTGCCTTGAGACGAAGGTCATTTTGGACATAAGGCCAAGCCTTCTGGTCTATCAAAGATTTCACACCAAGAATGTCCTTTGCTGACTCCTTAGCCCTTACTGCCGCCTCAGCTGGGGGAAGTGGTTGCAAGAAAAACCTCTGTTTCAGTGGCAGATCAAAGTCTCTTGCTTCATCAGAGTTCAATGTCCCAGCTGCCAACACACAAAATCATCATACTTGAAAAACAATGTCATATACGATTTGTTAGACATCTAAACTTTCTGTTTAACTTGTTAGACGCTCAGACACCCTCGATGTTTCGACGTGGGATGTCTGCCCAATTGTCATTGGAATAATCTAATCTTATTTTCACCATCTTTTGAAGCATAAAATTAAATTTTCTTTCACCAAAAATGTTATTAGCTTAGGGCTAAGCATGGATCCGAACTCGATTCCTGCTCCGAAGCAGGAGAGAGTACCACTAGACTAAAGACCATTGACAACTAGTAATTCAAGATTGAAACACTTGGTTTACAAGTAGCAAAATAGCCTAGGAGGACTAATTCATGAACTTACGGAGTCCACCAGAAGGAGGGGGAGGAGGGCCAAGTTTGATGGGAAGAGCATCAGCAAGAACAACTCGAACAAAAGAACCAGAAGCCAAACCAGCAGCAACAAGACCCAACATGGCCCTACGGCTAGTTTCAAGCTCACCAGACACTTGTTGCTGAGCTCTAACAGCAAGGCCAGGGCGTGCCACGGCCACACGAGTGGTGTTGCTAGGCACATTCAACAACCTGTTTGAACCACTTAGCTGGAGGCTACCTTCAAGGACAGCCTGAGATGTTCCACGTAGACCAGCCATCGATGCCATTGCTTGTGCCATGTATGAACTTTCCTTTAACAATCTGTGTGCTCAAGTGGGTGGTTCACTAAATATATATTTTTTTGGGGGGGATTGGATTTTCTTGTTAAATTATGTGTGGTATTTGTGATTTAGATTGGTTCTTGAGCTAGCATACCTTATCTGCCAAATTTTCTACTTGGATAAGCTGGATATAGTCTTAACCAACCATTGTTGTACATGTGTAACTAGATTTCTTGTAATTTGACACGTTGGTTTGGTCTCTCCTTTGGACTAGTAGAATCATGCCAACTAGATTCTAAATAGATTTTAATTCTAACGTTAAAATTGTTCAATCAATCAGTTCCTTTCAAGAATAATTGAATTCGATTTCACCAAGATTTTGTCAAGAATTGTCTGTAAAAATGATTTTCTAAATGGGATGTAGTAAAATAATTTCATGCAATAATCAACTCAAAACCACTCCTTAATTTATGCATCGTACCAACTGAAACAACAAATTCATGTTCTTTTTTCTTTGATCATAAGAAAAATAGTAAGCAGGAGACATTAAGACATGCTAATGTAGGATCACTACTAATTTCTCTTACCACATAGCCTGGTAATTACTTGTAACTTGACTAGCATATCTCATATTATTTTAAAAAATTGTTTCTTTGATTATAAGATCATATCTCAATTCCCAAAGATTATCAATATTAAATCCACGTATCTTTTGGGTATAATAGTTTTATAATAAACTTTATGACTATATTTATCTTTATTTTAAGAAATTGCTAAACTAAAAATACATTTCTCTTAGTCCAAAACTCTACATCTAAGTGTGTGTTTAATTCAGTAAAAAGTGTTTTTGTAAAAATGCTTTTCAGTTAAAAATATATCATAATTATATTTATTTATTTTTTTTATTTAACATTAACACATAAAAAAACATCAATTTAATATTTTTTCATATGAATAGTAATTTAAAAAACACTTTAAAAAATAAACTGAGCCACAAAAATAAATACATCAATTAGTCACAACACAAGCATAGTTGTTGAATTCAATTTCAACAAACGAGTTGATTTTGAACCTAGTTTTGTTTTTTTTTAATTAAATTCAATAAGATACAATGAAACCTAATTAATTTGATCAATATTTTAATAATTTAGTCAACTTCATTGAATAAACACAAAACAATTAAAAATATTATTTTAATAAAAAAATTAATTGAAATTAACCTAGTGATTAGTTTACATAGACTCCATTTTATATCACTCTCTTAGCCGGATATAATAACTATGTCTTCAAGTTAGGGTGTTTGAGAGTAAGATAATAATTATTTTTTAAAGATTTTTTTATTTGAAAATGTTTTAAAATAATATTTTTTTATTTTTAAAAAATTATATTTGACATCAACATATCAAAATAATATGAAAATATAAAAATAAAAATTAATTTAAAGTAAAAAAAATAAAAAAAATTAATATTTTTTAAAAATACTTTTAAAATGTAAATATTTCTAAACCAGGCCTGAAGGCCCTGAACTAAGGAGTCGAAAATTTGAATTTTGGTCCGAAAGGTTGCAACGTACACTTTTCTCCAACAAAGGGCAAATCAGTAAACATATATAGCAAACGCCACATCTTCCAGTTTTGAAATCAAAGATTCAATTCAAATTTCACGCTCCGCCCAAAACCCCAACGTTCTCTCTCTCACACCCCTAAAGATCTCAACTTTCTCTCTCTTGCTAATCGAACAATCAACGGTCAGAATTCAATCTTGGCACCTTCTAGTACAATATAAGTGAAAACCAACGGATTTGATTGGTTCTGCGTTTGGCTCGAGAAAATTTTTCAGGGTAGTAGCTTCTCATGACTTCTAGGAACCAGAATCGGCCTCCTCGAAGTCCTTCTTCTGTAAGAAGTTTTTAGTTTCTTTCTTGTTCTTGTTTCTGTTGCTGTTTTTGTTTTTATCATCGCTGTTGTTTTCCTTTTGTCTGTTTTAAAGGGGTTGTTTGGTTGCCGAGAAAATAAAAAGGAGGTTCGGATCTTGAAAAATTTAAAGAAAATTTGTTGTTTTTAGGTTTTTCGAAGTAAAATGCTAATGGGTTTTCTGGTTTTTGTGTTTAATGCCTTTTCTAATTGTGTGAACTGATTTTATCTTATCGTGTTGCCCTTAATTAGTTTTAATTAATTGTTGCGTGAATTTCAAAATTTGGGTCTCTGTTATATTAATTAATCTGATTTCTGTTTAATTTTATTTAAATGGCAGTAAATCCCAGTTTAGCCTGAAATTTGCCCTTCTGGGTTTCGAAATTTGGGCTTCTGTTATATTAATTTGTCTAACTTCTGTTTAATCTGAATTAAATAGTAGTGAATTTCAGTTTAGTCTGTAATTTGCCCTTCAGGGTTTCAAATTTGGGGTTCTGTTAGGTTAATATTTATGAAATTTATTGGATAATTCGAAGTTTGTTTACTGGGTTGTTGCTGATTTGTGGTTTGTTTTGTGTTGATTAATTGTTCATTTATTGGATGTAATTGTGTTCTTTAGGTTTAATTGAACAATTGTTGCTCTGGTTTTTTGGTCCCATTTCTTTAGTTAGTTGAATTTTCTTTTGATGTGATGCTTTGTTGGGGTTTTGTAGAAGAAGGAAGGGGTGGAAAGTATCCCATTAGATAAGCGGAGGAGGATTGGGATGGGAAGAACAGGAGGAGCCACGAACGCGGAACGCAAGCCATTTGGTTCTGTTAACAAAAAGCTGGATGTTGCTGCCACCAGTGATGTGGGAAGCTGTGTTGAGGGTTCGGATTGTGGCAATGTTGAGTTTACTAAAGAAGAAATTGATGCGCTGGTGAATGAGAGATTGAAGATGAAGAAGTTTGATCACAAGGTTTTACTTGGTTATTTTTGTTTTCTGGTGAATTTGGTTTAGTGAAGGGACTGTTTGTTGGTTTGGTTTTGTTTTTGAAAAGTTTGGTACTGTCGTTTTGTTTTGGCAGGGTAATATGGAACTAGTGAGTGAACTTAATGCCAGGCTCAAGGTTTGTATCAAATGGTTCCAGAAGAGGGATGAAACCCATGTTGAAGGGGAAGGAAAGCTTCAAAATGCTTTAGATGCTTTGGAGAAGAAGTGTGCTGAAACTGGTACTTTTGGTTCTTTAATGTCTCATTCCAGGACTACATGATCTTATGTTTGTTGACAAGTGATTGAGAATCTAATCTATTGCTTGCACCCACATACATTGACTGAGTTGATATAGGATTCATAGGTCAGTGTCATTCTCTATGATAAATTGGTAATCGAGAACCTGCAAATGTAGTTCCCCGCATCCATCATTTGTTTCCATGAATTCCATACCAAGTATAGTGAACCATTGATTTAACTCTAGGGGTCTTGTTTATTTGAAATTTCTTGGCTGATCACATAATGTCTGCTGGGAATTGGGATTCCTTTTGTTCTTTTGTAAAATAAGATGGGTTCTACTGATCGTTAGCTTATGTATCGAAGATTAGCCAGTAATTTGTGTCATAGAATGCATTCAAACCGGCCTACCATTTTGATGCACAGAGTACCGTAAAATGGTATCCCTTTGGTTGGGTATTTTGTTTGTTATTTGACCAATGTGTACTAACTCAAGTAGACATTTTTTTTTTTTAATGTTGATTCATTTGTGTTCTTCCAGAGGCAGAGATGAAAAACAAGGAGGAGAGATTTAGTGCAACTATTAGTGAGCTGAGGCAAGATAATACTTGTGTACAAGAGAGACTTGTAAAAGAAGAATCAGAAAAGATGGTAAATTTTCAATTTGTTACTTTCTGCTGTGATATTTTCTTCCTGTTTCTTCTTCTTCTTCTTCTTCTTCTTCTTGTTTTTTTTTTCTTATTTTGATATTGTTTTTTTTGCAAATAGGATGCAATTGCTTGTCATAGAAAGGAAAATGAAGCAAGAATTGCATTAGAAGCTTTGCAGGCTTCTCTATCGAAAGATCTTGAGAAAGCCCAACAAGATATTTTAGTTGCCAATCAAAGGGTAATTCTTGCATCTTTATTTCTTAATGTTACTTCACCATGTTTTCACTCTATGTCTCTTAATTCCTTATGTTGCTTAACTTAATGATTGATATCTTTGGTGAATTTTGCAGGCTGCCTCGGTTGATGATATGTACAAGCGATTACAAGAGTACAACTTGAGTTTACAACAGTACAATAGCAAGCTGCATTCTGAACTTGAAGTTGCTCGTGAGTCTCTAAAACGTGTAGAAAAAGAGAAGTCTACTATAATGGAGAACCACAGTACATTAAGGGGTCACTATAGTTCATTGCAGGATCAGTTAAATTTAGCCAGGGTATGTTTCTTTCAACTGTCATCAATTTAACAGCTTGCAAGTGTTCTTATTATTTAAATTGCTATGACACTTTGTATTTTTCTAGACTGCTCAAGATGAAGCTTTGAATCAGAAAGACACATTAGCAAATGAAGTGAAATGTCTCCGAGGAGAGTTGCAGCAGGTTAGAGAGGATCGTGATCGCCAAGTAGCTCAAGTGCAGGTTTTAACTTCTGATGTGGTGAAGTATAAAGAAAGTACCGGTGAATCCTGTGCAAAACTAGAATATCTGATGGAAAAAACAAAATCCTTAGAGGTTGTACATGCCACTTTCTTATAGAAGCGTAGTATTCATTTTTTGAAAACTCTGAGATTAAGGTTTTGTTGCAGGAGACATGCTCTTCTCAGAGGGAGCAGATACGCCTGTTGGAGCATCAGCTCACTGCTACAAATGAAAAGCTAAAGGTATTGGAAGTTGGTTATCTTGTGCATCAACCATTTTTTTAAAGGAAACCTAACAATATCCTTGTTTGTTTGTTTTAGATGTCTGATTTATCTTCTATACAAACAAGGGCAGAATTTGAAGAGCAAAGGAGAAATGTACATGATTTACAGGAGCGCCTAGCAGAGACAGAATATCAACTAGTTGAAGGAGAGAAATTGAGGAAAAAATTGCATAACACTATCTTGGTAAGAGTTTCTTTTGTGCTAATTTGTGAAGCCTTGGATGATGGTACTAACAAAACAAGCCTTGTATTGCAGGAGCTAAAGGGGAATATTCGAGTATTTTGCAGAGTGCGTCCTGTGTTGCCAGATGATGTTGCTGGGTCTGAGCAGCCTGTCATTTCATATCCTACCTCAACAGAAGCTCTTGGCAGAGGCATCGATGTAATACAAAGTGGTATAGACATGTTTCCCAGCATAACTGCACATTACATATTTTTATAAAAATCCATGCTTTCTTTATGACAATTTTTTTTTTTATAAAAATTCTGGCTTTTGTTCTCAGCAGGACAGAAATATCCTTTTAACTTTGACAAGGTGTTCAATCATGATGCTTCTCAGCAAGAAGTTTTTGTGGAAATATCACAGCTTGTGCAGAGTGCCCTTGATGGCTATAAGGTGATTCTACTGTCCCTTTCTCTTGTACTTTGGGATATTATAAAAATAGATTTAAAAAAATTAGCCTTGGTGAATTGAAAAGATGAAAAGAATTCAGTAGCAATCGTCTAGAGTGAATTGTTCTCTAGGCCATTATTCTTAAAAGAACTTGTAGAGGAATGCAATTGTATTTGGAAAAGAAGTTTTAGGTTATTATTTTGATTACAAAAAAACATTACAAAATATTAATCTTAATTGGCTCTCGCAATGATTTCTTGTCTTACATGTTTAAAAACATGCATGAAAGTGAAATTTTAAATTGAAATTAGTTCTGTTTGTCTGAGAGATCCTTTTAGCTTTACTCATGGCCCTAATCAGTGCCAATGGGCTACATTTGGCAGGTATGCATCTTTGCTTATGGTCAAACAGGTTCAGGAAAAACTTATACTATGATGGGCAAGCCAGAAGCTTCAGAGCAGAAGGGGCTGATACCACGCTCTTTAGAACAAATATTTCAAACAAGTCAATCCCTTATAGCACAGGGTTGGAAGTACAAAATGCAGGTATGCATCTAAAACTACTGTTCAATGTCTAACACTGACTTGCTAATCTAACTGTCTTTTAATTTGTGATTTAAATTTGCAGGCTTCAATGCTGGAAATATACAATGAAACCATTCGTGATTTGTTGTCAACAAATAAATCGAGTGGTGCAGAAAATGGAGCTCCTGGAAAGCAGTATACCATCAAACACGATGCAAATGGAAACACCAATGTCACTGATCTTACAATTGTGGATGTTTGTAGAATAGAAGAGATATCTTCTCTTCTTCGGCAAGCTGCACAAAGCAGGTAGAGTAATTTCTTTGATACTTAAAGATGCTTTTGTCTTGTCGTGCAAATTTGTAGAGTTGAATTGATTTTTTTCCCATCATTTTTGGCTTAACAAATTTTGTTAGGAAATGTTAGTGCTTGTTGCATCGTAGTTAAGATTATATTAGTTTGAAAAGTTTTTGCTTGCCTGTTTGCTTTTCTAGGTCCGTTGGTAAGACCCAAATGAATGAACAGTCTTCAAGAAGCCATTTTGTGTTCACATTGCGTATATCAGGAGTAAATGAGGTGCTTATTTGTCCAATGTTTCGTGCAAGTGCTTAAATTTTCTGATCTAAATTGATTAATGTTCAACTTTTTTTCATATGTTGCTAGGGTACTGAACAACAAGTGCAAGGAGTTCTAAACCTCATAGATCTTGCTGGAAGTGAGCGACTCTCAAGGAGTGGGGCTACTGGAGACAGGTTAAAGGAAACTCAGGTTTGCTCCATTATAATCCAGTATTGCAAACTCTGTGTTTCATCTCGATGCTATTATGCTAACTTGTTCTACATGATCAGGCCATTAATAGAAGCTTGTCAAGTTTGAGTGACGTGATATTTGCTTTGGCAAAGAAAGAGGACCATGTTCCTTTTAGGAACTCAAAATTGACTTATCTTCTGCAGGTAACACATGAGTTCTAAAGACACCTCCAAACTCTTTGCATCTTTTAATTGAACAAAAATACTTACTCCAATGAGCGGGAATCATTGTGTACATGTTGTTTCTGGTCTCAGACGATTGGATCTATCTAAACTTTAAGATTTTTTCTAAAATTTTATTACAGCCTTGTCTAGGAGGGGATTCCAAAACCCTGATGTTTGTCAATATTTCCCCGGATTCTGCTTCAGTTGGCGAGTCCCTTTGTTCCCTTCGGTTTGCTGCCAGAGTCAATGCTTGCGAAATTGGGATTCCTCGACGCCAAATGACTGCTCAAATGACATCTTGACCTGCAGATTTGCACTTGAGTTATGGCTAATGCTCAATTGCTTCTGTTGTGTGTATCGCCACACCTTGATTTGTAACAGAGTAACTTCTATTTAGGGTCATTGATGTGCCATTGGGGTGTTTGCAATGAGTTTGGGTATTCGCCTGTAGATGCTAATAATTTGTACTCTTAGAACTACATGTTGAGGTTAGGATCTTTGTATTTGCTCATTGTTATAGGAGTCAATGTTGGCTAATTGATAACTCGAATGAGTTTGCAATGAGTTTGGGTATTCGCCTGTAGATGCTAATTATTTGTACTCTTAGAACTACATGTTGAGGTTAGGATCTTTGTATTTGCTCATTGTTATAGGAGTCAATGTTGGCTAATTGATAAGTCGAATGTCAGAAATCACCATTTGCAGAACACAGGTACAAAGGAGGCTATAGAATCTAACCAGTGATTCTAAAAGATGAGTTTTCATTTTTACAAAGTTATGTATATCACTTTCACAGCCTATCTTTATAAGATATTGTAATGTTAGTGGTTTGATTCACTTTGGTTTGAAATTCTGAGGGAGTTTCTGTTTTATTGTACAAAGGTCAAGGGCACACAAGCACTGTTTTATTTTTGGTAGAGTTCAGGGGTTTGGGGGCCTTGTATTTGTGGTTTGGGGTCCTATATAGATCTGTTGTTAAGGTTTAAGGCCTTGTAATTCGTGTACTCGGCTTGTGTTTTCTCCCAAATGACCTTGACCCAGCCATCAAAAACGTGGACCCGCTTCAACTTGGCATTTTCCCTTAAAAAAAGGCTAGATGGAAAAAGTAGAAAATATCCAAAATTGGACACAGATCAAAAAGTGGGTCCAAGTGTGGCATTTACCTTTGTAATCTAATTGTACAAGGACGCCAGAACTAGCAGTGTCTAGATTCTTAAACAGGATTCAGAAGCAGAAGCACAAGCAGAAGTAGTTAAAAGAAGAGAAATAGTAAGGAGAAAAAGAAAGAAGGAGACATGGAGAGCCAAGAACAGCAACCTAAGTCAAGAGTTATAAAGGTGGAGTCAGTGGAGTCATGGGATTTCTATATCACCCAAGCCACCAATCAAGCCTGCCCTGTAAGTTTTTTTCTGTATCTTTTAAGCTTCACAATTGCCATCTTAGGTTTACAGCAAAGTTTCTAAGCGACATGTCTTTAAATTGTTTCTAGCTGATTTTGTGTTTGAGGAACAAAAATACGCCTTTTATAGACCTTGATTGACAACCATCGAGAGGTTTTATAACATCGGTGATGAGTGGAAGAAGTTGTCATAAAAGGGTCTCTTTGGTTTGGAATATTTTGCTTATTGTTGAGGCCATGTTGTTGTGTAGATCGTTGTTCACTTCACAGCTTTATGGTGTATGCCATCAGTGGCCATGAACCCAGTTTTTGAAGAACTGGCCTCAGCTTATCCAGATGGCCTGTTTCTCATTGTTGATGTGGATGAGGTTAAGGTAATCAATTCATTGCTTGAACCAAGAATGATACTACCATGTTTCTATGCGTACATGCTTACCTTTTCTGCATGCATACATACATAAATACATGTATGTATAAGATATTTGGTAGTGATATCTTTACATATGACTTCAAATATTTGTTGATTTGATTCCTTCACATGAGGTTGAGTATAAGCATCATTTGTTTTTCATAGCAACTTTATTCTTATTTTGATTGATTGGAAGTATCATCACTAAAATATCTCTAGGGGACATATGCTAATTCTCCAACTTAATTTGAGTATTTTAACAATATCTTCTTACAGGATTACAAATTCCCACTGTCATGTAGCCATAAGAACCTTAAGTGAACTCCTCAACTGATCTGAACCATTTCAAGTTTCAACTGTATCATCATTTTTGTTAAAGATCATGATGTTGATTGAGTGTTTTTTGTAGCTAAGCAAATCGGGGTTTTTCAAACAACATTGTTTCAAAAAAACAGGGTATTTTCAATGACCTAGCTCGAGTCGGTGATTCACTAGGTTGACCCACTAAGGCTACGTTTGGAAACAAACGCGACTGCGTTCCCAAATATTTTGAAATTGTTTTTTTTTTACTAAAATTTAATATGGTTTGTATGTTTTGGATCGTTTTGATGTGCTGATGTCAAAAATAATTTTTAAAAAATGAAAAAACTTTATTGGCATGCATTTTGGCACGAAAAGTTATTTGAAAAGCACCCGCAACCACACTGCCAAATACGCTCTAAGTCAAGTCTGGTCTTATAACTAGGCTTTTGACTCTGACCCGGGGTGTTAAAGTTTCTACTTTTGTTGGTTTGAACCTTTTAGTTTCCAAGTACTGATTGCTTTTCTTGCACAACTTTTAGGCACTTAAATTGATTTCAGCAATGCTTTGGTTAGATTAACACCATTAATCTCAAATGTACATAATTTTATTTAATCTAATTTCTTTTAGGTGGCAAGATTTTTACTGCATCTGGACATTATTTTGACACTTTTCTACCAAACTGGTAGAGATGTTTTCATAGCCTTGTTGCTATCAAAAATTATAATTTAACAATCATGGTTCTTGATTAAGATGGTTCTTTGACATGGTATCATAGTCTTGCTATTTAAATGAACTTGTTTCATAGATATGCTAGAAAGTAATCATTCATAGAACTTTGTTTAAATTTTTAGATTAATATCATTCTTTTGAAATGTCATAATCTCTTTGAGAAAGAGAGGGCCCGTGGTTAGATGTTTGATATTTTTCTGTTAAAGTTATTATCATGTGATTTCGCCACATTTTTCTTTATGTTGGTTTGGTCAGGAGGTAGCTACCAAGATGGAGGTGAAGGCCATGCCGACATTTGTGCTGATGAAGGATGGTGCCCAAGTTGACAAGATAGTTGGTGCTAATCCAGAAGAGATAAGGAAAAGGATTGATGGTTTTGTGCAGTCCATTCGTGCGTATAATGCATAGCCTCTGTGATCTTTATACTTTGCTTCCTGAACCTGTAAAATGTGTGGTTGTTGTTGTGGTTCAGTTTTTTCCAGTGACTTTGGCTTGTAAGTGTGATTACATTCTTAATTGTGTAATTAAAACTGGTTTTTCCTTTTGGTTTACTTCCTAATTACCTTGTTTACTACTAAAGATTTGTTGCTTTAGACAGCAGTGTGATTAAAATTTCTGATAATGGTAAATGCAAACAATCTCAAATTGGGACACCATGGCAGAATTTGATCCTGGCTTTGTTAATAACTTAGTAACTTATATTTTTTCATTGAGCACTATTTAGAATTGCGCTACGAACGTTGATTTTATAAAAATTAAAATAATATATATATTTTATTTATAAAGATCTACTTTTCATTCATTTTGTGTATGAAAATTTATCTTATAATAATTTTAATTTAACATATTTTTTTCAAACTTATTTTATAAAATTGTAATTATAAATATTTTTTTAAAATTATATTCATAAAAATTATTATAATAAATAAACATGAAGAATACCCTACCAAAATTTGAAGGCCATAAAGCCCAATATTCCTAAAAGATTTGTTTTTTCTCTTATTATTATTCTTTAACATGATGAGTGTGTTTGGTAGTGTGGTTGTGATTGTTTTTTAAATAGTTTTTCGTGTCGAAATACATGCCAATGATGTTTTTTTATTTTTTAAAAATTATTTTTGACATCAGTACATCAAAACAATCCAAAAAATACAAATCACATTTAATTTTAGTAAAAAAAAAATTTAAAATTTAATAAAACACAGTTATAAACACAATACCAAACAGACACGTTGAAGGCCATCGAAACTCAAAAGAGTTGCTTGCTTCTGTCATGTTGCTTTCTAATATTGCTTGTTTGCTTCACCTTTTTTCTTGACTTGTGGTGAATATAACATCAAAATGAATATAGCAGAACGTGACACTTGAAAATAATCAAATATATATTCTCCACTTTTTTCTCCATTTCTTTTCCTTTTCATATCTTAACAAACCACACTAAATTCACTCGTGTCTTTTTCAACATTTTCGTTTCTTTCCACCACGGCGACTCATCGGAGTACAGACCGGGAACCTTGAATTCCGGCGGAGATGGTGTCACCAAATGATAATGCTAACTGGGTTTTTGATTGCGGGTTGATTGAAGACGTTCCTGTCCCTGTTGGTGAACAACTTTGTCTTGAATCTCTTGATGAAACCCCAAACGGGTCTCTTTGGTCTTCTCATTCTTTCAATGATACTGCCTTTTTAAGGTGTCTTTTTATGTTTCCTTTTGTTTTATGAACTTTTTGTGATTGGTAAAATCAATTTCCCTCCCTTTATTACAGCAAGTAGGTAGCTTTGTTATTGTTGTTGTTGTTGTTTAGAAATTTATGTTGGATTTGTGAATTTAGTTTAGTATGCTGTCTGAAAAGACTGAATTCTGTTGCTTATTGGACAGTATGACTTGCAATAGCAAAATGGGTTTTGCAAGTTCTGTGGATTAGCAACCATGCTAATGTTTGTTGCTAGAATAGAACTTGGTGGATTTGTTGATGAGTTTTTGAGATTTTTTAGCAATATGATTGTTCTTCCACTGTTACAAGTCACCTCCTTTGTGAGGTTTTGATGATAGCATCATCTAATTCCTTCCCCAATATAGTTGGAAGATTGTTAATTTGCTATTCTATTTTCAATAAAAGAGAGATCTTTTTTATTTTTTTATCAGGCTTTGGCTTAATTATTCAGGTTTATTGGTATTGCTGTAAGTGGTTTATTTAGTACTGGGATTTGGATTTACTTCTTATTAGGAATGAGTAGTTAATATGGCTGAATGGTTCCATTTAATTCTTATTAAGTGTGATATTAGGTTTTCATTATGAATTTAATCACCAATTACTGGCTTTTTAGTATATCTTTCTCGATGCTGCTATAGGATGTTTAGCAACACTGCAACCATTGGAGGGTTTCTGCTAAGTTGTGTGCTTAAGGATGAGGATTTTGATCATAGGAATAGCCGTATATGTCTTATTTGCATGTCTACATTTCGTGTGCATGCACACAAAGTTCAAGTTTTTGCTTTCTGGCATGTTAGTTTTGATGTAAGTGAATCAACTCTATCTGTTTTATGGATGTTCTAATCATTATCTCTCTCTATCCTTTTTGTTTTCAGTGCAGAATTCAATAATTCATTTGAGAATTCAGATGGTCTTAAGGAAATTGGGTTTCGAAAACGGTACAGTGTACACAGATCAATAATAATTTGTTAGTCATTTCTTTGATTTTTTTTTCCATATCTGCTTTTGTTGTGCACAAACTTTTATTTTTGCGCAAATTGTATGACAGGGTGAGGCATGGATCAGGTAATGCACCTGGCTCCAAAGCATGCAGAGAGAAAATGCGGCGGGATAGGCTGAATGACAGGCATGCTAAAGAGCCCTTCTAATGCTCATCTTCTTTGTTCTCTTTTTCCCTCATGTTTAGTTTGTCATGGACTCCAGATTCATGGAATTGGGTGCTCTTCTAGATCCTGGAAGGCCTCCTAAAGTGGACAAATCTGCTATGCTAGTTGATGCTGCTCGAATGGTGACTCAGTTACGAGATGAATCTCAGAAGCTGAAAGAGTCTATTGAGAGTCTACAGGAGAAGATCGATGAACTAAAGGTGTGCTTTGGATTTGGTATTCAGTAATTTGACATTATCTTTAATCTGGAACACCTAAAAAAGGCTTGAAAAATGCATGCTATAAATTATATGGAATCTGTTACTATAAATGATTACGCAAAGGAAACCTGGTAAGTTCTGTTGTCGTTTATCTTCTTTAAACTTTGTATATTTAGGCAGAGAAGAACGAGCTTCGCGATGAGAAACAGAAGCTAAAGACGGAAAAGGAGAACCTAGAGTGGCAACTGAAAGCCCTGAGTCCTCCACCAACCTACCTACCTCACCCCCCTGCCATTCCAGCTCCATTTTCTGCCCCAGGCCAAGTTGTTGGCAGCAAGCTGATGCCCTTCGTTGGCTATCCTGGAATATCTATGTGGCAGTTCATGCCCCCCACTGTTGTTGATACTTCTCAGGATCATGTTCTACGCCCTCCAGTCGCTTAAGTTATTCAGGCAGGGATTTGGTGTCTACATTCTCACAGAGCACTGGAAGCCTTTGTTGCCTTGCTAACTATGATTCTTGTTAATTGTCACAGATAATGTTTCTGTTCTTTCAATTGTCTTTTGTTCTCGTAGATTTGTAAAGTTTAAGAATGTATGAGTGCAATCACTGATGGTATATCTTGTAATTTTCATTAATCAGACTTGGTGATTTTGGTTTACCAGTTTTTATCTATCAAATCCGTTGCTCATTTCTCTTTTGATACAGGTGTTTATGTGCGCTGATGTATTAAGATTGGAAAATATCTTCCGAAAAAACTTCCATAATTTTATTTCGAAGGATATTAATGTCCTGGTTGCTCTTGATGGCTAATCTGAACATTAGGAGGATTTACATTTTTTTTTTGAGGTTTCCACAAGAATGCATCATAGTAGGGACTAAATTTACATGCATAAGCAAGTGCTTTTGCTAAATCCACAGCTTTTTATTTCAAGCCTGACTCAAAAACTGATTTCTAACCTTCGAACTATTTACTAGTACAAAAACTAGCAACTGCAAATGGCTAAATATTACTACTGTGGTTTGTTCAGCAACTGCAAACTAGCAACCTTCGAACCAGATCATGACTAATATCCCCAACTTCATCCATGGAAACCTCAATATGCCAATAGTTAATTCTACAACCCAAAAGAGGCTCTCTGACACTCTCCACCTCTCCACTTCCTTTAGTGCTAGTCTCATTTTTAACCAACCATTTCTCAAATTTCCACAACCATTTCTCTTCACTTCTTCTGATTCCAACTTCCAACGAAAAACACCATTCTTACAAGTCTTAGAGGTAGAACAAGAAAAACAGCAAACAAAATTGTGATTGGCCACTCTGGAAAAACAAGATTACAAGTAACCCCAACACCAACTCCCAGCAACATAAATGGTTCTGACAGAAGTGCAATATCATAATCTAACAAGGTCTTACCACCAAATTTATCACTTCCGGTACACAAGTTACACATGAGATTAGCTGTAGACCCTCCCGTGATCATAAAAGCTGAGAAATTTGAGGCTGTTTACAGGTCAAAACCTGCCACAATAGTCAGTACAGGAATATACAACCCTCCACCACCAATGCCACCTGCACTAGATATAGAAGCAGCTACGAAACAGAAAACTCCTGCTAGCAACGGTTATGGAGTAAAGACATCTGAATAGAGTTTGGATTAAGGGCTCAGTATTCATAAGACATGCCTTTGCTGTTTGATTATAAGTTGGATGATCAAGGTGTGAGATAACGAAGTTGGCATTGAAAATGTATCATGATAGCTAAAATTGATGGGTTAAAGGGAAAAAATAGAGGGGAATTTTGATGGGGTGAGGACAGTGTGGACGTAGTCTGGAGGAGATCAGGGACCAAATCGAAACCTATCTAATAGGTTGAGGGCATACTTGTAGTTTTCCTAATACTAATTGTTTCATTTCTATCTATTTAAAATTTTACCTATCTAAGAATTATTTTATACCAATGCTCATTGATACAAGTGAGAAAGGACTTCGTGGGTCAATCCCCTAAGACTTCCCTTACTTTCATGTTGAATTTGGTCCAAGTAGGGGGTTTATTCATGTTGTTGATGACGAGAAAAACCTC
>Ga0325401_1000944_pt1 | contig 23279 bp, 16 predicted proteins | sample PopdelMetagenome_FD_205666 | JGI IMG/M metagenome (GOLD analysis project Ga0325401, IMG submission 205666) | Populus deltoides microbial communities from Bellville, Georgia, United States - Xylem-PdKOR-R2 | ecosystem: Host-associated > Plants > Phyllosphere > Stem > Wood/Secondary xylem | place... | reverse complement strand
CGATTTTTTCGACCCCCCCCCCCCCCCCCCCCCCCCCCCCTGAAATTCCCTTTTGTTAACTTATCTTCTCTTCATATAGGGTTTTCTTAGCCTGAACCCCTTAATTTTAAGTGTTTGTTTGCAGCTCATGTGGCCTCCCTTGGTCCTTTTAGAGGCACTTTGTTATTGAGACTGATCATTGACAGTTTCTTTTAGGAGCTGCAGAAAAGATAGCATTCATACGCATATACCTTCTATCAAATTTGGGATGACAGTTGCAATATATATATATCCTTTCTTTTGCAGTCGACATGTTCTTCATTTGTTGTTCTTTGTTCTCTAGTTCTTTCATCACATTATAGCTGCAATTTAACCTATGATTAAACAATATGCTCAGGTTGTATCAGAATATCGGAAAAAAGGAATCGAATTCCTGCTTCAAGCAATTAATCATCCTACTTATTTGGAGGATCTCACCGGACTCACAGAATTGAAGGAGTCGGCTAACTCATTTAAATTGGACTGGGATGATGAGACAGATGACTTTGATGAAGATGATTGTGTTGAAATATAATTATCTTTCCACATTTTCTAATTGTTCTCATATCAATTGTACAAATGAAAGCAAATCAGTGACATTCTTTTCTTCATTATGTTTGATCTATCTCAGAGATCAAGATCACCAGCATGAAATACTGCTTGTTAATTAACGACATAAATGCTGATGCCCACGAGCAACCAAAAAAAAAAAAAAACAACCTACTGGTTTGAGTTGACGAAGGAGCTGGTTGTGTTCTAAGGCTTAAATGAATCTGGTACATGTGACTTTGAAGTTTGAACTCAATTACACACACACACACACACAGTAAAGCTAGAAAGAGAAATTGAGATAAGTATGGCCTTTCTTTGTTAGTAAGGCAGGAATTTTTTTTCAGTTATGTAGATGATGTGAGAAGGCAAGAACTAGGCTCATTTTAATTGCCCTCCTGAATTGTGTCAAGATCTCCTGAATTGTGTTAAGATTTGGAGTGTTGTATTTTTTTTTTTAAGTGTTTGAACTTAGCATGTTAAATAGTTTGTTTGAAAATATAGTTGAAACCATGTTTTCTTAAATTTTAAATTGTTTTTTTATTAATTTTTTATGTTTTTAGATTATTTTGATGTGTCAATCTCAAAAATGATTTTTAAAAAATAAAAAAATATATTATTTTGATGCATTTCTAAGCGAAAAGTATTTTGAATCATAACCATTACTACAATTTCAAACAAGCCCGACGTTGAAGATGTGTTTGTTGGTGGCTTTCGAGTTCCTATTGAAACTAGTGTATTGGACTTGGACAAATAATTGTTTGTTATGTGTGAGAGGATTGGATAAATAATTTTTGTTATGTGTTTGGTGTGTTTTAGATTAAATTGGATAATTTATCTTATTATGAATTTGGCAAATACTAGATAAGACTCGATTGATCTAAGATCTAGGCTAGTCTGAGTTTAAAAAAAATAAAGAAAAGATTGATTCGATCTAATTTGATAAAAAATTCAAGTTAACCTAAGACTTAGTCAACCCGAGATAAAAGATAGGTAAAAAACCTATTGATTTTTTATATATATATTTTGATTAAAATGAGGTTATTTTATTTAAAAAAAAAAAAATTGAGGCAACCCAAGTTGACTTTACCAACTTGTGACTCGAGCTTTATCTTGGATTTACCCCTGAGTCGGGTTTTAAAACTATAATAATAATTATTTTTATTTTTATGTTGCTTTGGGTCAACTCAGGTTGACCATTCCAACCCTTGACTTGAGCCTTACCCCAGGTCAACCCCTTAGTTGAGTTTTAAAACTATGACAATAATTATTTTTAGAGACCAATGGTCAACCTGACCCACGACCTGAGCTTGACCCTTGATTAACCCCTGAGTAGAGTTTTAAAAGTATGATAATAACTCATTTATCCTTATGTTGACCCGGGTTAATGGCCAATCTGACCTGTGACCTAAGCCTAACCTCAAGTTGATTCCTGAGTCGGATTTTAAGACTATGATAATAATATTTTTTATTCTTATGCTGACTCGAGTCAATGGTCAACCTGACTCGTGACTTGGACCTGGTCTTGGGTCGACTTCCGAGTCAAGTTTTAAAACTATGATAATATTCATTTTTATCTTTACGTTAACCCGAATCAATAGTCAACCAAACCCTTGACCTAGGTTTGGCCTTGGGCCAACTCTCGAGTCAGGTTTTTAAATTATTATAATAATCATTTCTATTCTTATGTTAACTCGGGTCAATGGTCAACTCGACCTATGAGATGATCGAGCCTAGCCCCAAGTTGATCCTTGAACCAAGTTTTAAAACTATAATAATAACCATTTTTATCCTTATATTAACTTGGGTTAATGGTCAACTTGACCTGTGACCCGAGCTTGGCCTTAGGTCAACCCTCGATTCGAGTTTTAAATCTATAATAATTATTATTTTTATCATTATGTTGACTCAGGTCAATGGTCAACCCGACCCGTGACCCAGGCTTGGCCCTGGGTCGAGAATTGGATAAGTTTATCACTACTAGAAAATCGATAAATACAAACAGAAATACCGAGGTAATATTTTTGTTGGTAAATTGCCGACGGATTTTACTGACGAAAACAATAGGAAAAAAATAATTAAAATACAGCAAAAACAAATAATGACGTGCTATTTTTATCAATGGAATTACCGACAAAATAAATTCCGTCGGTAAAATCATTAGTAAACTGTCAACACTATTCATCATGTTAATTACAAAGAGAATCACCGATGGAACATTCTGTCGGTATTTTACAGAGAGATCTGGAACTATTCACTTCCCAATTGCACTGTTAATTATTGTTCTTTACAAACAAAATCACCGACCGATTGAAAAATTGTCGGTGTTATTTGGCGGTTTTCTGAAAAATTTAAATTAAATTGAATATTACAAATAGAATCACCGATGGATTGAAAAGTTGTCAGTGATATTTGGCGGTATCTGAAAATTTTTGATTAAATTCAAAATTTCAATTAAATATTATAGACGGAATCACCGACGGAATTATTAAAAATATTAATATTTAATTATCCATCGATAAAATTGTTAGTAAAACGCCCCAATAAAAAGCCTAGAATTCCTAATTTCACAACAGACCCGTCTCTTTTCTTCTTCTTCTTTTTCTTATCTTCTCTCCTCAACTCTTTCTCTTCTTCTCTATGCTCAAGTATGTCTTTTTCTTCTCTTCTCTCTTCAATTGTTTCTCTTCTCCTCCATGCTCAGGTATGTCTTCTTCTCCTTTTTTATTTTTTCTTCTCAGTTTTTTTTTTAATTAGTATACTTTAGGATTTTTTTTTTCTCTTCTTAGCTTCACTTGCAATTACATTAAGGTAAAAAAAAAATTTCTTCTTTTTTCATGTTTTTTTCACTATATTTGTTTTCTATTTTATTTTTAATTGTTTTTGTTCTTAATAATTGTATGAATGTTGTTGTAGGATTTATTTTTCATATGAGATCAATTTTTAATTGATTTATTTATAGGATTTTTCATTTTTTTTTCATATGAATTTTTTTAGTTGAATTTATTTTTTCGTGTTATTTATTTGTTGCAAATTTTTTTGAGTTGATTTTCTTCTTCTTTTTTCCAAGCATTTTGAGTATTATAGAGTGTTGATTAATATTAATCTAATTATTTTATAGTTTTGTGAAAAATATATTTATTTTTAAATAATTATCGACGGAATGAAATATTTTTTTGCTCGCTTTTTCCGTAAGTAAATCAATCGTTAATAATATTTTTTTATTACCAACTGACTTACCGACGGATAAAAAATTACGGACGAAAGATTCACCGACGAAGACTTTCCGTCGGTGATTTCGTTGGTAATTTTTTTTACCAACGGAATGGTAGTGCAAATACTGACGGAAAATTCCATCGATAAATCTAAAGATTATGGTAGTGTATCTGCCTTTTTTACTATGAAAAACATTTCTTCACGAGAACAACCTTGGACAAGTCAAAAATTGATTTTTGTACTGTCTAAAGGTGCACCAAAGAACTTCAATTTTTTTTTTTATCATATCCTATTCAACATTATCCAGCATATCAAACACTAACTAAATTTTACTAGACAAATCGTGTCTAGATAACTCTCGTGTAGTTATAAAATCCAATGCTCCTCTTTATGAACAAAAAAGAATTTAAAATAGGAGAATTATTTCAATTTCTTAATATTTTTACTAAATTTCCAATCTATCTTTGTAAGTTTAATTGTTTTCAATTTCTTCATGAATATAAGGTCATTCTCCAATATGTATTTTTATCATATTTTTTCACGTAAATTGATAGAAATACCTTTATGTAAGAAACTAAAATTTCACATAAATTATTAAAATGCTAATAAACATGAAAACAAAAGGAATTTTAATATCACGTTATAATTTATTATTTTTAAATATTTCATGATAAATTAGGCCGTGTTTAAGTTTTTCTTGTGAGGATGTTTTCATAGTTTGAATGACAACATGTGCCAGAAGGATAAAATGTAGAATGATCTAAACTAATTTGGAGACAAATTAGAAGCAATTACATTTATACTTTATAGAAACATATTAGAGATTAAACCTAAAATATAAGGATAATTTAAGCTATTTTTTTTTTAAAAAAAACTATACTACCCCAATTGCCTAATGGACTAATGTCTCGTTTGTTTATTGGAAAGTAGTTTCTATTTGGAAATTAATTTTCTTGAAAAGTGGATTCCTGAAAAATAAATTATTTACCGATATTTGGTAGTGTCATTGAAAATAAGTTGGAAAACACTTTCCAGTATTTGGTTATGTCATGAAAAAAGAGTTGGAAAATAATTTATTAATATTTTTTTCAAGTTTATTAAAATAATGAGGAACAAATCTTACAAATTAAAAAGTTGAATGAGGAAAATAATTACAATTTTATAAATTATTTCAAATAAAATAAATAACAATTAAAAGAATAAGGATCAAATTTGATAGATAAAAAATTTTAATTAAAAATAATAATAAGAGAAAAGTAAATAACAATCATAAAAATGAGGATCAAAATTAATATAAAAATTAAATTAAATCAAATTCTAAGGGGTGAAATTGAAAACAAAAAAATTCAAAACAAAATATATAGCAATCAAAAGTTTGAGGATCAAATTTGTTATAATCAACAAATAATATGATATTTTTAAATTTTTCACAACTTTTAGAAAGGGTTTCCGTCCAATATAAAAGGAAAATATTTTTCTAAAAATTAAGTCAATTTTTTTAAACTAAAAAGTATTTTTTATAGACTAATTTTTCTAATCTAAGTATATGTCTAAGCTCAGAGGAAAAAAAAAAATGTTCATAACTAAATACGAGGTGACTAAGGAGCTTAGTAAAGCTTCTATTATTATGAATAATGTTATTATTCTAAAAAATATTTGTCATCGATGAGTTTTCAAATAACATTAATGATGGATGGGGTCTTTATCCTTCTATTATATGCAGTGACGGATACAAAATCCAATTTTAGTAGGGCAAAATAATATAAGTATACAATTAAATTAATTAAGATCCAAAAGTCTAAAAATTATAAGTTTCTAATATAAAGTTTAAAATTTACATATATTATAAAAAAGATGCTCAATAAAATTCTATTTTTTTCTTATAATTCACAATCATTCAACCAATCATTTCCGATTCGATTGTATAACTGGTTTTTAATTAATTTCATCACTGAAAATATTCTCTCTGCTGATATAGTGACCACTGATAAGGTTAATGATAATGTTATAAGTAAAAACACTAAAAGATTTACCACAATCTTCTTTATCTCCACCAATTTTTCCCCACTAATACAGTGGTCACTGGGAAAATTAATGCTAATTTTACAAGTAAAAAAGACTAAAGGATATACCATAACCTTATTTCATTAGTTTCTCATGGTTTTTTTTTTAAATTATATTGAAAATTCAACTACAACTAAACAACATAATTAAATCCAGTTTAATCTTCATCAACACAACACCACACAATAAATACACGCAACTACAAACATTTACTATGGTTCAAAAAGTTCTCATTCCCCTCATTAAATGGCTGACCCTACTTTTACAATAAATACCCAATTTTTCTTATTCAATTATGCTTTATTAAAAGTCATTTACATCATATTTCATCCCAAAAACATTACATTTTCACAATTCACTTTTCTTCAATTTAAAATTTAAAAATTCTAATTCAAAATTTTGCATAAAACTTTGTTAATCTTTACTTAAACTTGTACAATCAAGTTTATGACATCTTACCCGATAATGATATGAACTTTGAATGTTAACCAACAAAAGTCTTCTACTCCTCCTCCTCTTTTCTCTTTTAATATTGTGAGTTTCCTCTCTCTACTTTGTTTTTCTCTCACTTGATTTTCCCCTTAATTCTTGAGATAGATCTGTTCAGCATTCACACCCTCATCTATCTTGTCTTAAATCTTGGTTTCTCTCCAGGTTTTAGTGAGGAAGCTCTCAAATTTATTTATTTTATCTTTTATTTTTTTTTGCACGACCGATAGTTTAAACGGGAAGAAGAAGCTGAATTTCCAGTTTTTTTCCAGTTTATTTATGAAAATGCCATTAAATAGCCTACACGTTATTTTTGGTCCAACTGTTGATATTCTTGCCTTTCCAAACTTCAAGGACTATTTTTAACCCAAGATAGAGTAATGTGTTAGGAGGCTCTTTGTAAAATTATAGTCCAATCTAACAATCAGATTAAGAGTTATGCTTGATAGCGTAAAACCGATCAATAAGTGATTTTACATCAAAATCCAAATTTTTTTATTCAATCATTGCTAGAACTATATCAGCTATTTTACTATGTCCTTAGGACTATTTTTTATTTCAAAATATATTTAATTTTTCTTTTCATTATTTGTTTCATTTACATACTTACTATAATTTCATGATAACATTACCAATTTTTAACCAGAATTTACACTAACACTTTTTTCATGTAGTTTTTTTTCCTAACTTTTATATCTCATTTCCATTATAATTCCTCCAATTTTTTTTCTCATTCTCAAAACACGTCTATTTTAATTTCTCCTAGTTCATATATCAGTCGAAACCCATTACAGATTCAAGCATGATATATATTTCATTTGATTTTTTTTGGCCAGTGTGGGCAAGTGCCCACATGCTGGATTGATCTATGATTATATTATGGCGAAGAGTTTGATGATTTTTCTTATGTGTGATGTTCATGTTAAATTGAGTTATAAGTCTTGTACATAGATTCTAGAAGATAAGGAAGGATCCAGAATCCAAGATACGTGAAATGTGGATGGGAGGATTTTTCATTTATTGAAAAAAGAGATCCGAATGTATAATTTTTTTTTTAAAAAAGATTATAGAGTGTTTTAGGGATGACAATGAGTATCCACATATCAAATTTTTTAATATTCATATCCTATCCATTACCTCATCGAGTAAAAAATTTAGATATCTATAAACTATCAATTAAGTTTTGAGTATTCATACAAGTATCCATTATCTGACTATTATTGATTATTCAATAAAAAATAAAATAGTTTATATATATTTGAAGTGTGTGTATTGATAAATTATACATATATGTGTGTTTTATGTCAATATTGAGATATGCAAAATTATATGTAGTTAATAATTATAGTAAATCTCTAAGATAAATAAAAAAAACATATCTAATGAAAAGGGTAAATGAGGTAAAATATTTGTATTTATATCTATTTTTTTATTTTTATTGGAAGAATAACACTGAAAAAAATAACACAAATAAAATAGCAAATATAAGCAACACAAAATTTTGTTGAATAGAGTCAACACATACAAGTTATAATTTAAAATTTTATTACTGAATATTTTCTCCTCAAATTCTATCTTAAGGCTTACAACTTCTTAAATAAACCCCAAAACCAACCTAAACAAATTTAAAAAAACCCAAAAATTAAAAAAAATATCTTAAACAAACTAGAAAAATTCAAAACTATAAAGGAAAAGTAACAAAACTAGTTGGAACAACACATTTTGAGCCTAATTTAGATGTCTTCTAGACCTTAATTGGTTATGGTCAGTCGAGCCTCCTATAGAATTAGACCTTTGAAACCTTCTAATAAAATTTAAGTATGATGTAAAGTTCAAAAGTTATGAGTCTTTTTGTATCAATGTTTCTGCGCAACTCATGACTCTTCTTCGTCTTAGTTCTATCACATCAGTCTATAAATATCTTTGTAAAGCAAACTATATAGCTTAGTTGTGACACATTGACTAGAACCACTAACATCAAAAAATTAACTTCCTACTTTAATCTTTAATTAACATAAACATTTTTATTTATTTATTTAATAATACATCTTTACATTCATTGTATTACACATAGAAATCAACCTTCCATTAATAATTTAACAAATTTCTTGAAATGAAAAACATATTCTAAACTTTTTTTCTTAACATTTAAAATTAATTTACAATTTCACTGCAATATAATAGAGTTATGTTGGCTCGTTTGAACTCAAAGATGTTTAGAATACAAACACAGAGCTCTGAAGGAGGAGATCCATTAATATATATATATATATATATAGAGAGAGAGAGAGAGAGAGAGAGAGAGAGATAGAGATAGAGATATCTCTCTCTCTTTCTCTCACATATATGATCAAACAAGTGGAGCTTACATTTACAATTATATATTCCTTCAATCTGCAAAATGTATAAAAACAGGCACCAGTGGTCTAGTGGTAGAATAGTACCCTGCCACGGTACAGACCCGGGTTCGATTCCCGGCTGGTGCATTTGGTTTTTAAATATGCCTTCTATGTTTTCAATGTGATTTCAACTTTTTCCAAGTCGTTGATCATGACTCTTGATTTTCGCCCTCAACTAGGCCAATATTTTTCCCTATCATCCATCTCCACATCACCTTTCTCTTCTTATCTCTACCTTCAGAATTTGAATCTCCAATTCAGTGCTGCCCTAAAAAGACTGGACTCAAGAATACAATTCCATGCCCTCAACTAGCTAGGTCAAATATCTTGGTGTAATATTCTAAAGCAACATTATCAGTCAATGAAGAAGATAACAGCCCTTAGAGGTACAGCAGTTTGGCAACTTTCAACTAATTAAAAATTAAACTATGTTTATGTTATTGTCTTTTGCAACTTGTGACTTTGGAATTTGGAAATCAAACACTTTTTTTTCTTCTTTTCTATCCTTCTATATTCTTTAGGACCTCTCAAGAAAGGTGGCCTGAATCCTTAGGACCACAGGGAAAATTGTTGATATATACTCATTTATTAGGTGATCCCAAGTGTCATCTATGAAGAAATTGGGCCAGACACTATTCAACTATTATTAGGCATAGGTTGGCAAGGCAACCTAAGCATCATTTATTAGCGAATATGTCGTGCAGCCAATTAGTTGGGTATGTGTAATATTGATTTTATTCATGTATAATATATTTATTATTAATAAAGGTTTTTTATTTTTAATATTCATTTATATTTGATTAATGAATCTAGAGTAAAGATACAGTTTATAGCATAAAAATGTTTTGCGGAAGAAATTATAAAATTATTATAATTATGAGATTACTATTACATCAAAGCATTGTTCTTAAATATTCATGGTCAATGTTCTATTAAGATTGTACATTAATTAGAGTTGTTGAATTGATGCATATCATGTTTTTTTCTTTATGAAATAAAGCAACTAATCTCATAAACTAAGGTATGAGGGATACTTGAAAGTAATATGCAGGTACAATCCCTCTCTCCTAATAGGTTTTAAGAGATTTTTTACTGGTGGTACGTGTAAATTACTGTTAGATGTCAAACACTTGGACGACTTGTGGTTTGTGACAACCCAGTCTTGAAAAAAAATACTCGAAGCCGAACAAAATATTTAATCTTCAGGTAATTTTTGTATAAACCCTAAACAATTTTAAATTTATTTAACGGAATCCTTGGGATTCCTCTAAAAATTTTAGATCTACTATTTTTGTTGTTTATACTGTGTTTCGGAAACCCAACACCATAAACCACAAAAGCTCTACAATTCTTGTCCAATGACTTCGAAGACTGATCAGCAGTGGAAGCAATCACAAATTTAGCTTCATTTTAGCTCAAACACTAGAAAGTTTGGCCTAACGTAACTATACATACATCAGAACATGATACGAAACTTCAGGTTTGAGCAACACGAAGTAGAGAACCAAAACAGCCATCCCCTAAAAAGGAAGCAGATTTTATTTTTCTTGAATTCTCCAAGTCTGCCACCTCAAGAGAAGCCTTGCAAAAAGGTCTATATATCCCTATATAGCCAGTGGGCTTTTATACACTTTTTGCCTTATAAAGACTAAAAAAATAAAGGATGATGCAATATCCTATACATGAATTTTCTCCATCCAATGATTTTTCTCCATCATTCTGGCAATATTGCACTTGTTGGTTGTGGACACTATCAACCCTTAACTCATCTCATGAGATCTGACCACTTCGAGTTCAATATGTTGGTGTACAAAATTAGTGGAATGCCCATTTTGAGTTTCATTTTGCATCTCCAGGAGAAGATCCGGGGGATCTTCACATGCTGAATTCTAAGATTATTTCCAACGAAAAGATCTAATAATTAAGGAATTGGAGATCATATCGAGCATATGGCAAAAAAACGTGTAGCAGTCCACATCAATGAGGTATAGCAACATGTCTTTGAAAAATGTTTATCTGTAATTCTTTATAATAAAGAACTTCGTTAATTATACGTTTTGTAGGCCATATCGTGAACTCGAAACTCCAGAAGGTATGATTCCTTGCACACTGTATATTAGAGAAATTAAGTCTTCAACCTAATAATCGTCACAAGAAAACGTTATGTAGAAAAACTTGAGATTTCTTTCATATGAGACCTCAAGTTAAGAGAAATAAGAATTAAAAATATGGGAAATTTTACCTGATTTGAAAGTGAATTTAAAAATTGCTACTGTACAAAGAAATTAATATTGGGAAATTCTGGTAGGTACAGATGCACTGAAATTCATTTTGAAGTATTTTCTAGGACAAGGAATCCCTAGTATATATAAATTTTGCACATATAGGATATGCATTTAGATGTTTGAAATTACAGTGTAAAATAATTTTTAAAAATATATTTTATTTAAAAATATATCAAAATATTATTTTTATTTTTATACTAACAAATCAAAATTATTAGGAAAGACTAAAAAAACATTAATTTTTTAAACCAAATACATTTTTGAAATATACCTAAACACAGTACCAAAAACAAAACCGAAAACAAACTTTATCTTAGTCAAACTATAGATTATACGTCTCTGCTCCATCTGATTTTGACCAACAATCTTTCTGCTTGCCTAATTTCATAAAATTGATCAACTGAAGTTATATAGAAGAAATCAAACAAGATAACGCATTTTTGAGTAATTTTTCCTCTTCTTGTTCAAATAAGAGATTCAAAGACGCAACTGAACAGAACCGGCTCTTTCTTTCAAGTTTCAAGAGCATAAATAAACTATACGTAACATGTTCTATATTTTCCAATGTGTAATTAGCTAACTAGTTTATGCACCCATTTGTTTGCATTTTTGAGGTCAGCACTCCCGATCCCGTCAACCACAAACCATGCTAGCCGCGGTGCCTGTTCCACATGTGGGAAAAACAATTTCCCTGCCTGCTGCTCAACAAATGGGTATAGTTTGTAGTGGAATCTGAGTTGGAATTGCCACGCACCATTGAAGCTCCATCACTAATGCAATGCGAAGTCCACCAAAATTTTTAAGAGAAACAAGAAAGATAGAAAGAGAGGTCAATTTTGGTGATTAGCGGTGCACTAATAAACGTTTGTGCTGAGTAGATTGTTGACTAATTAAAATGGAAGGCATGGCCACAATTTTTAAGTTACTAATTTATATAGCATTATTTGTGTTTTAAAACTAACCCTTGTCTGCATCTACATATTGTTTGTGTTTTTAGTGCTAACTCTTGTCTACAAACTGTATACAACAATTTAAGAATTTATGTTAGATGATTAATATTCTTTGGCTAATTAACATGTGTGAACCAGCTGACATAATTTTTTTATTAAAAAAACTCTTAATTATAATTTAGAAAGAACACTAATACTAAAGCATAGAACATTTGTATGCTATAAAACCTATAATTGCACGAAAAAGGCTAGTAAATAAGATGATAATTAATTTGTATTAATTCAGTAATCCACATAATACACCATAGAACAAGGATTCAATATAGGATGAAGATGTGCATGGTGGTTATCTATCAAAATTAGATATCACTATCAGAAAATTAAAAAACACCGGCGATCGACATTAAGAAAAAACTTCTATCGGAACTTACTATACCGACACGATCACTAACAAAAACATGTTGTCCGCAATATACTCACTAGGGATTTGTGTTGAATTCCAGCTCTTCTATCCGCATTGGATGAGCCTTGATAAATAACTTCTATCAAAGATATTTCTTCAGGTATCTCTACATGATTGGTAACTAAATTATCAGCATGTTCACAATCACTAACACTAAAGCTTGATGAAGTAGCAAACTCTTGTTGAACATAAAACTTTTTCTCTTTTAAAAAATGATAGCTAAAAGGAAACAATTAACACAGTATTCCATAAAGTACTGGCCTAAAATTGACACCTAAACTCAACTAAAATTGAAAATAGTATGCACAGAAAAGCTGCCATGAGTACTACATGAATCACAAGAAAACATAAATCAACTAAAAGCATTCAAAACAGAGATAACACCCACATGCAGTACATCCACACACGCAAAGCAACACAGAATATCTACCAACAACACTTCACAATTATGTTGTTAGCTATTTTTGAATTGTTAGCTTTTAATGTATTGGCTATCCATTGTGTGGTGTTGTTCCACTTGCTCCTCTAAGAGAAATCATATGGCCCCAAATAGCATCAATCAACAAATCATGCCAATCATGAAAATCTTTTTGATTATTAGGTATAATTGTTTTTGGTAAATTCCAAACTCATCTACAAATTTCTTCCTTTGACACGTTATGATAATTACAAGAAAATTAAAAAATACAAACGGAAATACTGATGGAATGTATCTGTCAGTAAATTACAGTGAATTTTACCGACAAAAATATTCCCTCGGTATATACCGAGGGAATTACGGTTGAAAAAAAAAAATTAAAACAAATCTAAAAAGTATGATGATGTGTTATTTATATCAACGGAATTACCGACAGTATTAATACCATTGGTAAAATCCGTTCGTAAACTGTTCACTTCTCCCTGGCACTGTTCATCGTTGGTAAAATTTCATCGGTATTTTTCGGAGAACTCTGGAACTATTCACTTCTTAATTGCATTGTTAATTACTGTTTTTTACAGACAAAATCACCGACAGATTGAAAAGTCATTGGTGTTATTTGGCGGGTTTTTGAAAATTTTGATTAAAATGAATATTTTAATTAAATATTACAGACAAAATCACCGACGGATTGAAAAGTAGTCGGTGATATTTGACAATTTCTGAAGATTTTCAATTAAATTAAAAATTTAAATTAAATATTATAGATGGAATCACCGGCGAAACGGTTAAAAATATTAATATTTAATTATCTGTTGATAAAACCGTCGGTAAAATACCTAAATAAAAAGACTAGAATATCTTATTTCACAACAGACATGCCTCTTCTTCTTCTTCCTCTTCTTCTTCTTCTTCCTCCTCTTATGTAAAAAACATCAACATTCCCTTTTTCTTTCTCTTCTCTTCTCTCCTCAACTCTTTTTTTTTTCTCTTCCACGTTCAAGTATGTCTTACATCAACATCCCTTTCTTTCTTTCACGCTCATGTATGTCTTCTCCTCTTTTTTTCTTTTCTTTTCTTGTTTTTTTAATTAACATACTTTATTGATTTTTTTTTCTCTTCTTAACTTCATTCGCAACTACATTAAAGGTAAGATTTTTCTTTTTTCTTCTTTTTTTGTGCTCTTTTTTCATTATATATATATATATTTAAAATTTTCTATTCTTAATAATTGTGTGAATGTTACTGTATAATTTTTTTTTTCATATGAGATCAATTTTTAGTTGATTTATTTATAGGATTTTAAATATATTTTGATTATTTAATTATTTTCTAGTTCTATTAAATAGATTGTTTTAAATATTTTTAAATAATCACCGAAAAAATTGCATACGGTATTTTTTTCGGTTATATGACAAACTTCTCGAGGGAAATACCGACAGAATGAAGCGGGTAAATTTTTTTAGCCTGTTTTTCCCGTCAGTAAATCCATCAGTAATAATATTTTTTTATTACCTACAGACTTACCAACAGATAAAAAATTACCAACAAGAAAATTACCAACGGAGCATTTTCGTCTGTGATCCCATCAGTAAATTAATTACCAACGAAATGATAGTACAAATACCAACGAAAAATTCCATCGGTAAAAATAAGAATTCTGGTAATGGATTGATTTTACCAACACCGATGAAATTTCCATCACATATTGTGTTGGTATATTTTACATGTTATCAATGCCGATAAAATTTTTAATATTTTTTATTATGTTGATTCCGTCGGAAATAAAAACTTTAATTTCTGATGGATTATTCGGTTACTTGTTCTGTTAGAAATACTAAAATTTTTTGTAACTTTTCAACGAAAATGAGTGTTTATTCTGACGGACTTGTCCATCACATATTCCATCAGAATCATCATTATTTTTTTAATAGTGGGGGAAGGAGAGCGCTATCGAGCTATGTTTCATTTAAGTTTTCTGATATAATGTCTGTCAGCAATTCCATCAGACAATACTGATGTGTCATATTTCCGACACCATTGCCAAAAACAATTTCTTTATTCCATCATAAAAATTACTGACATAACAAATTTCATTATAATTTACGAAAATTTTCTGTCGGAAAATACCAACATAATATTCTATGTTTTTGTTGGCGTTTTTGTTGCAATACGCGAATTTTCTAGCAATGTTTTGAGTTTGAAAATAAATCAGCAGAGTTGAAGATTTTGGATGCCTATGAGTAACTAAGCTAGAGGTCGCACTGTTTCAGCACCAAAATTAAAAAGAAAAAAAAAATGTCTCCGTTTTCGACTAATTAATGCTTGACCGAGTACTCATCATCGCACCATGCTAATGGAGAAAGTGGAAGACCTAATTGGTTTGACGCCTGAATATTTAAGGTACGTATGTTTTTGTTAATTATTACTGTTCTTTTTTTCTTTCAAACTTAATCTTCGTTTCATTTACGCTTCTTCAAATCAATGCCTTTCAACGCTACAGTCAGTATTATGATTCTCTATTCCAAATTTGAAATTTCCAACCTTATGAAACGAAAGAAGTTTTTTCTTCTCATATTTCAACTTTCAATTGAAATGATTTAGAAGTCTGTTTTTTTTAATTATTAATATAGGTGTTTGGGTTAGTTTGCGCGTAACTCGATTAATCTCACGGATCCTCAAATTAATGATCATATAAACTTTCATTGACCTTGAAAAAACTCGAATTCATAATTATTGAGAAGCAAACTCGAAATCTGACTAATTGAGCTACCTTTCAGGATTGATTTAGAAGTCTGATTGATTTTATAGGAAATTGAGTATAGGTAAGGCAAGGGAAAAGAAAAACGTTTCTACCGAATAAATTAAGATGAAAAATCTCAGCTCATAAATTGCTGGCCATGGAATCATACCATGTGAATAGTTGGGCAACAGATCAAGCTCAGTAATCGAGCTAGCACTTCGAGACTTAACAATAAAATGAGTTAACTGAAAAGTCTATTGCAAATCCTAAACACTTCTGTTGCCTCAATGTTTTGGAAAGAGAGGATATATAGGCAGGAAAACCCTCCATGGTGGTCGGTTTTCCTTTGTTCCAGTCGCAAATCTCCAGGACGCATGATATCTAGTTATCAAATTAATCAAGAAATAGGATCATATAGAACAAACATATTCACTACGAAGTATTTTATTTCTGTAGGATCATTTGCAATGGAATTTCACTAATGTTTATCCACCCAATTTCCTAGAGAAATTTATCCAGCCATCTATCCATGTAAAAAGATATCAGAGAATGGATGCAGATCTTTTCGTTTCTGAGAAAGGAGATTTTCTCCTAAGAATTTAATAGACTAGCAACCCCATTTCAATGCATGGATGACAAGTGTAGGAGAGAAAATCAACAGCTAGATGGATTGATAACAGCCCCATTTTTAGGGAGCAGAGCACCAAGGCTGATGCCACCTGAAAGCTGAAACCCACATGCCATTAATTTAGCTCACATAGATTCGAAGATTTATTTAATAGTTAGCTAAAGTTCTTATCTTCCTTTGATTAACACATGTCGATCATAGCCAAGCCAACACTTTGCAAAGTTCAATATAAGGAGTCAGCAAAAAGTCTTGGCAGTCTAATAATTTCATTTGCGACCCAAGGAAGCTTCTCCAAGATGGGTTAGGTGACAAAATCACAATACATCCCACTAACAGCCCATTTCTTCTGTATCCTTAATTAATTAGGCTAATATTGTTACTAATTAATCCCTTGTCGGATGGTTTATTGTATAATTAGTAATTAAACCACAAGTTCATTTATGGGTTTGCAAGTGATCTTATTAATGTGCCTTGAATATCTCTTACAGTTTGTGAGTTTAAAGAGAGCACTGTTCCCTCTGCATGTGCTCTCTGCTCTTCCTGTAATTTTCCCTCACATATTCTCTCTCACCTTCCCTCTCGTCGTACAGCTCTTGTCCATATATATATCCTCTCTCTTTCACTCTGTCAAAAGTCTAGTTTCATACATACAAAAAGAAAAGTTACAAACAAGCTGTTGATTTTCTTTCATGTCTCCAGCACAAAGACCAAACATGCCTGAACCACCTCCTTCCCCTTCTTCCTCTTCTATCTTTGCACTTTCTTACTTGAAACTTCAATTCTTCGCTCGTGTCAGGCGGTTCTTCCAAACTAAAAGGGCACAAAAGAGCATTAAAACAAGAACCAAAGCTATGGTCATCAAAGAAGAACAAGCAACAATTACTACTGTGGATAGACAAAGTAGTGATATTGATGATGATTCTGTGGTGTTACAAAGATCAGTAAAGAGACTTCTCTTTGGAAGCTGGGACGAGAAGGAGATGGCAGCTCTTGAGATTGAAAAATTAGCTAGGGAAGATGCTAAGATGAGAAATTTGATGGCTGAGCTTGGTGTTATTCCTGCCTTGGTGGGGATGGTGGCTTCAGAAGTAGCTGGCCGCCAGAGAGTGGCTGTTAATGCTTTGATTGAGCTCGCTAATGGAACTTACAAGTAAGTTTCTTCTTTTCTAATTTGATATCATTATTTTTAATTAATTTGTTTTTCATTTTTATTACAAAAAAAAATACAAATTATGAAATTCAATTGTAGTACAGAATCACTCCTCATAAGACATTTAATTGAGCTGTTTAGAATATTTTCATATCTGTTTACGAGATCAACTAGAATCGTTTTATAAAACTCTATAACTTGTTATGAAAAAAAAAAAAAATTAAATGCAAAAAACAAGGTCTTTGGGAGGCATTGTATAGAACTTGCCTAAAACCTAACATAATCTTGGGTGCTGATTACACCATACTGTAGAATTTGCATCGATAGGTCAAGCTCCACTAACACTTCAGATAACAAGAGAATGACGTTAGCTCCTCTTACTTTAATTAGTCAAATGTTTCATTCTAACTATAAACAAATGAAGAAAAAAAAAAATTATCATAGTACAATAAGCACCCCAGTTGTGTGGCTGACCATCCATATGAATTTGAAGAAGAAAACAAAGATTAATTACATCAAACAGCTTACGTAATTGGATGTTTTTTCAACAGTTTGAAAAACGGAGTTTGGTTTTTGGCACCATCTGGATTTTTTGGGGTATGAATTATTTCATTATTTGAGCTTAGGGTGAGGTGAGAAATACCCATATATGGTTGATTTATATCCTAAAGAATTGAAATTTGGCCACTGGGGAAGGAATAAAGGGGACCTGATATGGGTTTGGATTTTGGAGTTTGCCTCTGATAATACTCAGAGTTTTCATGTAATGGAGTAATCTGAGGGAGGGACCCTCGTTGTTAAAGAAAGCAATCTACGTCGAGGCTGTGTAGGCGTTGCACTTGAGGACCTGTGGTTTTCAGCGCCGCCCTTCATAAAATAGATAGGATCAAAGCTTTTAGGTTCGGTTTCTTGATTTACCCTTTAATGGTAATGTATAATTGCTCTTGGTGCCACATCAAGCTTTCAATTCTTGATGATAAAAACAGAAAAAGAAAGAGGATTTGTCTTCGATTTACCCTTGGCTGAGGCAGCATCCAATTTTGGGGATTTCATGATGGTTCTTGACCTGATTTTTTAGGCGTGGTCCCTTCCCTTTTTTTGTCCAGGTTAATTATTGTTAATATTTCTTCATAATAATTTAGATGATAATTATGATGAAGAAAATATCAATTCAATTTGAATGAATTTAAAATATTATTATAGTTCGGATTATTATTACCAATTCTATTATTCTCATTCATTAAATAATGTTTTAGTATTTTTAAAATTTATTTTAATTTTAAATTGTCAAGTTTTAAATATTTAATTACCTAGATTTGATTATGAATTCTTTCTTTTTGTATAAACTCATTTCTCAGTCTTGTTATACCCTTTAACAAATTTCAAAATCAAAATATTTGTTAATTGATTAGTTTAAGAAGACACCCATTTGAATGTTAATGATCATGTTCCTCAAATCAACATCATAAGAAAATAATTAAATTTTTTTTAGCAGATATGAAAATAATTAATTTGGATGAAGTAGGAGGCCACAAGCACAAAGGGCGCTTATTACACGCTCTAGTAGGAAGCATAGACAGAGCAATGATGTTATTGAATCGACAATGTTGTCTTTGAATAGAAATAAGTTACAGGACAAAAGAATTGACACAAATGATCAGATTCCCTATGATCTATGAGCAATAAACAATTCATGTGTTGACTTCCATCTTCCATCTCAGATCTAAATCCAAGAATCTCTTTGACTTTCTTAGAAAAAGACAGTAACTTGTTTAATACTTGTTGGTTGGTTATTTTGGCGTGCATGATGCTCATTATTTGCTGGGGAGACATTCAAAAATGGCCACCATGTTACTATCCCTGATTTATACTCTTTGGTTCAGTAGCTGCAACTAGATTAGTGAGCTGTTCTTGTTTTAATTAATGTATTTTTATTTTCTTTCTTCAGGAACAAGGCTCTCATGGTAGAAGCAGGGATCTTTTCGAAACTACCAAAGAGCATTGATGTTTTAGAAGAACCAACAAGACAAGAATTTGCAGAATTAATCCTGTCATTATCTTCGCTGGCCAATCATACCCAATTCCCTCTTGCTTCATCAGAAGTTTTGCCATTTCTAATTGGAATTCTTGAGTCTTGCTCAAGTTACGAAACCAAGGAGTCATGTTTGGGTACTCTATACAACCTGTCTGCTGTGTTGGACAATGCAGGGCCTTTGCTCTCTAATGGGGCAGTTCAAACTCTCTTGAGGGTAATATCAGAAAAAGAATTCTCAGAGAAAGCTCTAGCGACACTAGGACATTTAGTGGTGACCTTAATGGGGAAGAAAGCAATGGAAAATAGTTCACTTGTGCCAGAGAGCTTGATAGAGATAATGACATGGGAGGATAAGCCAAAATGTCAAGAATTATCGGCTTATATTTTGATGATTCTAGCTCATCAAAGCTCAGCTCTGCGTGATAAAATGCTTAAATCTGGCATTGTCCCTGTACTTCTTGAAGTGGCATTATTGGGGAGTCCTCTAGCTCAGAAGAGAGCACTAAAACTACTGCAATGGTTCAAAGATGAGAGGCAAACAAGGATGGGGCCACATTCTGGGCCTCAAACAGCAAGGATAGCAATAGGGTCACCAGTAAATAACAGGGAACCTCAAGAGGGAAAGAAACTGATGAAGGATTTGGTGAAGCAAAGTTTACACAAGAACATGGAGTTGATAACCCAGCGAGCCAATGCTACTTCAGGGGACTCTTCTAAGTTCAAGTCCTTGGTTGTCAGTACAAGTTCTAAAAGCTTGCCTTGCTAAAGATTTTACAGGCCCTTTAGCAATCTTTGGGCATCTTTCGTGCCGGGAGCAGCAGAGAAATTCCTCGATGCCTGCTCATCAAGTTAGGAATCCAATTCTTTAGCCTAGGCCATGTGATGTTTGCTGATTAAAAATAGAAATGCTCTCGTGTGCAGTATAATAGCTTATGTTAATTGTACATGGTGACCTTAAAAAGAAAAGAAAATAGAAATTGAAGTCTCCTGATGGGGCCTCACTCCCATTTTTTTCCCACAAGATCAATTTCAATTCTTGCACAGACGATTTTTCCTTTTCTTGAGCTACCCATAATTTAAAGTAAACGGAGCCTCGACTGGTTAGATTTTAAATTTGTTTTTTAATAATTACAAGTTTGAGTTTCTTCAAGATTACTAGAGACTTGTATGGTCATTAATTTCAAAATATATAGAATTAATCAAGATATGCATAAGATACCCGAACATCCACATTAATTAAAAAAAATAAAAATGAGTAAATTTAAAGCAGCTGAAGACTTCAACAGGTCTCTACATAGGGGAATCAACCCTAGCGAAGCAAAACTGATTCAAATGAGAGCATGCCAAAATAGCTAAGCTCAAGCCTCTCACATCAGCCCAGCCTAATTAGAACTCATTCAGGATCACCAAGCCCAAATTTAAGTCAAAACATCATGGCTGTGAAAGTGAAACCCGACCCAACAAATATAAATACCCAAACACTGGTCCAGTAAATTCAGTTAGCCACAAAAACAAGACCGGTTTCATTCTCTATCCTGTGCAACTCCCGCATCTCTAGGGTTTATTCCACGCTAACCAGCAATCCACCACCACCACCACCACCACCACTTCCGCCACCATGGAGTTCATTAAAAAACGCAAAGCCGAAGAAAACGGCATCTCAATCCCCACTGGCACCTCTCCACCATCTCCAATAACTCCTCTAACCCCCGAAGAAATCCGTAAAATCCTCGAACCTTTCACAAAAGACCAACTATTAGACATCCTCCAATCGGCCACACTCCACCACTCTGACATTCTTAACTCTGTCCGTTCCGTAGCGGATGGCGACATCTCCCTCCGAAAGCTCTTCATTCGCGGCCTCTCTTCCGAAACAACCTCGGATACCCTCCGAATTCTATTTTCTTCCTTCGGAGAACTCGAAGAAGCTATTGTTATCCATGACAAGAACACAGGTAAGTCGAAAGGTTTCGGGTTTATTACTTTCAAACATGTGGACTCTGCTATGCTTTCTATTAGAGAACCTAGTAAAAAAATTGATGGAAGGATTACTGTTACTCAATTAGCATCGAATAATTCGAGTACCGGTGATGTTTCGCTAAGGAAAGTTTATGTTGGGAACGTGCCTTTTGAGATTACCTCGGAGAGGTTGTTAGGGTTTTTCTCAATGTATGGTGAGATTGAAGAAGGCCCGCTTGGGTTTGATAAATCTACTGGGAAATCAAAGGGTTTTGCCTTTCTTATATATAAGTCTGAGGATGGGGCAAAGGCTGCGATTGCTGATCCTATGAAAAATATTGATGGGCATCAAGTTGTTTGTAAATTAGCTGTTGATAACAAGAGGGTTAATAAGACTAGTCAGGGCGGTGCAAATGCACAAAATTCACAGCCATTAGCGCATCCATCGTTCCCACAACCACAACCACAAAATTCGATTGGCGGGGTAACAGGAAGTTTACAAAATTATGGGCCTGCTAGTAATAGCTATCAGTTGAATACTTCATTGACGAGTTCTGGATATAATGGTGCTTATAGGGTTCCGCCGTATGTAGGGGTGGGTCCAAATGATGGTGGATTGAACAATGCAGGGGCTTCAATGTATAGAATGCCACAGAGCACTGTTGGTACCGGTTCTGGGGCGTATCCAGATGCTGGGTCTTACGCTTTGTCTCAGCAACAGCAGCATCAGCAGCCATCCTCAATGCCACTGCCTCCTAGATTCCCACATGGAGCTGGAGGGATGTATCAGGGTATGCCACCACCATATTACTGAAGGTAATTATTGCTGACCTTTTTTTTTCAAATGATTTTGCCCCTTGTGAAGTTTTTATTTTATTTTGTTGTAACAATCCCTTTTTTCTTTTTATTTTTGTGGAAAAGGTGTTTTTTTTTTTTTCAATTCGTTTGCATTTGTTAATTTTTAGACTAATTGTTGTTTCTCTATAATTGTTGAGAAGCCGTGTCACACCATTGTGGATTTGAGTGTGTTGTTATAGCATTTTCTTGTGGGTCATAGAGAAACAATTATAACTATACACCTGAAAGATAAAGAGTTTTCTGATCTTTAAAAGATACAGTAGACTAGTTGTAGTTTTATTTCATGGTTTTCTACAACTTTTTGGTTTGTTATTTTGTGCTTTAGCTAGCCTGAGCTTTATTTTATATGTTTGACATTGATGGGTCTTTGATTCAGGTGTATGAGAGCTTCTTGGGAACACATGCTTTAAATGGTTGTCGTGATTTCCTGAATGCAAGCAATGAAATCTTTAATTTAATTATGTGGACTGCTGTGCTTTTGTTGCTGCTTCACTTCATCTGCTTCCTTAAGATGTGGTTGGATTTGTGATGGATGCTACTTAAACTTTGCAAAATTAGTTTCTATCTGTAGAACGGGGCTTTTACAGAAGGATTGTAGAACTTTTCTGCTATGCCGGAATTAATGTTTATCTAGATTATAAATATCCCTGTTTTTCTGGTTTTGCTACTTTTGCTCCTCAAGAAGATTTTTGGTATTTGAGGTTTCGTTGTTGGCTTTACCTTTCAGATTGTGTGGATTTTTTATTTCAATTGGTAAAAGGAATTTTTCATTTCATTTGTCAAGGGTTCACAACATTATTTCTGCATATATCTCTCTGTGAGAGAAAAACTGTCTTCCTCTTTTACATATTTACATGTTGATGTGATGTCTTTTTTTTGTTAATTGCTTTTAATCCTTCTTTTCCCCTGGCTCATTTGTTTAAAATGCATTTCAGTCCCCGAGGGTGGGGGGGGGGGGGGGGGGGGGCCGGGGGGGCCGCGGGGGGGGGGGGGGGGGGGGGGGGGGGGGGGGGGGGGGGGGGGGGGTGGGGGGGGGGGGGGAGGGGGGGAGAGGG
>Ga0325401_1000943_pt1 | contig 23281 bp, 15 predicted proteins | sample PopdelMetagenome_FD_205666 | JGI IMG/M metagenome (GOLD analysis project Ga0325401, IMG submission 205666) | Populus deltoides microbial communities from Bellville, Georgia, United States - Xylem-PdKOR-R2 | ecosystem: Host-associated > Plants > Phyllosphere > Stem > Wood/Secondary xylem | place... | reverse complement strand
AAAAAAACCATAGCATAATAACTAAAGTGTCTTTCCAATCAAAGCTAAGAAATAATATTTTTAGGGGTATTTATGTAATTGTGCGACACAAATAAATTGAAAAACAAGAAAAGCTCCCTGACAGAAGGAGAATGTTTTTTCATGGCTTCGCTAGTAATTACACCGTGTAATAAAAAACATTACTTAACCTCTCTTTCCTTTAATGATTAATATATTTCTATCCCTGAAACTAAGCTAAGTGAATTTACAATTCTAGAATATAAAAGTAATATCACACACTTGCAGGAAAGTTCTTTAAGCTTTTGATATAATATCAAATGCGAATGAATAACTATGATATCTCCCTTTTTTCCTGGAAATCACAAGGAAGTGAACAATAAAAATAAAAATTCCATGGTGACCTCATAGGAGGAGAAACCAAAATTGAATTGGACAAAACAGAACAAAGACAGACCAATAGATTTATTTATCTTGGTCATTATTTTACCTTTTTTGTTGCTTGTCATGTTGCTTGTCCTTGTCCAACTTGCCTAGTTATGTAACTTGTGTCATCACGAACAAAAAAACTAATTTGTAAATTGTTCTGCTAGCATGCTGTGCTGTGAGTGATTGTAAGAAACGAAAACAATGGACCTAGAAGAAGAAAAACCAAGTATTGACTTACCCTTAATCTCCCCAGGAACTGCAATAAAATCAAGACATGGATTCAGCAAAGTTGAGATTGTTGAGGAGGTGAAGAAGCAGCTTGTGCTAGCAGGGCCTCTTGTTACTGTTAACTTCTTCATTTTTCTTTTACAGGTGATTTCGGTCATGTTTGTCGGTCATCTTGGAGAGCTAGCACTTTCAGGTGCTTCCATGGCCACTTCTTTTGCTTCGGTCACTGGCTTAAGTTTATTGGTAAGAGGGGTTTCTCCGATTATGGTTGTGTGCAATTTATGAGTTGAAAATAAAACCTCAACTACAATAAACTTTAGAGCTGAGATATCACTGGACTTATTTGGCTGAAAAGGATGGTACAACTTGTGCCATTTTCTACAGTAAGTGAATATATTTTTCAAATCCCTTTTCATGCTGATAGAAGGAAGGATTTAAAACCATTTGCCTCTTCTAACTTAGTGATGAAAGAAGCTAAGCCATTGTTCAGGAATAAAACTTGCTTTCCCTTTTTCTAAACGACAGATCCTCGTGTCTTTCAGACTTCCATTTCAAGTTTTTGTATCAAAGTTTCACATATCTCTCTATTTATATATAAAACTTGTTTGATGAGTAGAAAGGACTGGCAAGTGCATTAGACACATACTGTGGTCAATCTTATGGAGCAAAGCAATACCACATGCTTGGTATACACCTGCAGAGAGCCATGATAGTTCTTCTGCTTGCCAGCGTTCCACTTGCAGTTGTATGGGCCAATGCCGGGGCCATTCTGGTGTTCTTGAAGCAGGATCCAGAAATATCAGCTGAGGCTGGGCGTTACGCTCGTTACATGATTCCCACCATTTTTGGTTTTGCAATCCAGGAATGTCATGTCAGATTCTTGCAATCCCAAAACAATGTGATTCCAATGATGGTTTGCGCAGGAATTACGACCTTTCTTCACATCTTTACATGTTGGATTCTTGTCTTTAAGTCCGGACTTGGAAATAAAGGTGCTGCGTTGGCAAATGCTATCTCCTACTGGGCTAACGCACTCTTACTTATTCTTTATGTGAGGATATCTCCCTCTTGTAAGAAGACTTGGACTGGTTTATCAAAGGAGGCCCTGCATGGAATTCCCAATTTCCTTAAACTAGCAATTCCTTCAGCTATAATGGTCAGGTATTTTTTTATTTTATTTATTTCAATCACTGCAAGAGCCAATTGAATTGAATTATTTGGGTTTACATATCTAGTAATTAATTTTCATTATTATTGAGTTGGAATAGCTTGGAGATTTGGTCATTTGAGATGATGGTTCTGTTATCTGGTCTTCTTCCAAATCCTAAACTTGAAACATCTGTCCTTTCCATCAGGTTAGAGTTATGTGGAGCCATCAGTGATAATATGTTAGGCACATGTGAACTTGTCTCAAATGCATGAATGCTAACAAATTGCTGTGTATTTCCAGCCTTAACACATGTGCTTTGACTTATATGATACCCCTTGGTCTTAGTGCTGCTATAAGGTGAGCCTGCACAAAATGAACTGGTAGATATACTTAAAACTGCTTCATTCTCCTGACAAATTTATTTCTTTGGAGTCAGTACAAGAGTCTCAAATGAACTGGGTGCTGGGAAACCACAAGCAGCTCGTCTAGCAGTATGTGTTGCGACATTCTTGGTCGGTACTGAAGGCATTTCGGTGGCCTCCTTTATGATCTTTGGTCGTAATGTATGGGGCTCCTTTTATACAACAGAAAAAATAGTAGTGAACTATGTGGGAGAAATGTTGGTTTTTGTTGCAGTATCTCACTTTTTTGACGGAATTCAATCTGTGTTTTCAGGTCTGTAGCAGCGATTTAGCTTTCTCTTCTCTGTGCCTCCTCCATGCATAAAATCAACTTCTGAACTTGGGAATTTTTCACGCTAAAGTTAGGACAAAATGAATATAGCAAGTGCAATCAGTAATTAGAAACAAAACCAAAATTCGAAAGGATAATTTAATGCATTATACATGCCTTCATCAATGAAAACTATGATGTGGATGCTTTCACCAAAATTATACTGTACTTTACGTGGAATGACCTTGTTACATGATTTTTTTATGCTGGCTGACATGACCACAATTGACAATTGTAGGCACTGCTAGAGGATGTGGATGGCAGAAGATTGGAGCGGTAATTAATCTGGGTGCATACTATCTTCTAGGCATTCCTTGTTCTGTAATCCTTGCTTTTGTCTACCATTTTGGTGGGAAGGTAACTCCATATCCTCGCCTGTCTGTGACTGAATAAAATATATGTTTGTGCCAAGCTAGTAAGAGAACAGCATACAAAAGCTTACTAAAATATGGTCTACAGGGACTGTGGACAGGCATTATAGTAGCTCTGTTTTTCCAAGCATTAGCGCTTTTTGTAGTAACTCTTCGCACCGACTGGGAGAAAGATGTAAACGCCTATTCCTTTTTAATTCTTTTGTGCATCGCCTGTTAATTTTAGTCTCATTTCTTATTTTTTTGCTCTCTCTTTTGCAGTCAAAGAAAGCTAAGGACAGAGTCTACCGTGCAGTCATACTTGATAATTCATCAACATAAAGGGTGCAAAGATCTTAGTATAACTTGTTTGCCTGAAGAAGAGAAATTGCGTTATAGTATCAAAACTGAAGTTATCGTTCACTAACCCTGTTCTGGATTAGGAAAAAAGAAGTAATGACCAATTTCACATAGTAAGAACATGTTTATCGTTCACTAGTATCAAAACTGAAGTTATCGTTCACTAAGTTCCTGTCAGATATGATGTGTATACAGTTTATGTTCCTGTATTGACTTGTATCAGCGCTGAAGTACATGTAAAAGTTCCAGTATCCGATTTCACGTTACAGGTTTTCGCTTCCCTCTAGTTATATGGAAGTATCGAAGTATTCTAACTGCTGATTCATATGAGCTCTGAGCAGGCTAGATCGGAAGAATTGAAGCTATACTGATGTAATACTTCAGCATTTTTCATATGTCGGCTCTGTCACAGCACTTGTGGAACTATTTCTTCTGTGTGTGTGTGTGTGTGTGTGTGTGTGTGTGTGTGTTTGGCGATAAGGTATGCAGATCCTTGGCTGGATCAGCCCTCTGAGTACACGCAAGCCGGCCGAATCACAGGTATCGAGAAAATTCCATGTGCACTTGCGAGCATATCATTGCTTAATGCTGAGTTCAATGTTTCTACCTACAATCTTATTGTGATTTTGATTCCCAAACTTGGTTTACATTTGCTCCTGTCATTTTTATTTGAAGCAGATCTAAACACTAAGCAGGACTTTGTTCCTCTTGTTGAAATCTTTAATTTTAAGTGTTAAAAGCAATTAATTGTTAAAGCTTCTAACGCATTTAAAAGAGGGAGAGGTAAGAGGGAGAGGTACCTGGAGGAAGACAATTCTTTTTAATCATCAAATTATTATACAAAGTATGAAAAGTAATTGAAAGCTAATTCATGTATAGTCTAAAAGAAATTTAAAGTCTTTTACCTATTAGCGAATTTATTTAAGCAAAATCCATTCATCTTTCATAGATTTTTTCATCTTTCATGTAATTGGGCTAGTAGAAAATAAAGGTTCTAGTTAGTTGAGTGATGATTTGTTATATTTTGATAAAAATATGTCACCAACGAATCATGTAGACAGCTTAACAAATGTGTTTATGAACCAATAAAATAGAACTAGACTCAAGAAGAGGTATGATCATGTTACCCCCAACAAAGTGGCATTAAAGGATATAACTTTTGATTTGATTATTGGATTGAACTCAAGTTTTTCTAGGAAATTCTCGACACTAAGTTCTATAGAAAGCTTCGAAGACCCTCAAATTATCCTCCAATTATGCTATTGAGCCAATTTTATTATTTTTCTGGATTACATGTTATATTTTTTTTGTGTGTTAATTTTCATTTTTGTTTGGGGATTATGATTTTCTTCCCTGTTAAGATTGGTTTTAGACCTATTTAAATACTTGTAAACCTCTTAGACACAATGAACTCATTAGACTTTATTTTCATAAATAAACCTACACTTAGGATTCTTGTGATATAACCTTATTTTGGCCTAATACTCTATCTTCCTATTCTTTTGTCCTCTTATTTGTGTTTTTATCTACATTATAAATTTATTCATCTTTCAAAAAACATTCAATGTTCAACCAAATTCATTCATTTTAAAAAAAGGTTCAATGTTCAACACTCCTTCTTGAACCTTTTGGAAGCAATTCCTAGAACATTTTACATTTTATTAAACTTCAAACCTTTAGTTTGAGCAATATAAATTTCTTCCTCAATCCTACTATTACAAAAAAAAAAAAACACAGACTTAACATCTAAGTGTAGAATTTCCCTTTTCCTTTAAGCTACAAGAGTAATTAAAAGTCTTACAATGTCCAACTTTGACATAATTATAAAGGTGTCGGTGTAATCAATTCCAAGTATATGAGAACATCCCTTAATAATCAATCTTGCTTTCAACTATATTACAGATCCATCAGGACTCATATTATCTTTGTAAACCGAAGTCTTATTTTTAGACTTATCTACATGCTCCCAAGCATATTTCTTCACAAACATAGAAATTTATTTTTGTATTGCTCTTTAGTCTTTATGTTTACTTGCCTTTTTATAAGCTATTGGTTCCAACATAACACTGTTATATATATGTTAAATTTCATAAAGAGGCCTAGGACCTCTCACTACAAATCCACAATCATTATCATCATCAATCACTTGTTCATCATAAAAAAAAAAAACTTTAATTTTTATATAATTCTCTTCAATCTTAAAAGTCTAAAATAAAAAACTTCAATTTTTATATAATTCTCTTCAATCTTAAAAGTCTAAACTCATTTTAAATTTTGTTTTTCCTAATTCTAGGTGGCTTCTTTATCAAATATTATATCTCTACTAATGAAAATATTTTTAGTTCTCAAGTTATAAAGTTTGTAACCATTTGTTGACTATTATTCCCTAATAACATCAATTTTTATTCTTGTCATCAAGCTTACTCCTCTTTTTAGGTATATAGTCAAAACAAATACAACCAAACACCTTTACATGTTTAAGTGTTGGTTCCATTCCATTCCAAGATTCAATTTAAGTCATATATTTTACTGCTTTAATTGGCAACATGTTAAACAAATGCATAATTATTTTTATGGCCCCATCTTAAAGACACTTGGGCATCTTTTTCTCAGCCAATAAATATCTTGTCATCTTCATGATTGTCCTGATATTCCTTCCCTGCAACTCCATCCTCTTAAGAAGATAGTTTATAGTGCATTAATATTACATTTCAAAATCAAAATAAAAACCATCAAATTCTGCAGAGGAATGCTCATTGCCATTATCAGTTCGAAAATTCTTCAAAGATAAGCCACTTTAAGTTGCTTTAAAGCTTTTAAAAACTTCAAACATATCACATTTCTATTTTAGAAAGTAAATTCTTGTCATTCTTATACAATCATTAATGAAAAGTAATAAATACTTATATCCAGAGAAAGTGTTCTCAAAGCCTATATAGATTTGATTGAATTAGTTGCGACTTTTTCTTGGCTCTCCATATTACAAAATTAAAGAATGGCAACATGTGTTGTTTTCCTAAATGACAGCTCTGTCCCACATAATTGTATACTTCAATGGATAATAAGTCTAGAGTTTTTCATAGTTTCATCACTTACCAAACTAATATATAGAACAACATTGTGGACAAGCATATTAAGGATTATATACAAGAAACATACAATGAGAGTAATTCTACTAGAGATGTTTTCAAAGAGAGATCCATGAGAAGGTATGGTTACAAGGATGAGTATAAGACCATATTTACTACCAAGATTAGTGATAAGAGTAGTTATTATGAGTACTAATATGAAGAAAAGTTTTACATATACTTAGCCTAAGAATATACATTTCCTCATTTTTGGCCTAAGTTTATCTTTCTTAGCATGAGTATAAGTAGAACAACCAAATACTTTTAATTTAGAGTAACCAGTAGGAGAACCAGACCATACCTCATGTGAAGTCTTCAGCTTTAAATAGTTAATAAAGATTTATTTATCATATAACAAGCCATGTTAATTGTTTAGCCTAAAAGTTCATTGATAATCTAGTATGTGAAAGCTACAACATGTTATTTCCAATAGTATCATATTCATACGTTTTATAACCCTAATTTGTAATGGTGTATTCTTGATAGTGCAATGCCTAGTAATTCCTTCATTCTAGTAGAATTCGTCAAACTTGTCAAAATAATTTGAATGCTTTTCAATGGAGAATATCTTCTTTTTAAATAGCAAAGTGTCAACATAATTGCATCTTACAATCATTTCTAGACCATAATTATAATTTTCTATAATCAATCTCCCTAAATTAAGCTCTCTATATCAAATAATTTCACATCAATCTATCAAGATATTACAATTATCCCATTTTAAATTGTTGTTGATGGATCACATAGCATTAATTTATCAACCAAAAATTGATGTCGATGATGAGATAAAGCCTTGATAAACACATTAGCTATTTAAAACTTAGTAAAACTAAAAAAAAGTAATCACATATTGGTCAAGTGGTTCAAGAATAGAATGACAATATACTTTAATATGTTTAGTGTGCTAATAAAAAATTGGATTGACAATAATTTGAAAATCATTGGTGTTATCATAAAAAAAGAGTTAGAATAAGTTGAGAAATACACAATTCTCCCAACATACCCTAAAGCCAAACAATCTCAATCTCATATTATATGGATGACATAACATGATATTTAAACTTGATTTAGGATTTATAAACTCGATCCTTTTTCTTACTCCTTCAAGAAATAAGAGCATCATCAAGAAATATGCATCAACTAACAACTAAATGATAAGGCTTTACATTGCTTCTTAATTAAGGTTTTACACTACTTGAAGGTGATAAATACATCACTCCTTTTCTTTTAAAAATACACTCAGACCTTCCTAAAATAGTCATAAATAAATATCAAGATATTATACTTCACCTTTTAACATAACAGGAGATGAACTCTAAAGATCATAGTCTATTATACCCTTGGTATGATGAATAGTCACACTAAATTTCACCCTGCACCATTTACTATCAATACAATGCTCATATAAATCTAATTTACTTGTTTTTGGACCATACAACAAATCTTATTTGCTTGGCTTTATCATTCCTCTCTCATTTACATGTCCAAACCACATGTGTCATAACTAAGCAAAAGCACTATTTAAATCAACCACAAATAATACACTATCTAAATCAATAATTGTTGAACCTTAAAGATGGTATAGGTCATTAACTAGCTTCATTGTATAATGATAAGAGCACCCTTACAAACCCTCAAAACTCCACCTTTAATATAATAACTATAACATTGGGAATCAAGAAGACTCAAATAAACTAAATTCTTTTTTATCTCTAGAATATATCGAAGATCTAGTATCCTAAAATGTCCTTATATATCCTAATTTGAATTGTACCCAAACCAATAACAAAAAGTCATTTGTTGTATCCTAATAAAAAAGTATGATTGATGACTTTATAAGTGTAAAACTATCTTCTATTAGGACTAATATGAAATGTACAACCCAAATAAAGAATCCACTCATCACTTAAGCTACCAATAGACACAACCATAATACTTTAAGTGTCATTAGAGATTTCTCATTCACTAGCAATATTTGCAGCATAAGACATTTCCTTCTTTTTTCCCTTTATCTTTCCATTCAGGAAAATCTTTTCGAAAGCAATATTTGCAACAATATTTCCTACTTCATGACATTCATAGCATTTAATTTTCCTAGACTTTGATCTAGATCTAGATTCTCCTCCACTACCTAAACCCTTATTATTTTTTCTACCCCTCATAATCAAACCCTCTCTACATGATCATCATTATGACTCTCTAACACTCACCTTCAACTCGTTAGAGTTTATAAAAGCTTTGACAACTTTTGAATTAAAACTATTATTTTCATAGAAGAAATTATCAACAAAAAGATTATAAGATGGAGGTAACAAACATAATAAAATCCAACCTTAACAGTAATATTTTGTAAATCTAAAATTACTCAATTGAATTCATCAAGATGGTCTTTAATGATCATATCGTTTTTCTTTCAGAGAGTATGGAACCAATACTTCATATACAATTGATTTGTTAAGGATTTAGTCGTTTAAAGAGTTTCTAATTTTTTCCACAATCTAGTAGTCATAGTCTCCTCAACAACCTTTCTTAGAACCTCATTAAACAAACAAAGCTGAATAGCACTATATGCTCGTTCCATGAAATCTCCTTTATTCTCTTCATCCATCCGCTCAGGCAAACTATCTACACCTTTCAATGCCTTAAATAAACCTTGTTGAACTAACAAAGACACACATCTTAATACATCGTAAATTAAAGTTGTTACTACATTAAGTTTCTCTACACCAAACTTCACTATCGATGTTACTTTTGTTACCATCGCAAAAGCCAACTAATAACAAAGCAAGCTACGATACCAGCTTGTAATGGAAACAACTCTAACATCTCAAATCAATTGACAAGTAGAGAAATATAAAAAGGACAAGTACAATCAATCACATAAGAGCTCATATATAATTTACATGGTTCAATAAATTTAGGCTTACTCAGCAGGCGAGACAATAAAAGAAATTATTATGAGAAAATAAAATATTATAAGATGTCACACAAAATTGCTCTCTCATACGAAATGTCAAAGAAACCCAAAAACTCACATTTTTCTTGCTACCAAAGTGTTAAGAATAAAACCTCTCACAAATAAGTCTTACCCTAAAATTTGATAATTTAGGCTTTAATATGGATCAAGTATATGAGTTTTTTTTTTATTTGTGCTTACATACAAACTCAACAATATATATATAACTTTGATTTGGCAATATAATGAAAAGGAAATTAACATTATTATTCACTTAATTTACAAAACCTGCAGCGGATAGACTTCTCTCTTTCCTCCCCCATCTTATTACCATTGCAAATAGCTAGGTAATTAATTAAGTTTAGACCACTCCCTAATATTTCTTGTTATTGGTGATTACATATTGTAGCCTAATTCATAATCATGAAACATCCCTTCAGACTTTAGAACAGAAGCGGAATCCCAAGAATTTGAGGAGGCCTTTATCTCGAAGTCATTAGACCACCAATTCATGCCTTCCCCGTAACGATTCATTTCTTTGAAACAACCAAATTCACCAATCTTATCCTCCTGTGAAGTAAAACCAGATGTTTTGCTGTTGAGAAAGTTTTCGAGCTCAGATTGGAAATTCGGAACAGGCTGGGCTGCTGCATCAGCTGGCTCTACCACGCCTGCTCTTGAAACAATAGTCAAGTCCATTGCATGGTCACCACTGGTGAAGGGAATATAACTGTCTGAGGATGTTATACCATTCAAGGAATTCTCCAAGCCCACTACGCTTGAGTTGCTGAATTTTGGATGACCTTGTTGACGCGTGTCAGAATCAACTAGCTGCCCATACATAACAACCTTTTGTTCATCCCCTTGTTGAGGACTAGGGAAAGCATATTGCATAAGAGGGCTAAAGCTTTCTTTCAGGGATTGAAGGACCATCTTCTCTTGGCAAGGATGCAACTTGGGCCACAGTACATGATTGTTGTAGAAAGAGTTAGGGTTTTGAAGGCTTTGAAGCTGCATATGCAGCTGGAGCCTTTCAAGTGCTGCGTTACTTAAGGCCTGTGAAGATGAGCTATCTTCTACCCCGTCGGCATCTGGATTCGTGGATGATATCCGATTGATGCTAGATTGTTTGCGTCTTCCTAGGAGCTTTTTTTTTAGTCTTGTGTTCCAATAGTTCTTGATATCATTATCTGTTCTTCCTGGTAATTGTGCAGCAATTACGGACCACCTAATTGTACAAGGAATTTAAATATATCATTTGTCCCTCCCAAGAAAAAAAAAACGAAGAGGAATCAAAACAAAAGAATAAACCCTACAACTAAGATACGAATTTATAAGATGAGAATCAATATCTTAAGCACAAGCATCATGGACAAAGAAAAGAAGGACAAAGCAGTGCATGTTCAGTTCCGTGGGAAAAGCTGAGAGAGAGAGAGAGAGAGAGAGAGAGAATACCTGCTGCCAATACTTATATAGAGGTTGCAGATGATATTGTCTTCTTCTTCAGAGAATCCACCGTGCTTGATGTTAGGCCTCAAGTAATTCAACCATCTCAGTCTGCAACTCTTTCCGCATCTCTTAAGCCCTATAATCAAACCCATCAACTGGTCAAACAAATAATTCCAATCCACTTCCTAAACAAGAATCAAAGAGAGCTAGTCATGAAAGAGCATATTTCAGAAAAATATAGAGATAGATATGTACCAATTTTTTGAGGAAGTGCAATCCAGTTGCCTCCAGTACCAAAATGATCAATATAAGCCTTAAGCTTAGCATCCTCTTCTGGTGACCATGGTCCCCTTTTCACATTGTTCTTATCACAACAAGGAGCTCGACCCATCTCTCTAGCTATGCTTTCTTCTTGTTCTCTTTCTCTAAGCAAGAAACTCTTTGAAGGCTGTCTGAGATTGTTGGGAAAATTGGGGAAGGATGACCCAAGGTTTATAGGTGGGAATAGTGGGTGATGATGTGCTTTACAGGACAAAAAGTCTCCTCACCCTCCTCTCCTCTCACAAATTCAACCCCCCATTTCTCTTTTCTCTAGGTTTTTTTTTTTCTTCTTCTTCTTCTTGATAGGTTTCTCTCACTCTCTCTCTCCCTTTTGATTAGTTCGCTCATCGATATTTAACTATACATGCAACTAGACAAAGTACAACTCAAATTTCTTCAACTTTAGAATTTTATATTACAGTGCTTTTTTCCAGGTTGATTACTTTATTATTTGAACAGATTATGCTACAGATAAGTATTAGAAGAAACCTTCGTCCTGTTAGTTTGTCTCCGATATATCCTCGAAATGTTCCAATACTATCCACCTTAATTATAATATTAATGTTCTTGTTAATTAGGCAGTAAAATTGTGTATGGTTAATTGTTCCATCAGTATTATTATAAATCAATATTTTTAGTTATTATAAAATATTATTTTAATATATTTTTAGATAAAAAAACATTTTAAAAAAATAACTACGAAACATTTATTAAATTTTGAGGCCTGATGCTATATTTTTAAGTGGGAGAAGAATTAAATCCAAACATTTCTTATCATGTTATTCTGTCACTTGTTCTAACAACAACTTGAACTCAGATAATCTCTTATAATTATGTCACTTTCTCTGAGTCTAGTGTTTTGGCCAAACTAAATAAAGAAGAGTACTGCTAGGTACCAGACAACCTTTATTGGCCAGGATTGGTAGCAAAACTGTAGCTCCTAAGTATGAGGTTGCGGGTTCGATTCAAACCTAAACCATATGCATGTGTCCGAAAATTAAAGGGAATGAAGGTGAGGGAATAATTGCACACACTTAGCAGAAGTTGTAATTTATCATATTTTTCCTAAAACTTCTAGCTAGATAAACTGAAAACTTGTAATTTATCATATCATTTCAAACAATTGCTCTTACTTTATCAGTCGAAAGAGTTTTTTATTATTTTATTGGTATTTATACAGACCATTAACGACAATATTAATTGGTGTGCAACAGCACCGTACATGGCATAAGGTATAATTAATGGCATTCCATTCAATCTCGTGTTGCTAAAATTGATTTAGCTAGCTTGTTCTATAAGGTTTTAAGAAGATACAGCTAAACATAGATGGTAAAGAAATTAATATCTCTTGAACTATCACTGAAAATTGATCATGTTCCCTTAGAATTCTCACAAAAAAAAAGGAGGAATTTCTTGTGGTAGTTATCTAGGAGTCTCAAGGACAAGAAGTGAGAGTAACATGCTAGCTTCAAGGTTTTTTTATTTATTATTCATTACTTAATGGCTAATTGGTTGTTATTCTCCCTGAATTAATTATTAGTCAAAGTTAATGAAGCCTAGTTTTATTTATTTGGGAAAGCTATTAGTTAGAAATTGAGAGCTTGAAAGTCGAAATGCCCAAAATAAATCATCCAATACATTACATGTATTTATATCAGTTTATCTTGACAAGAGAAGAAAAGAAGAGGCACATAAAGAGCTGAGAAATTTATAAATAATATTACTTAACAAAAGCAGAGACCCAACAAAATTAGAGGGATCCTTCTTCCAGGAAATAAATAATTAAGTCCAAAGATTTTCCTGATCACAACACCAGCAGCCCTCGTTGTCTTAAAACTAATCATACAAATAATTTAATACTGAACCCTATTACGTTACAAGGTGGCTAGCTTTTTCTTTTTTTTTCTTTATAATAAAGAATAAAGAGGGAGATTGCAATGTTTTGAAATGAAAGGAAGAAGAACCAAAGGACACGCAATAGAAAATTCAAGACATTTTGAAGAAGAAGCACTCATTGACCTCGGTTTCCTATTTTAATATTTTTCCATGGATTTTCTATAAGGAGGGGAAGAAAAGGGAGGTCAAGAACCGGAACCAGTCAGAAATAACAACAAGAAAACTATCAAATTCAAAAAGCACTTAGTCTCATATATTAATATATATGTTAACACCAAAAGGAGTCGGATCTTCGGGAGGAAGAAACCATGCTTCTGTTTGTCTTTCTCTCAACCATAGAATCTCTTCATTGACACTGCATTATATATATATTATCATCAATAAGACCCTCTGTAGTGAGAGCTGGTAGGGGGTGCTCCTGGTGATTAGAGGATAAACTTGGATCAACAGTGCCTAAACACAGTATAAGATGCAATCATTAACTGGTGCTCTAGCTAGGTCCATTATTTATAATTCTTCAACACTATTTAGGCCTCACATTTGAACTTGATGAACAGTAAACATGCAAATATCTCTGTACAGCTAGGTATATGCTGGGCTGTTTTCTTCATGCTTGGTATCTTAGTTGATGTTCAGTGACCGATAATGTTCATAGATATTCTCTAATTAAGTATAGGTGCTTTATAGCCTCATCTTGATTAATGCTTCTTGGTAAATGTTTTATTAAACTGATACAAAACAAATTATTATCTCTACCTTTGTTATAAAAAAACAATATTTATTTATAAGATTGGTAAAAATCATAATATTTGAGGAATATTAAAGTCTTGTACTGAAGAGGTGGCCTATGAGATTTCCTAACCATAAAAAAATATATATATATATTTTGCTTGTTATTTATAAATATATATATATATATATATATATATATATTCTAGTTTGATATAATTTTATTTTTTTTATTTTGTTTTTGTACTAGCATTACAAAGACTCATGGTGAAGGGGTATAATATCTTTTTGCCAAATTCTTCTTCTTTTCATTCTTTTCTTCTTCTTTCCGTTCCCTTTATAAATTATCTTATATGGTATCAAAGTAAATTCTTAGCAATGACTTCTCCAGATAAACTCTCTTGCAATTTTTAGTAATAAAAAATAGTATTCCCTCCCCGTCAGCTAGTAGATTATAGTAGCATTCACAACATTATTATTATTATTTTAAAATGCTTATTATTATATCCTCACAAATTAAAAAACTAAAACTATTTGTTCTAAAAGGCTCAAATCAAGCCTTCTTATTCAACAAGGCTTGTATAGCCTTATTAACAGATCGACGCCATTCCTATAAGCCTTTTTTACCTTAAAAAACATATTTGTCACCATATTAAACTTAAATTACTTATATTGAGCTCAACATGATCAACTATTAATGAGCATTTTAATTGCATATTTATCTATTAATTAACGTATTATCGTGTATGATTGATTTTCAAACCTCTCAACTTATTTAGATAACCTTTAGAATTATCATTTACTTCATTGTTGATATCCAAATTATATCTATTCACTCTAGTTTTCTTGAACTGTGACTGATCCCTCGAAAATTAGTTTTGGCTTATATATATTGTTGGAAAGAATACAATGACAAATTAATTGGCACTAGTTGTTAAGCCACTTACTTTAACATATTTTAAGTTATATCTATTCATATTTCTACAATCAAAGTTCAAAGACTTAGTGATCATCTTAATGGCTCGATATGAACTTCTTACCTTCTCAAAATTGTATGGTTTACTCCCTGGACATGAATTATTACACAAGAAAAAAAAATTATGGTCTTTATTAGATCTATGTTTGTTGCTGATATGATTAACCCTTTGGCCAATATTGTTAGACAATCCATTTTCGTTAAATATTGTAACAAGTTTAACTCTAGTTTCTTCTCTAGTTAGAATGGTCTTTTCAATAGGGAGTATGATACAAATCAATAAGATTATAAAAGAAATTGAAACTTTAGCCAAAGGAATGAATCAAGTTGAAATCAACCATGACAGGACACCCAAACCCAGTGCCACATCTATGATAACTATCATCATATTCCTCTATCATGTTTCTTCTACTTCTTATGCGCCATCTCTTTACCTAGAAAAATCTTCTGGCTTTTTTAATTTTGGTTTATATCATCTTCAATTCAACTCTTTATCTTTAATCTGTAAGTGTTCCTTTTTTATAAGAACTACCATTGAAGTCTAGCATTGATTGCTTAACCATCCACTCTTGCATCTTGCATTGAATTCTCTCTAATAAGGCTTTTATGGTTTCTCCCTCCATTAATTATCATTTTAATTATATGTCGAGCCATTTAGGCAAGTCCAATCAATCTCATTAAGTTTGTCAAAGTGTGTTCGTTTGGCTCTTTTTAACTTTTTGACTTTGTTTGTAGTGATATTTGAGTACCTCACCAACCTATTTGATAAATGGACATAAGTACCTTGTTATTTTTATTAATCATTTTTTCAACTATATAGGGTTTTTTCTTTACATAATAAATCCAAGATTTATGACATTTTAATTCAATTTTAAAAGTTTATTGAAAATAATTTAAGAGTGTTAGGAATGTGAGTTTAGAAAACTAAATTACTATTTAAAATTGTATGCATTCCTCATTGTATTACTTGTCCTTATACACATGAGCATAATAGGGTTGGTCAATGATATATTGTTGAAACCAACCTCATTTTACTAAGACAAGCTTCTCTCTTATAAATTTTTTGGTTATGTGACTTCTAAACTGTTATTTTTCTCACCAACTATATGATTATACCAATTCTTCAACATCAAACTTTTATTTCAAAACTTTTGAATGACAACCTAACTATGCATTTTTAAAGCTTATGATTCCAGTTTCTATGTACATATAAAAAAATAAACTTGATTTCTTATTTGTCTTAACTTTCTTAGTTATAGTTCGAATTACCTAGGATATCATTGCATGGATTTCTCTACTCATCATATCTCATTATTTGTTATTGTATATTCCATTAGTCTTCATTTCCTTATGCTAAGTCCATTTTATTAGTTTCTTCTCCCTTATTATAACTCTTGCTTTCATATCCTTTAATTTTTTTTCTTAATTTACATAGATTAAAATCTTGCATTTACCTTATTATATCATCTTTCTATGCAATTCTATGCGTCACTTTCTTCTACTTTGTCTCCCTGTTATGGGACTTGTCAACTACCCCATCTCATGTCCCTTTTCTATCCTCTTCATATGATTCTCATTCTCCAACTCCTATATAGTCTCGTGTTGTCTCTCATCATCTATCAATCATTAGGACCTTGTTTTCCACTTATACTCTTAATATTGTCACAAACAATAACTATCCTAGCTTATGTTCTCCTTTAAGTCTCCTAACATATAATTATATTCGTACTCACCCTATGACCCTTTATCTATGTAGCCCAAACATTATCATGTCCTATATTTTTCCTTAGCCAAATCGTTTCACCCTTTTTATTCGAACATACTTGTTACATTGAGGCCAAACAAGATCATAAGTGGAATTCAATGATGATTATAGAAATCAATGTGTTGGTCTATAATCATACTTGATATTTGGTTTTTATAATTCTAAGAATGTTATTGACTATAAATAGGTGTATAAGATTAAATGAAAAGTCAATGGATCCATTGAATATTATAAGGCTTGGTAATTATAGGGTATCATCAATAAGAGTGTATTAACTTCGACAAGACTTTTAGTCTAGTTATCAAGTTGGCTATAATTTGGACAATTCTAGTTATTGTTATTTCCCAGGGTTGGTCTGTCTATTAGTTGGATATTTATAATGTCTTTTTTAATGGTTATTTTTACACTAATATTTATATGTAGAAGCCTATAAGTTTCAATGATCCTTATAATCTTTCTAATGTATGCAAACTTCATAGATCTCTCTATGGACTTAAACAAACAACATGTGCATAATTTAATTAGCTTCATTAATTCTTATTGGGTTTCGACTTTTGTGATTGTTAAACTAACACTTCTCTTTTTATATGCAGATTCTCGACTATCTATATTATATTCTAGTTTATATTGATGATATCTTTGTCACATATAATGATTTATATTGATAGTATCCTTGTTATATGTAATGATTTTTCTTCTATGACTCAGCTGATAACTTTTTTTGGCATAAAATTCTCTATTTAAGACTTAGATTGTTTAAGTTGCTTTATTGGTATTGATGTGCAATATACTTTTCATATGGTATTCTTCTCTCAATCTCATTATGCTTCCACCATTTTTCACATGGCTAGTATATCCCTAATGAATATTTATTTTCATACCAATAGTTGTTGGTTCTCATCTTTTTGCCATTTTAAATAGTGGTTCTGCTTATTATAACCCTACTTTATATTGTCAAGTAGTTGGAGCTCTTCTTTATCTTCCTTTTACATTACCAAATATTTCTTTTATTATTAATAAGGTTTTTTAGTTTATGCATGCTTTGGTTAAGGACCATTGGCTTATAGTTAAACATATCTTATGTTATATTCATGGTACATCTCATTTTGGCTTATCTTTGATTACCTATTCTAATCTACTATTGCATGGCCTTTCATCTTGGAAGTCTAGTAAGCAGAAAATGGTTATCTGGCCTTCTATGAAGGTTGAATATTGTTATTACTAATATTGTTGTTGAGTTACGACAGTTCTTCTCCTTATTGTCTAAACTTAGTTATCCATCATCTTCTTCTTATATTTTATAATGTGATAATTTTAGAGACACTTGTCTCATTTATAATCAAGTTTTTTCATTCATGTATAAAACATGTTGAAATTAATTTTTATTTTGTTTATGGTATGGTATGAAAAAAGAATTACAAGTTTAGTTTATTACCACTGAATCAGATAAATAGAGTCTAGTCAAACCATTAAGCTTTGCCTTTTTTTTTATTTTTTTTTATCTAAGTTGGTTATGCTCTCATCCACAACTTATGAGCGTATTAGAGCTCTCAATATTGTTAAGGAGATCCAAGAGACTTCCTAACCATACAAGGAGATTTTTTTTTATTTTGTGTTTTTTTTTCTATTTGTACTAGGGTTAGCATATACATATAAACTTGTAATATATCAGAAAAACATTGAATGTAATATAAAACCTCACAACATACGGACAAAATGTTTTCTACCAATTTCTCCTTTTTTTCTCTATTTCTTCTTTTATTCCTTGATTTTATAAGGAAAAATTCCTTCATATATGAAAAATAAAGTTCTCCTAACTTCTCTAATCAAGGTTTTTTAAAAAAAAAACTTTTTTTTTCAAATACATCCATACAAGTCTCTTGCTATCATAGATTAAAGGGGGAATTGGTCACACTATGAAACCCTATTAATAGAATATTTTAATCATCTAACACTATCAATGAATTTCAATATTCCCTTTCAAATAACAAGATGTGTACTTAAATTATTTATTTAAATGACTTAATCTCCCATATCTAAAGACATAAAACTCTCATTTAGAGAGAAACATACCTAGAAATCAGATCTAAAAAATCATACCCTTATAGTTGAAAATAAATAAAAGAATGTGAAAATTTTCATTCATATATATAAACAATAAAAGGTGGTTGCCACATGCTCTTTTTAGCCGATGGTAACTCAAAATAAAGTTTAAAAAAGGTGTTTTATTGAGAGAAAACACTTGGTGAACTTGTTTCTCGTATGTGTGATGGGTTGAAATTGTTAAATATATGTACAAATTTATACTCGCATACATAAATTTTATCTACGATAATATATAGGATTGTGATAAGTGAGCTTTTTATGGAATAATATTTGATGAAGTTGTGAATTTAAATCTCACCTACCACAACTTGTAATTGATGACATCTATGTCCTCATACGTGATTGTAACCATATTTAAAGCCCGTTTGTTTTTGCATTTTTAAAGCTCTTTTAAAAAAATTTAAAATTTTTTTATTTTTTTCTTTACTTAAAATTAATTTTTTTGTGTTTTTAGAATATTTTAATGTACTGATGTCAAAAATAAATTTTAAAAAATAAAAAAATATATTATTTCGATATATTTTCAAGTGAAAAGCACTTTGAAAAGCAATTGTTACCACATATTAATTTAGAGTGCTCGTTTTTTAGGTAGCTTTTGTGGTTGTGGCTTAAAAAAATAAGTTTAGAAAAAATCACTTTTAATTGTAGTTGATTTGATTTAAATATATATTTGGTTAAAATTATGGTTAAAGTTTCTATTTAATAAAAAAAAAATCAAATATATATTCAAAGAAAAATGAAAAAGCTATCAGGTGAACCTTAAAAGAAAAGGCTGATATCCAATATTGTTTTTTTTTAACCGCAGATCATTGGAACTCATTTTTTGTATGGATATCACCAATTTGCAACTACTCTTTTTTTTCTTTTTTTCTTTTTTTCACCAAACACTAAATTAATTGTGATGCATGCATTTAAAACACTAAAGCCACGATAAAGATAAACACACTCTGAGAAATACTCTAAACTTCAACCTCAACGCATAAGTCTGAAGGGAATATTTCCATATAAAAGGATGGTATGATATAAACGTAATTTTTTTGATAAAAAAAAAAATGGGATAGCCTTGATCACATCTTTGCATCTAATGCAAAAAAATAAAATAAAATAAAATAACAAAGGCTACAGTCTACGGATCCTAAACAAAGTAATTAACAAGCTACGTTGATCATACGCAAACTCAGAAGGTAGAGACAAGTCACCACTATACGTACGTGCCTATGCCTCCCCTCTTCCCACAAAAATGAATAAAATAAAAGATTATCGAAATAACTTTGCTAAAGAAAGACGTTTTAAGAGACCAGGCAATTGACTTTTGTGCTAATATATATAACCGTGATTAGAGCGGAACTCTAGCAGTAGTAGCATATACTAACAGACGATCAGTGTGCCAATTATTGCAAAGAAAGAGCAAACAATGGTACTGTTCATCGAGCTACTTCGCCAAGAAAGATGGTGTGTTATTTCTCAGTGCCTTCCTTTAATTATTTAATATTATACAAGTTAACCTCATTTCGTTACAGTTAGAGATAAGATTAGTTGAAATATTAATCAATTTCCTTGAACAATGAAAAACCCAAGAACGAGATGACACATGTTGACTTTGTCATATTCCACTGGTGGACTAATGCTAAACCTAGCTAGCAAGCTAATATATGCTCACAGCATCCTTCGAATGAGACAGTAAGGAGTTGATCAACCTATAATAATACATAATTATATAGCCCTCTGCATGCACTTTTTGTAAAATAACGCAAAAACGCCACAAACAGACGCGGTTGCTGAGCTCAAGGTGGGTGCTCTCCCCATGCCCCTTTCTCCAAGTTATTAATTACGGGGAATTGTCAACCCTCGTTCATTTTTCTTTCCTTTTTTCCTTCGAGTGACAAGCCAATGTCTCTTGGCATCCAAGAAATTGACTTGGCTAGCTCTTATCACTTGGCAATGCCAATCATGTCACAGCCTTTTTAAGAAATCAACACAGCAAAAAACGATCCATTTGATCATAAGGTGATGTGAACAGTGCGATTACACAGTTTACAGTGTAAATATGTAGACAAAAAATTAGAAAGGAAAGAAGAAAAGAGAGAATCAATCAGACTTCCATAACCCATATTGATGGATTCATGTCAGTTTTTTTCCCCTTTTGGTTAGCATGCCCTAAAACGAATCAGAATATGACAACAACAAAATCTGAAACCTAATAATATTCTGATTGGTTTTTCTTTGGTGCCGTGGGGTAGAAACACATGTATATGGTCTCTAGCTACCAAATGCAATTTCCTAGAGAAAGAAAATAATGCTGTCGGCATCTCACGGGCAAGTACAAAGTTTGACCTGTCAAGAAAGTCTACGCCATAGCCGTCTGTTAGGTATAACATAAGGAATTTGAGGGTAAGGTTGGGGGTGATGGTGTCACAGAATTTGACCCTATTGATCTCCCCTACCAAGTGTGTTTGTCTTTCCTGTGGCTTTAGTATTTTGAACGCACCATGAATTTTTTAGTATTTGGTAACGAACAAAAAATAGTGGTGGAATTGTTGGGAACTATCCAAAAAAATAAAAGAGAGTTTCAACATGTGGTTGAAAAAAAACATTGGATACTAGCTTTTTTCAATGAAATTCATAAAATAGCTTTTTTATCTTTTTTTTAATGTATTTTTTTTACTAAACAGTAATTTCAATCATGATTTTAATTAAATAAATATTTGTATCAAACTAACCGCAATTAAAAATAATTTTTCTATATTTATTTTTTTAAAATCACAATTATAAAATTACTGCAAAAACAAACACATTAGAGAAGGGATCGAGGTTTGGATGTCATTTTTGTGCTACTTGACTCGGTTGTTTTAATCATTAGCAAATTACTAATTTATCAATTATGGACACATTTCTTAGTCATTAATTATATGTTATGGAGGGTCAAAAAATTAAATTTAATTAAAGAAAAATAAGGTTAATTATCTAATCAAACATGAGTTAGTACGGTTGGACCCACAAAATCGCCCTAGATCGAGTCTTTGGTCTGAGATCCCAAACTCTTTAGTCTTGCGTTTGGATAGCATGTAGACTGAGGTCTCAATGATGCTAAGCAAAATGAAAGAATTCTATCGAGTGAACTCATTCCAACCGTTCTCGAACCTAAATTGGGGGGGGCTATCCGAGCCTCCCAACATGAAAAACCCAAGGTCTTCAAATGGATTTTGGCATAGCATTTTGATCGAGATGTTTTCCCATTTAATGGTGCTGTTCTAATGTCAAACTCCAAGATAAACCTTGCCGAACAACAGGTTCCTTTCAAGCATAACAGTTTTCCATGCCCTGAACCCTACATGCAGGCTCTGGGAATGAACTGAAGCTGGAAGCACCTTCACATGCATCCTACCTACGTAGTCCTGCATTAAATATTCACGTAAGGCTACAAAACAATGGCCCAGAACTTTTTTCGTTTTCCAATTCAACTTTATAAAAAGCCAGTGCAAATAATGGTTGACTCTCGGATTTTCAAGAACTAGATGGATGAAATTAAGCAAAATCAAAAGAAACACTTCTCAGGCTTCATGAACTTGTACTTGGGGTGCATATATCATCGCAAGGATACATAAAGCAAGTATTTCCTCAAGTGATTATCATATACATTTTACATCTCCAGACCATATATTGAACTTCAATTATGTTCATAACAGATAGTTTCAAGTTCTAAGCATTATGCATCATAATCGCTCCCAAGATAAAGCTTGGACTCTTTAATTACGATTTGACTTGTATATACACGCCCTTCCTCGTAAGAAAACTTGGGTCCAACATCAAATAATAGTAGAAATTGCCCAAGGTAAAATGACTTTGATCGATCCAAACAGGTAAAAAAAACCTGCATGAGAAAGTTAAAATCACTTTGCTGCCATTGACACCAATTAATTCATGTGAAAGGAGTGAACCAGAATTATTTGATAAAAGAAAAATAGCTTTGCCAAAGCTGAAAGGATAACTTACATTCCGCTTGTGCATCCACAGCTCTTTGTATTATGTAAGCCTCGAGGTAAAATCCAGTGTGCTTGTAACTGCACTTTGAAAAGGACAATCCTAACTCATAGCAACATTAAATAAAAGCTTGCTAAGGTTGCATAATAATAATATTAGCCTGTAAATATTTGAGAACTCGTATGGTGACATGACATTAATTGGAGAAATCTTTCTATTCATTTATTTGTTTGTTTGTATTTCCCCCTTTTCTGCCACAATGATAGTCAAGAAATGAAAATTGACCGCCTCCGAACTGGAATTATTTCACATTGATTGCAGCAGCCATGTTCCTCAGTTTCCGAGAAATCTCTGAGAATGATGGTCTCTCCGATGGATCCGAGGCCCAGCAGCTTTCCATCAAAGACTTCCACTCCGGATCACACCATGTGGGAATTTGAGGACGTAATGTGTTGTTCACAATTCCTCCTACGAATCAGAAGGAAGAAACGAGCAAACAAATCACAATCAAATGCGCAAATAAATCATAGAATAATTTGACTAAATAAAAGAATACATTTTATTCACTACATCCATTGATGAGGTTGAAATAGATTTCAAAAACCTATGCCACAAACATTTGGGCAGCCAGATGAAAAATGGTGGAGAGCACCAAAAAATTAACAAGAGCTTAAAATGAAGAATATACATTAGCATTCAATATTTCTTAAAAACTTGTCCACTTTTCA
>Ga0325401_1000941_pt1 | contig 23291 bp, 20 predicted proteins | sample PopdelMetagenome_FD_205666 | JGI IMG/M metagenome (GOLD analysis project Ga0325401, IMG submission 205666) | Populus deltoides microbial communities from Bellville, Georgia, United States - Xylem-PdKOR-R2 | ecosystem: Host-associated > Plants > Phyllosphere > Stem > Wood/Secondary xylem | place... | reverse complement strand
CTCCTGTCTCCACGTGTCATCAGAAACTTCCGCTTACTCCAGATAGCCCCATCCCGGTCCCCTCTCTCTCCTCGCTCTCATATTTATCTCCTCGCCTCACATGCACTCGCACAGGTATATATTACCCCCCTCGAACTATAATAAAAGACGGGTTTGTTCAAGTTTTAGAGAGAGAAATATAAGTAGAGAGAGAAAGAGAGATGGATCACTCAGCAGATGCTCACAGAACGGATTTGATGACCATAACGAGGTTCGTGTTGAACGAGCAATCCAAGTATCCTGAGTCTCTTGGTGATTTCTCTATTTTGCTCAATCACATTGTTCTTGGCTGCAAGTTCGTTTGCTCTGCTGTTAACAAGGTAGGTCCCTTTCAGCGTGTTCGATTCTTTTTAACCAAACACGTAAACGTGACTTCTTCTTTAGCCACCTTTGATCGCTGGCGAATTGGAAATGAAATGAAATGAGAATTCTAAAAAAAACAATTCTATCACCCGTGAATAAATTATTGAAGAAAAAATGAAATGCTTGTCTATGAATTTATAGGTCCTATAAGTAAGATTTATTCATCTCCAATTTTTTACTCGTGCAGGCGGGTCTAGCCAAACTTATTGGACTTGCTGGGGAGACCAATGTTCAGGCAAGTTGTTGAGGGCCGGGTCCAAACTCCAAGCTATTTGTTGTTATATAAATACAATGGCTAATTCGATTATATTTCACTTTCTTGGAAAAAGGGTGAAGAGCAAAAGAAGCTCGATGTTCTGTCAAATGAAGTGTTCATTAAGGCCCTAGTAAGCAGTGGCCGAACAGTAAGTAAGGGGGTAATCTATTTGTATCTATGAACTGAATTTGTTGGAATTTGTGTAAGATTTTGGATCTTGGGGCAGTGCATCCTTGTCTCGGAAGAAGATGATGAAGCAACATTTGTGGAGCCTTCAAGGCGCGGAAGGTATCTGCAACTATTCTCCTTTCTTCGCTATTTGTTACAGCCTGTTCTGTTTTGGATTGTTAGACTAACACGTGGTATCGGTTTTGATATATGAGCAGGTACTGTGTTGTATTTGATCCATTGGATGGATCCTCCAACATTGATTGTGGTGTTTCTATTGGAACGGTATCATGTCTAATTCTGAAACATGACATTGTTCTATTTTTTAAATTCAAATACTTAACTGACAAGATGAAGAGTGATTGTTGTTACAGAATAACTTGATATTGCAGTTACATTTTGAATGCCTTCTCCTTCATCTAGATTTTTGGGATTTACATGGTGAAAGATGGCCATGAACCAACTCTAAATGATGTGTTGCAACCTGGGAAGAACATGCTTGCAGCCGGCTATTGCATGTATGGAAGCTCTTGCATGGTATGATAAATCACCTTTCGTATAGTTAAAAGGCTATTCTTCTTCTTCTTCTTCTTCTTGTTTTTCTCTTAAATGTCATTTGGGATTTTCAAGACGACAGGTCGTATATCCCTTTACATCACCTTATTGATTTGAGAAGTTTCTTTATGTTAATTAGAAATTTGAATTCTTTTGATTAGGGTATGATGATTATGGTTCACGAGGTTATTTGTCTGCCACCATGACTTGCACTTTGATATGTCATCTACTGATTAATCATCTTATGATTTGGCAGCTTGTTTTGAGCACCGGATCTGGTGTTAATGGTTTCACCCTGGATCCATCCCTTGGGGAGTTCATACTTACTCACCCTGAAATAAAGGTAAATCCTGTTTTCATCAGTAAATTGCGGAATTGCAATCAGTTTAATTGTGTGATTACGTGTCATAGTTAGCTGCACATACCAGGAGTTCAATCCATCCTCTTTAATTACAAGAACCGCATGTTTATCCTTAACCAAAACTGCATACTGCAGTTAAGTGTATGTTTAGGTAGTTATTGATTACTGTTTTAAAATAAAAGAGATAGAGATAATAAAGATAAAAAATACAAGATAAAGAAAGAGAGGAAGAAAAAATTATATTTAATAACCGTGTATAAAATAAAGTGATTATCTTTATATCCTGTTTGATTATAATATACAAAATAGAATAAAATATAAAAATTTTATTTTATCTTTAATTTGTATTACAATCAAGTTTATATATTTTAAAAAATAATTAGATTTATTTTTAGTTTATATTAAGAGTTAAAATATAATAACTCTAGTTATAAAACGTGAATTGATCCGACGAATTGACTCGGAGCCTGAACTAGTTCAGGTTTAAGAAAAATAAAGGTATAATTAACCTCACTTAATTCAGTCAAAAATCCAAGTCAATTCACACACTAGGATAAAATAAGAGTTAAAAAAACTATATTTTTTTAAAAGTTTTTATTTTTGTCAAAATAAGATTGTTTTTATTTTTTAAAAAAAAAAATTGGGTCAACCCGTAGCCCGAATCTTGTCTCGGGTAAATTCTCGAGTCAGATAATAATAATTTTTATCTATAAATATTATATTTTAAAATATAATCTCTTGAAAAAAAATCAACTTCGAAATTATTTATGAATAAATTTATTTTTTTATTTTTATCTTTGTAATTTCAAGAAACTATCTCCATCGTGAAGTAACAACCAAACGTTAATTCTTTAGAGGCTGCTACCGTATATCTTCTTTTTAAATAGTAGAAAACTGCTATTTAAAATAACACCGATTCAGTTTATTATGGAGGTATGTGTTTCTCACATTTCTTTCTGGACAGATTCCAAAGAAAGGAAAGATTTATTCAGTGAATGAAGGAAATGCAATTAATTGGGATGGTCCGACAGCCAAGTATGTAGTATTCATTATGATCATCTATTACATTTCCGGTGATTATATGCTGTTGTTTACCGGTATTTTACAACTCTAGGTATGTTGAAAAATGCAAGTTCCCCGAGGATGGATCCTCAGCAAAATCTCTAAGATACGTTGGAAGGTATCCTTGATTCTCTTTCTAGCAACTACAATTTTATGTTATTTTGATCAGTCAGTCATTTAATTACTGCAGTTACCTTCTGAGGCTATCTACTCCCCAAAAAAATGCACACTTGATTGTTGAACGAAAAATATAAGTAAAATGAATCACATGCCTTTCTACTTAGAAATCTTTTCAGTCCAACCCGAATCTGAATTTCATCCCATTCTGGTGCATTCAAAGTTGTAAGGAACAGGACTGAAGTTAGAAAATATTGTAGTCTCTGTATTTAGGTTATGGCTACTGCTCCAGACTCTCTTCAGATTATTGTATCTGACTTCGGAGAACATCACCCATTTCATCCGTCTGTTTGGATACTGTCAAAAGTTAGCGTATCGAAGATGTTTTATTAGCAAAACTAACTAATTATTTTGTTGTTTGAATTCCTTCATGAACAATTCATTATTTGGGTCATATATTCCAGTTTATTTTTACAGGAGTACTATTGATACTCAGTTGACGACTACTACTGTTCGTCATGAAATCAAATATTCCAGTGTGATTATTTTCAGCGTATAGAAAACCGACAATATCCGTCTCTTTTCATATGGCTTTGCTGTCTTCAATTTGAGATTCTTAGTTTTTTTATGACATTTTCGTATGATACACAGCATGGTAGCTGATGTCCATCGCACATTACTTTATGGGGGTATATTTTTGTACCCTGCGGATAAGAAGAGCCCCAACGGGAAACTGCGGTACGTTTATGCACTCTTGGTGCTGGTATTTCTCCTAAAATGTTTGATGAAGCCTCTGGTCGTCTCTACCTGTTCTAATCTGGGACTCATTGTGGATATATTTGTGTAAACTAGTGTTCTATATGAAGTCTTCCCGATGTCCTTTTTGATGGAACAAGCAGGAGGGCAGGCTTTTACTGGCAAGCAACGGGTACTGGCTTCGTTGTTTTTGTTGTTGAGCTGTTTCGCTTCTCAGATTTATGAAAACTTAGTATTCAGTTGCTTCAACCACCACCACCACCACCACTATTATTATTTAAAAATGTGCTTCTATTTAAAGTTATCAAGCTGTTTCCTTGCTTGTTTGTCCTGCCCTCATGTAAAGGGACCATAGACTATATTAATTATATTGCTCTAAATTTGATACATTGTTTTTTGAACTTGTAAAGGTTACATGGTAGTTTATAGTTGAAGCTGCATGGAAGTGGTAATATATTAATTTCATATGTTAATATGCAGTAGCACGATCCAAGCTAGCCTCTGCCATTCCAATAAAAAACAAAAAGAAAAAAAAAAGTTAATAGTAATTGGGAAAAAAAAAGAATGACCGGGGTGATTGACGTTCCTTTTCTTTAGCGTCTGATGTAATCATTTTCCTCGGCAGGCACTGGACTTAGTTCCAACGAAGATACATGAGCGCTCTCCTATATTTCTTGGCAGCTATGATGACGTCGAGGAAATCAAAGCACTCTATATATAATGCTGAAGAGAAGAAAGAATAGACACCTATATATACTGTGGCTATATTTGGGATGGCGTTGCACCATGCCACAACGCTCGAAATTCCGAAGGGGGTTATTTGTTGTTACTTGTATTATAGTACTCATAATATTTTCATAGCCTTTAATTGTTCTATGGGCATTTGACCTGTTTCTGATAATCTATTTCATCAGAAAAGCGTTTTCATTTCATCTGATGTGTGTTCATTGATGGGATAAACAAACCTTTCGGCTGATACTGGAAAAATGAGGAAGGATGTGATCATACACGATTGATACATCGATCGTGACCACATAGGAAGCTAGATCCATTAATTTCTCCATGCGGGAAAACGTTGTATGCAACTTGTTTGTCTTGGACAGCAAGTGCACATAAGCACGCTCTGGAGTTTACAGTTAATTTTAGAGATGCTTTTCAGCCTCGCAAGGGCCGGGGTACTGCTGTCCACAGGAACGTGGAGCTAGTAACGAAGACACCATGGCACGCACACGGAAATGGCACGGAGTGATTTCGCTTTACTTCCGGGGCAATTGCTTGTTTTTTTTTTTCCTCTTTGTGCTTTCCATGAGTGTTTCCTATCATTTTCTAATTCAAAGTTTCAAATCTTCATACTCCAGATGCCACGTTGCGCATCATGCAAATGGGCCCTTTGCTAGCACTGCATGATTCATTTGATTAGTCTTTTTTATATATCATTTCATCTTGCCAAAGTTATCTGTTTCACATTCGTTTGCAATGATGACAAAAATCTGCAATCATGCTAATTTTAAACCCTTTTCTTGACGTTTGGTCGAGCAAACCGCATTACATGAGTTCTTTTCCATGTTCAATGCATGATAATGCTTATCGCGGGATAAAGAGATTTATAAAGGAAAGCAGTGTTGGGGAAAATGGTTGACACCATATTTTTTAAAAAAGTTAATTTTTTTTATTTTCAAATTATTTTAATGAATTAATGTTAAAAATATTTTTTAAAAAATAAAAAATATTATTTTAAAACAAAAAAACATTTTAAACTACAAATATTATAAGTCTTCCGAACACCATATTCGCGATTACAAAAGCTCGTAGAAAAAGCAAAGCCCTTTCATTGAATTTTCCTAGCAACAACAATGTTAAGAACTCTCGGAGAACGCGAGTTTACTTGCTAGCTCGAACGTCTAGAAGTTTAAATCCTATCCCTCCCTGTCGGCAGTTTATTTTTTCTCCATCTCTTTTTATCACACCCCTACGCGCACAAAGGAAAAGAAAAGGAAAAATAAAAATGTTTACATGATCGCAATGACCCCCTCCAAAAGAGCTATCCTTTCCTAACAAACTTTTAACCATCATCATAACTCCACACTTAAAAAAAGAAAAAATGAAAAAAATGCATTACAAAAATTAAATAATTTTAGTTAATCATTTACAATTATAGAACACCAAAAAGAAGGAAAGAAAAAGAGCTACCTAATAGAAACGGTCCTCCTACGCTCCTTTCCTTCTCAAGCGCCACTTGTCTTAAAATCCACTCACTCATACCAAGCCGTAAACTACACCAGATACATTCTCCTCTTCTCCTTCTCTCTCCCCCCTCGAACGTTCAATTAATACCAAATAATCAGTCATAGCAGACCAGATCTACCCCCAAACAAGAAACCCCTAAAACTCCATTAAATTACGAAAATGTCAAGCGATAGCGACGATGAAGACGAGCTTCTCCAGATGGCATTAAAGGAACAATCTCAACGCGATCTCAACTACCAGCGCCCGCCGTCGAATCAGCGCAAGCCGGTTGTCAATTTCGTCCAGCAGCCAAGGCAACCGCCTCCCCCGCAGAGGCCGGCGCCGACGAAGAACATGGCGAATCAGACGAAGAATAGGATAGCAGTGGAGGATGATGATGATTCGGAGGTGGAAATGCTGAGCATATCGAGCGGTGATGAGGAGGTTAGTAAGGACCGTGGCGGTGGAGGAGGTGCGGCAGCGAGAGGGAGAGGTGGACGTGGCGCCGGAGGGAGGGAGGAGGAGAGAGGGTGGGATGGCGAAGAGCCTGATTGTTGGAAAAGAGTTGACGAAGCTGAGGTTTCCACAGAACTCTCTTAAATTTTTATCAATGTATCTATATTTTGAATCATAGATGTGAATGATTATAGAAACCCTTGGTAATTATGCAGTGTTGAGTTGATTCTTTGTTTTGGAGAATGATATGTTAGGCATTACTGATGATGCAGGAAGAATCATAATATGTGAAATTTAGTTTAAAATGGTTAGTTTATTGAAGGTGCTGAAGCTGTGCTCTTATGACAGCTTGCTCGTAGGGTTCGTGACATGCGAGAGTCGAGAACTGCACCAGTGGCTCAAAAGTTTGAGCGGAAGCCTTCAGCATTGGCTAGAAAGGGGCTCAACACTCTGCAATCATTTCCCCGTGGCATGGAATGCATTGATCCACTTGGATTAGGGTAAGCTTCTCGCATGCAATTTTCATTGATAAGCAACATTTTTCAGTTTGTGAGGCTTGTTTTGGCTCATGGATTGCGCTAGTTGATTATTTTGAGGATTCCAAATTTCTAGACATTTGTCAAAGCTTGAAGAACAAGAGTTTATGATATTTCAAAAGTGGAAATGCTAATAGATTCCCTTTCAAACATAGAACTATAAAATCTTCTCCTTTAGGAGACTGAAGTATAGGTTTCCTTGATATTTTACCTTTCAAAGTCACTTATGCTAAGTGTTATCCTGAGTTTGTTGTGAACTTACAGGATTATAGATAACAAATCATTAAGGTTGATCACTGATTCATCAGAAAGCTCTCCATCAAAATCTGATAGAGATCACTTGGACAATATCCTTCGTGGTATTCCTCTTTTCCCTTTCTCTCACTTTTCCTCCATTCAATCTTACCTATTTGGTTCATTTTATATAACTACACATCATTGCTCTCAATAATATACATTTCCGCATCACCAGATAATTTGTTCTCTCATTATAGTATCATGTACTATCATCAGGAGCTGAATACTCTTTAAATTAGAGCACAGCCATTAAGTCTGCATATTAAGCGGGTGCTCTTATGTGTAATGCTAAAAGGGATAATCATAAATACTTGTTAAATTAGGGCTATTCGCTCATCAAAACTAGCAATTGTAAGAAAGTTATTTAAATTCAGCGCTGATCTTCATGTTTTCCACCCATCAGCAATCAATAAATGAAATGACATTCTCAAAGCCATGAGAGAAGGGGCAAGGTCTTAGGATCCTTAGAGTTTCATTGATAGAATTTATCCTTCAGCAGTGATATTCCGATTGAATTAATCAATGGGTGTATTAGCCGCTTGCTTTTTGTCTTCCACGAAACTTTTGCAATAAATTATGCATAAGCCTTTTTGAGAAGTTGATAGATTTAATTCACAGGGCAGCAATAGATGCTTATTTTTGAGGCTATTTATTTTAGTGGTTATGATGTCCGGCTACATCTTTTTAATGTTTATATTTGCAGAGAAGTTGTTGTATTTCTCTGAAAACTTTGATGCAAAGCTATTCCTATCCCGAATACATCAAGATACAAGTGCAGCAGAGTTGGAGGCTGGTGCACTTGCTTTAAAAACTGATCTCAAAGGACGGACTCAACAGAGAAAGCAGTTGGTTAAAGACAATTTTGACTGCTTTGTCTCTTGCAAGACTACAATTGATGGTATGCAATCATCATGTTGCATTGCTTGCTAGATTTACTCTTAACCATGTCAAGTGAGCTGCAGAATTTTTGTCTACACCCAGCTTTCAGTGGGCATGGTTTTTGCTATGCAAGGTTATTGGAATTGTAGCCTGTAATGATATGCTGAGTGTCGTATTGATCTTGATGTTGGAATTGTTAATTCATTTACAGATATAGAATCAAAATTGAGACGGATTGAAGAAGATCCTGAAGGTTCCGGGACTTCTCACCTGTATAACTGCATGCAAGGAGTAAGCTCACTTGCTAATCGTGCTTTTGAGCCTCTATTTGAGAGACAGGTTTGTGAGAAATAACATTCATAACTTGGTTGAACTAGATATCTTTTGATGCATCACGGGTCACTTAGCTTGTTTTGTTTCTAAAACTAGGCCCAAGCTGAGAAGATAAGATCTGTGCAAGGAATGCTTCAGAGATTTCGAACACTGTTTAACTTGCCTAGTACAATTCGTGGAAGCATTGGTAAGGGTGAATATGACCTAGCAGTTCGGGAATACAAGAAGGCGAAGTCAATTGCTCTACCCTCTCATGTATGCAAGAATCAAGAGTTAATTTACTGTTATATTGTTTGGTTGAGGCAGATGCATCAAAGTATAATCTTTAGGCTTCAAGGGTTTTACTGTTGAACTTTTCTTGTACATGTTTATTGTTCTCCTGATTTATGGTAATGCTGAAAGCTTTACTGTTAAAAGACTTCTGTTATGGAGCATGCTCTACCATTTATATCTAATTTGACACGCATAATCTCAGTTATTGTTGATGCATTGATCATCATACACTCCTCTTGCAATTGCCAGTCATTGTATTTTCCCATTTGGTATGGTAGAGCACAGTCATTCTCAGCCATAATCTTCATGCTGCATTTCATTCCAAACTTGATTTGTTATGAACTATGAAGCAAAAGACAGGAAGTTTTGGTCGTTTGTGAAAGATGAATGTATATTCTTCGGCTTAATCATTTCATCATTTGATCTGCTTGATCAACTGTAAGAACTATCTGATATCTAAGAGCTGTGGCCTTAGTTTTGGGAGGACCTTTTTGTGGGATAGGGTCTACAAGGTTGAGCATCTTCTGGGTGAGAAAATGAAATGAATTTGTTGAGACTGTTGTTGACATCCATGTTTAAACATGAAATGTCCTCTCCTGTTGATTTTTCACATCAATAACAGTACCTTACTCCATTATATCTAAGTATGTCCTTGTATAGTTCTATTTTGCATCATCTAAAGATCTTAGATACAGCTAATTCCCATAGCATGTGTTTTTTGACAGAACATCTTTAAAACAATGTCTGAATGTCCCTATTCTTTTGAATCAGTTATAGAACATTGTTCTTTTCCTTCTCGCTTTTTTTCCCTTGCAAATTCTTACTGTTTTATGTCAATTTCAGGTGAACATACTAAAACGTGTTCTAGAAGAGGTTGAAAAGGTGATGAATGAGTTCAAAGGAACACTTTACAAGTCTATGGAAGATCCACAAATAGATCTTACAAATGTAAGGTTACTAACTTTACAGTGTAAAGTCATCTTTTGTACAGGAAATTACAAAATCAACATTGATCCAAGGCTTTGCTTGTTCTAGTTTATTGATACAGTAATATGGTAATGGGATTACCCACTAATATAAACCTTTTCATATCGATGCATAAGATCATAGTTTGTTATTTTTTTTCCGGTTTGAATAGAGGAAAAGTATAATTATATACTGGATAGTTTGTTTGCTTTGTGTCTCCCCGTGGTAACAATCATATATTGGAAAAACCATTGTGCAATAGCAGATCACATTATAATCTAGTACGCAGTGATGATCACACCCTTGACCACTAAGCATTTAAGTGAAACAATTCAAGCGGACATGTTGCCTTAGCTGTGGATACCAATTTACGTGGTTGGGTGGTATGTCTGGTCTGGTTATGCATAACCAGTAAACAGACCATGCTGTGCCTGAGTGGAACTTCTGGTTGAATGAAATTAATAATTCCTATTTTATTTTTGTGGTTACTGAAGTATTTGTCTTGTTTATTTAGCTTGAAAACACAGTGAGGCTGTTGTTGGAGCTGGAACCTGAGTCAGATCCCGTGTGGCATTATTTGAATGTGCAGGTCAGTGAATCCATAAACTAATCTTCATATGACATGCAATGCATGTAATTGAAAAGTCCGATTAACAGAAATATACAGGTTTTGTAACTTCTAATTTAAACACAATTGGAAGGCCAATTTATGGATTCTCAAGCTTTGTCCCTTTGGCAGAATCACCGAATTCGTGGATTGCTTGAGAAGTGCACCTTAGATCATGAAGCAAGAATGGAAACCTTGCATAATGAGATGCGTGAAAGAGCTCTTTCTGATGCAAAGTGGAGGCAAATTCAACAAAATCTGAATCAATCTGTATGTGCATTCATTAGAAATTATTCTGTTATATTTGTGTATCATGTAACCCATGGGTTGGTGCTGAACAATGATTTTACTTTGTATTATCTCTTATTACTGGCAGTCAGATGTTGACCATTCTCTTACGATGGGGAACATCCCTCCACCAGTAGATTCCCAGCCAGTAGATTTGAGTGGTGAAGAAGTTGATGCTCTTAGAGGAAAGTACATCAGAAGGTTGACTGCTGTGCTTACACATCACATACCAGCCTTCTGGAAAGTTGCTCTGTCTGTTTTCAGTGGGAAATTTGCAAAGGTATTTTGGATATTGTCTTTCTTCTTGGATACTAACTTGTATCCGTGGACTTTAATTGTCTTTGATGAATGCTTTTTAAAATTAATAAAAAAATGGAACAGAGCTTTTATGACATTTGTTTCATGCTGACACTTACATTCTACCATCTACACTTTTAACATCTCAGTTTTGTGTACTTTTTTTGGTACCATTATCACAAAGAATCGATTTAGATATTCTAATGTATCATCTACTGGCCATTTGTATGGACAGGGAGAAGCTGAATAAGCCAATATTTGGGTTAATAATTTTGGTTATGACATATAGTCCTTGACAGTGTCGTTAGGCTCTTTGCATCCTTATATTCTGTGCAGATCCACCATTAATAGCAGCAATTTATATTGTAGCATCAATGTTATATCAAGAAATTATAATAATCAGATGACATTGAGGAGTCGCTCTAAACAGAAAGTAGCCTTCTTTTATAGTCTCACTGAACATTACACCATTATAGTATTCTTCCTTGACAACCTTGATTTCTCTTACCCATATGTAAATCCAATCCAAAGTCAAACGTCATTTGATGTTTTATTTGAGAATTCATTCTTGAAATCTTTTTCAAGCTCAGTAAGGAAATTTTGAAACATGGGTACAGGACCCTTTGCATGTATTGTATGGCACCATTGATAAACACCAAAATAAGCGATATTTGACAACAAAGAAATTTATAGTAAAGAAAAATCCATGAACGTTATAAATTGCAAGGGTTCAAGTCTCTCTAACACGACAAGAGTGCCTATGCTCAGGGAAAGTAAGAAAGAAGACATGAAGCAGAATCTAATAATTCTACTGCTACTAAGACAATAGTGGTTTTGTTGCTAAGATGCAGGCATTGGCATCCCCCTCCTATTGGAATTGCTTGCTATAATTGCTTGGCTTTGAAGTTCTTAAAAATGTAAAACAAAGGAGCAAAATGATAATTTTGTTATCTCTTAGCCTTGATAAATGCAGTGACAACCTCTTCTCCAAGCCATGCATTAAAATAATTGTGTTGGTTTTTCTATCTTTTAAAGCCAGTTCTGATATCATATGAAGATCTGTTAATTTCTTCTGTAAAAGTTAATTTCTTCTGTAAAAGTTAATTTCAGCCTTGGTTTTGATCTTGTGGATCTTACTTTTCCAGTCTTCCCAAGTTTCTGCTGAATCAAATGTTAATGCTTCAGCAAGTAAAAGCGAGGAAAAGGTTGGAGATGGGAGGTACTCTGCTCATTCTCTCGATGAAGTTGCTGGTATGATACGAGGTACCATATCTGCATATGAAACTAAGGTGAGTATGCATCATGCATTCATTTAATTTATGGTTGGACATTGTTTCTTTAAACCTTTCTAATTCAGATAGAAGTGGTTTGCGTTTTATGGAAGTCATTTGTTTTTCTAATCTGATGCAAGCAAGGTTTCAAATTTGTCCCAGCTATGGAATTTGAGAAGGGAGCAGATTAAGATTGAAGGTTCAACTGAACTTAAATCAGGATAGCTAAGTAAAATGTATAAATATAGTGAGTGTTCTATAAAATTAGAAGAAAAAAAACAGAGAGAGCTTCTTAAGCTTTTAGAGGTAACTGAGGATCGAAGTGCAAGCAATGAGGGGTATAAGTGGAGAAACTTTTCATATTTAATCCAAACTTTAACTTCACAAACGGATCACTTATCGATCTTTAACCAGATCATGGCCTGTTGCGTCTTTTTCAATCAGGTTAACTGGTTCTTCAATGTGCCTGACCACCTCTGGGTTTGAGGGGTCAGTCGGGCTGTATGCCTGTATCCAGACGTGTTCCCAGTTGGTCATGTGCCTGACCACCTCTGGGTTTGAGGGGTCAGTCAGGCTGTAGGCCTGTATCCAGACGTGTTCCCAGATGATCATGTTTAAAGCAAATCTGGTCAGGTTTTGATAACCTTGGTTTGCTGGAAAGATTTTATTTTTGAAAGTTTTATGACCCGTGTTTTAATGATACTGCTGAAATTATCTTTGGCAGATAATCAAATGAGGCATTGATAATGCATCTGCTTGGCAATTTTGACCTTTTTCTTGATTTTGTCAATTTAGACAGTTAGTTTGGCAGGTCATTCCAAATGACTTTCCTTCTGTTGCAGGTCCATAACACATTTCATGATCTTGAGGAATCAAACATTCTCCAGTCTTATATGAGTGATGCTATAAAGGAAATATCTAAAGCCTGCCAAGCTTTTGAAGTGAAAGAATCAGCTCCACCTACTGCTGGTGTGTAATCTCTTTCATTAACCATCATTTCTTCAGTTTCCAAATTCTGAGTGTTTCATCTTTTTGTGACAGTGATGGCACTTGGAACCCTTCAGGCAGAGATTACAAAGATTTACATAATTAGGCTTTGCTCTTGGATGCGGGCAATGACAGAAGAGATATCAAAAGAAGAAACTTGGATTCCAGTATCTATTCTTGAAAGGAATAAATCTCCTTACACAATTTCTTTCTTGCCTCTAGCGTTCCGCTCAGTTATTGCCTCTGCAATGGATCAAATCAGTCAGTAAGTCGTGAGAGCTTACCTTTACAAAGAATTAGTTATTGTCTTTGGAATTGATTCATAGGCTAGCAGAAACTTATGGAGCTTGCCAATAGCCTCAATGCAAGGTTTGAAGTTAAGAACGACTCGTGCATCATGCCATATTTTTAGTGTAGGTGTTTTGCGCTACTTTATTGCTAGATAAAAGTTGAAAAATGGTTTAACCCTTTTGCAGAGCTTGATTGCTGAAATCCTGTAATTTGTGGACAGTGGTAACATGTTTTGGGTGTGAGAGCCACATTGTCTATCAATCATATTTATTGTAATTCATGCTATTAAGTACCTTCTGCTTCTGCCTCTCTGAATTCTTGCTTTTCCTTATTTTTTTATGAGGATATATATAGGTTTAAGACTTTTGAATGCTCTGCTCTTTAAACTATCTTGTGTTCTTAATATATGTCTTTTGAATTGTCTTTGACTCTTGGGAATATTTCTTTTCAGAATGATTCAATCCTTAAGGAGTGAGGCTGGAAGGTCAGAAGATATGTTTGCTCTGCTACAAGAAATTCAAGAATCTGTTCGACTTGCCTTCTTAAACTGTTTCCTAGATTTTGCTGGTAAAATGAATAACTTATTCCAATTTTATATTTGGAAGTAGGACTAATCCAGTTATTAATTTATAATGCTTTGTCTGTGCCCCTCATTGGCTAGGCCATTTGGAACACATTGGGAGTGAGCTTGCCCAAAACAAATCAAGCAAAGAAAGTTTGCATTTACAGAATGGATATTCTCATGAATCAGAAGAAAAATTATCATCTAATCTCCAAGGAAGTGTTGTTGATTCACATCAACAATTGTTGTTAGTGTTGAGCAACATTGGATTTTGCAAAGATGAACTTTCATATGAGTTGTTCAACAAGTATAAAACCATTTGGTTGCAGTCCAGGTAGTGACCTCTTTTTCTCTCTTCCTCAAAAGTCAGAAATATCATGTATGTTTGAAAGTGCATATGCATTCTTTTATGCCACCTGTTGCTTACTATTATGAAGGTTCTATCTTTTATTTTCTAATCTAGGGAAAAGGATGAAGAGGGCAGTGATATTCAAGATCTTGTAATGTCTTTCTCTGGACTCGAAGAGAAGGTCCTTGCCCAGTATACTTTTGCAAAGGTATAACTTAGCATGGTTTTAATTTAGTATTTGTTCATACACGAGCACAAGGACGTTAGAACATCTAGCTATGCTGCTGCAAGGATATTAATATAGAAGGTAGCTCTAGCTTACTCTTCCTCTGTCTCTTTTTCTGGACCAGAATCACCTATTATTTGGTTAGTATACAAACACGAGTACTTCATAGCTATGCTAGTGTGAGGAAATTGATTTGGGAGTATCTCCTACTTTTTTTCCGTGGGCCTTTTGCTAGACCAGTTACCTTTTAGGTGGTTAGTACTTAGTACAGTCAAAATATATGAACTTGGGACTCCCAAGAGTGGATGCATAAATGTTTGGTGGTACTTTATGGAATTGACTCCAAATGTGAGTGCAAGTCCTTTCATTTGTTTTGGCTTGATAAATAGGTAATTTTGTGTCTTCCTGTCAGGCAAATTTGATCAGAACAGCAGCTATGAACTATTTGCTGAACTCTGGTGTTCAGTGGGGAGCAGCACCTGCAGTTAAAGTAAGAATTTATGGATTTTATAATTGGTCATTCGCTTCGCTTCTTTCCAAAATAGCTCCGGGGATAACAATTTTGTAACAACAATACATGGAATACTAATCCCTTGTAGGGTGTACGTGATGCGGCTGTGGAGTTATTGCACACTTTAGTAGCTGTGCACTCAGAGGTACATCATCTTTATCCCTGGAGTATATATGCTTTATATGTGCATCAATCTTGTTCATCCTTTTCTAGCTGGATCATTGAAATTGAATTTATGGTTTTTTTAAATCGCTCATTTAAATTCAACTGTGTTAAGGGGCTACACTTCCACGAAATCATGACAAGTTGACTGCTTTAGAAATCATGTACTTCGTACCCAAGACTGTATTTTGTGTTGATAAGGTTTAGAGAATGGTCTTGTTCTTGATAACTAACCTTCATTGTTATTGCCCAATCAAATGTATCCTGAGATATATTAATTTGCTCATCTCAGGTTTTTGCTGGTGCTAAGCCCCTCTTGGACAAGACGCTTGGTATTCTTGTTGAAGGTCTTATTGATACTTTTCTGAGCCTTTTCCATGAAAACAAAAGCAAGGATCTTCGGTCACTTGATGCAAATGGCTTCTGTCAGCTCATGCTTGAGGTAAAGCATAGTTTTTTTCCCAATGGCAAATTCTTGGATCCAGCAACTTTCTCTTGAAACCATATAATTGTTGCAGTTTTATGCTGTGTAATGAATGATATTTCCTTCCAAGTTCCCTTGTGGCTTTTATTTGTAGAACTTTTCTCCTCCACTAACGCATTCAGAGACACAATATATAATACCTATAATCATATTGCTGGCCCCATAATGCCTCCCATCCCAAAAGGGAAAAGGGACTAAAAAATCACATAGGTACATGTGTATAAAAATAGAAAAAAATGATGGTTGGAGTAGTAATTTTTTTGGTGACAAAGTTTTAGGATAGACAATAGAATTGCTTAGTTCATCTACTGGCTGCAGCTTTCTCATCTAGATGTCATGTCTTGCACAACTGGGTAAACATTTGTTTCTTTGACATGTTTCTCTGGCAGCTGGAATATTTCGAGACCATATTAAATCCCTATCTCACACCCGATGCAAGGGAGTCTCTTAAGTCCTTACAAGGGGTGTTGCTGGAGAAAGCCACTGAGAATGTCACTGAAGCTGTTGAAAATCCAGGGCATCAACGCAGACCAACTCGTGGGAGTGAAGATGCACTTGCAGATGATAGGCTGCAAGGAATGACTGTGTCCCCAGATGACCTCATTGTAAGAACTGTATTTTTCGTTATACCTTTTATGCAGTGTGTTTTGCGAGTCTAAGTTTTGAAATTACACTGAATCATTTGAGTGCATTGTTATGCTTATTGGGATTGATTTGGCATGATAAAGTGATGAGCTGATGTTTGAAAGCTCCAGAGCGAAGAGCAATGGAGCAATTATATTTCATTTCAATGGAAATGGTGTATATGCAGACTAGGAAATTGGCACTATAGGATCCTCACTGTGGGAAACCCTAGTCATCCAGTCTGTTATATTTTGCTCATTCAGTTGAACTCTTCTAATTTTTTTTGGGTTTAGGCTCTTGCTGAGCAGTGCAGCTCCGAGTTGCTTCAATCGGAGCTTGAAAGGACTCGTATTAATACAGCATGTTTTATCGAGTCGATTCCCCTGGACTCGGTACCAGAATCAGCTAAAGCTGCTTATGCCTATAGAGGATCAATGGATTCCCCTAGAAGCTACATGGATTCCCCCGGAAGAAACTATAGAGGCTCACAAGCAATGGGTTCCCCTGGTTTCTCTCGCCACAGACGTCGATAACCTAGTCAGGAGTGGTTGGTGATTACAAGTTTTGTTTTTCAAATTTTCTGTGCATGTGCAATTGATGTATTGTAGTTGTAATATATTTAGTAGAAAGGAACCCTTATTCTTTCCATTTGCAAGTTCCTCATCATGAGCTTGTCTTTCTCATTTTCTTCTTTATTTCTGGGGCGGGGCGGGGTTGTATTGCTCTGTGAATTTTCTGACATTTCGCAACTCCTAGTTAAGTTTTGGATTATGATTCTTTACTACTATTGGAAATAAAACCATGGTTATTGCTATTTGACTTCTGAACTTAACGTTTTTAACCGAGGACGGGTGTTTAGAAAGGTGGCTGAAGCCTGAAAAACTGAATGTCTTTTCTACCCTTTCTTTCCTTTCTTTTCTATTCCTTTATTTTCCTTTTTTCTTGATTGTGGAATGTCTTCCCTTCCCTGGTTTGCAAGATAGTAAAATAAGCCCTGCTGCCATTCTCTCTTGTCTCAATTGAATTCTTTTAAATTGTGACCAATGACTGAAACCCGGAGCCTTCAATAACCACGTGTCAAAATCCTCCACGAATTATTTTCAAGTGAAGAAGAGAACATGTAGAAAACAGGTTGGATATGATCCCCGTTGCTTGCCAGGATTGAATATTCGGGGTGGATATTGTTATCAACCGGTTCATAAAGGTGTTCCGACAGAGAATCAACTTAAGGATTGATTGTTGGTTTTGTATCTATAATACTCCTTGAATTGACCTTATTGTTATTGACACAATCACTGTCATCGCAGTGGATTTCGAAAAATCCAGTTCAAGCTCCATCCAACAAAAACCTGAGGATCTTGCATTTTAAAATAAAAGGTCGCAGCAACATTGGTGGAGACGGTTTATCCTTTTGGTCCATCTATGCTTTTCACAAAAAAGTATTTTAATTTTTTTTAATGTTTTTTAAGTATATTAATATTAAAAAATAAAAAATATATATTATTTTAATATAATTTCAAGTAATAAATACTTTAAAAAACAACTATCTTCTTATTACCAAACTATGTCTACTTGGCTTAAAAATTGCAGGTAACCGAGACCATAAACAGGAACAGAAGAAAGAAGACCAAACTTGGATCATCTGATTCATTCAGTCTACCTGAAGTACAGTTGCGGCCCTATTCCTAAATCTTGGTAGCCAGTATGCTCGTCAGATCCACTGAATGATGGTCAATCAGCTTCGAGTCAATGGAGTTAAAACAGAGTAGCTAGATTCTGACAAAGTTGCTCCATAATATATATTTCCCTCAAACAAAGTTTCAGCTTGGCAACTCGTACAAATCAGTCCAAATTTAGAAGTCATGTCAATTACAAAACGATCTAAAATTGTAGGCTATTCCGCAATCTTTACCCCAAACTACGCTAATAATAAGATGCAAACTAAGCTTGGGCAGGTTCTAAAGTACAGCAATGGCAGTGTAAACAACAGATGAAGAAGGTAGATTTCTCTTCCTGAAGATTGCACATTGAATTTCATCCTCCAAGTTAAGCTGTCCTCAATGGAGGAGAGACCAATATGACACCATCTCCTCTAACGAATAGGAAAGGCACTGTGCGCCTTGTAGCCTGAAACAGAAGATAAAAGAAATAAGGTAGGCACCTGAATAAGTATTATAATAGCAAATAGATTACTTGCAGTCAGAAGTAGTGGCCCCTCATTGCTTAGTTATACTTCATTTTATAAACAGAATCTTCATATGAAATTGTAATATCATTTTTATTTTTAACTTTGGAGCCCCAAGTTTCGCTTAGTTTCCTTTGAACCAACCCTGTTTCTACATCTTTTGTTTTCTTTAAGATATTCCAATCTTTAGCGTAGTTCCTACAATTTTTCATTCAAAAGTCAGCCTTTTCCACTTCTTTGGAATGTGCGCCTAATGGAGACTTGGTGTTTCTACGATTACCCAAGGTTGCTTTCTATGATGGCTATTAAGAATACCAGTGAGCTGTAAAAGCTAATAAAGTGGTATCAAAGTGCCTGTGCATAGTAGAACAGAAAATATGAGATGCTTTCTGATGAAGAATTTGCAGGCGTCCTCCAAATACTAATAACAATTCTTCCTACAATATGAATCTGTAACTAAAAGATCCATTTCATATCTGCCTTCTCACAAATCCGATAATGCATGTAAACATTTATGATATACAGGTACATGCCTCCAATCTTCAATGAAAAGATGTGATTCGAATGAAAACTTTATTATTTGATGTAAAGGCAGCAACAGACATCGATAAACAGCCAGTACCCTATATAACTTGCAAGCCTTCGAAATATTAGCCGTCGCCACCACTTAGCCAAGCCATCATCATTCATATTTAAGTGAATCCTATCATCTTTACGCAATAATAGCTTCTTCCCATAAAATTCCTAGAGTTAACAATTCAAGTTTCCAATGCTCACCATAGTAAGACCCCTTCCACTTATTCAATACTAGACACTGAGGCATGCAGGTTCTGCGTTTACTACCTAACAAACATTAAGGGGGAAAAAAAGCTTTTAAAAGTGAAATCTTAACATACCCGAACAATCTCTTCATATGTTTCATCGTCGATTTCTACCGTAGTAACAATTTCTTCAACATCCCCAAGAATCATATTCAAATGCTGATCATACGCCTGCAAAATCAGATTAAAACATGTAGCTAAAACCCTAAGAGAAACACCACAGTCCACGCAGCAACACAAAGAGAAATGAGAATATGCCGTTGGCGTTAAAAAGAATCGAGAATCTAGGTTTCTTGTAATTAAATTCTCCAAAACGACATTGTTGTATATAAATAAATAAATAGAAATGGGGGTACATGTAGAAGAGAGTAGAGACACGTACGTGGAGTTTTCCGCGAAGTTCACGATCAGAGCGGAGCTTGACGTAGATACGCTCGTCCAGGCTAAGTCTGATGAGATCCAATGGCTCTTTTACCGCACTCTCTTCTTCGCTTGCCATTCTTTTTCTTTCTAGCTCGCTCTGTATTTTTTTTTAGGTCTAGCGCTCCAATTAATGTTTGGGCGCCTACCCGTTTATTTCTTTGAAAGGTTTTTAATCCTTCTTTCTCTGGGGTTTCATTGGGTAGCCTTTCGGCCCTTCACCCACTATGCTTCCAGGTTTCTCATTCTCCTTTTTGGGCTTATTGCCTTACAAATCGGGCCCAGTATCCTCGTAAGTAATTTTTTTTATTTTTTAAAGAAAAAGAAGAAAGAGAAAAATAAGGTGACAAATTGAAATATTTTCAGTAGAATTTGATATTTTGTCTGTTGTTATTTTTTAAATTTATTTTTAACATGAAAACAATAAAATAACAATAAAAAAATTAAATAAAAAAGAAAAATTGCCGGTTGTTTTTTTTCCTGACTACAGAGCATGCTTCAAGTATTGGAAAAGTTATTTTGACGAGAAAACTATTAAACTTTGGCTGCTGGCTTGAAAAAAACGTGAGGGGTTTTGCATGCCTTGTTTGACATCGTTACTGCAAAAGGAAAATGCTGCTGTTATTATTCCTGAGTAAAAATGCTGGGACGTTGAATTCTCATTCCAATAATAGCAGCTGAATTCGAATGAAGAAATTTACAAGAAGAACAATTGTTCAAGGAGTAACCCTAATAATTTTCAGATCCCCTTACCCTTTTTTTATGCAAAAATTTTATATGAACAATGAAATACCTCATATTTTTCTGTTGATTTTATATATATATATATATATATATATGATCCTTCGATTTCTTTCTCTTTCTGATTTGGTGCCTTTTTTAACTCGTTTTTTTTTACAAACTGACTTTTTTTCCCCTTCTGATTTGGTATTTTTAGACATGATTGTATGAGAAAAAGATTACAATTTAATTAAAAATTATCTACTGTACTAAAATAATTATCAATCACTATATTAAGAGGGTTTGACATTGTAATACCGGTTATTTTTTAAAGTATTCTGTAAGACTTATTTTTAACATCATTACATTAAAATGATCTAATTTAAAAAAAAAACATTTAAAACAAAAAAAATATATTTTTTTCACAAAAATACTTTCAATAACAAAAACAAATCAAATGCGCTTAAAAAAGTTGGGTTTTCTAATAGCTTCATTGTTCATAATAAATCATTTAAAAGCTCATTTGATATTGTGATAACAGATACTTTTTAAAATATTTTTTACTTATAAATACATGAAAATAATATTTTTATTATTTTTAATTTTTTTTATTAGCACGTTAAAATAATCTAAAATTATAAGAAAAAATAATATGAAGCAAGAAAAAAAATTATTTTACAAAAACACTTTCAACATAAAAAATAAAAACAAACTGTAATTAAAAAAGTTGGGTTTTTACAATCAATTTCATTGTTGATCGGAGGTGGGCCCCTCTTCTCTCTCTCTCTACAATTCTATCTTCTTCTTTTTCTTCTTCTTTTTCTTTTTTAATTATATTTTCAAAAAATTTATTCTTTCCATTGAATGCTTGTTGATTTTTTTTCCCTTTCAACTTCATCCACTAATATTTTATTGATTTTAAATTAGTTATTATAATTTGTTTTGATTCGTTTTTTATAGGTTATCACAGTTTCAAACAAATATCATGGTATTTAGTTAATACTTAATTTTACAAGAGTTTATTTTTGTTATCGTATCATTAGAAAAAAATAGTTTAACAAATAAAGTTTAAAACTTAGTGAAGTCCATGGTTAGAACTGCAAGTTTGACAAGCTAAACCTCAAAGTTTAAATCAATCTAATGTCATTTTTTTAATATCTAGAAAAAAAAAATATATCATCTTTAATTTTTTTTAAAACCAAACCATGCTTTTACCGGTGGTCTAGGGTTGCTCTTGGTCACACCATGTCATGCAAGGGCAAATTCCACATGGTTAATTCTAAACTCAGCTTAGGTAAAGAATCAAGTTGAAAGATTTAAAGTTTGACTTAATAGATTGAGTTTAATAATAATGCTTAGATAATTCATTTATTTTAAAACTTCATCTTCCTTTTTTTTTGGATTGAATTCTATTTTGTTTTTTTTTTAATTTTATAATTTAACATTTGATTGATTTTAAATTAAACTTATTTGTTTTAATTTTTTACGAGGCTATTGCAGTTTTCAAATAAATATCATGATATTTAATTTTGTGAGTGTTTATCATTGTTACTATATTATTAAGTAAAAAATAATTAAAAAAATAAATTTATTAAACCCAGTAAAACCTATAATCCGGATAACAAATTTGGTGGTTTAAGCCATGTAAATCGAGTTAATATAATATGTCAATGTTTTTATTAAAAAAACGATGTTATCTTGTATTTTTTTAAATCAAATCATATTTTTTTATTAACTATCCCAATAATATTTAGACGTATAAAACCAATTAGATATGTAGAAACAGCAAATAGCTTATTTAATAACAAGCCAAGTGAAAAAAAAAATTAAGATCGATTTCAATAAAAATAGCAAATAGCTTATTGCAGCATAAACAGTATTCTTACAGTCAAACTTTTCTTGATGTGACCTTCGTACTAGCATGGGGCAAAAACCAGGTGTTTTGAATTTTACCATAACTACTTTATTAGTACATAAATAAATAGTATACCTAAGAACCTATTTGCGAAACTCTGTTTTTTTTTTTTTTTTCTTTACATATATTGTTCATGAGTTAATCTTAAAAACTGGATACATAAATCTCTCGTACGTCCAATAAATGTGGATGAGATACGAAGATTTGAGCAACTTTAATAAATTAAGATGTATTTGAATCAAATAAATATAAATTAATTTGAAATAAAAAATAAAAAAATTTAAATTTTTGAAAAATATTTTCAAAGATACTAATAATAGCTATTTTCCAACTTTCCAAGTAGTAGAAAAGAATGGTCAATCACAAGCTAAACGTGTAACAAAATTTATAACCACACATGTAATTTCCTTGATGCGTGCTCCAGACCATGTTTGTTTCATCAAAATTTATTTTTTGAAAAATCACTTTCTAAATTTTTTTGTATTTATTTATTATTAGAAATGTTGGTCAATAAAAAACACTTTCCAGTCAATAAAAAACACTTTCCTGTCAACGGAAAACACTTTCCAGTCAAAGAAAAATTTGATTTGGTTTTCAGGAAAGTGTTTTTCCTTTTAACTGTGATTGTTTTTCAGAAAGTGGTTTCTTCCAAATTTTTTTATGTTTATTTGCCATTAGAAAAGTTGGTCAACAGAAAACACTTTCTAGTCAAAGGAAAATTTAGCTTGTTTTCAGGAAAGTGTTTTCCTGAAAAATTTGGACGGAAAACACTTTCCGGAAGTTGTGAAAAATTTAGAAATGTCATTATTTGCTGATTATATCAAATTTGATCCTCAAACTTTTGATTGCTATATATAATTTGTCTTGAATATTTATTTTTCTATTCCATCTCTTAAAATTTAATTTTTATATTAATTTTGGTCCTTAT
>Ga0325401_1000937_pt1 | contig 23316 bp, 19 predicted proteins | sample PopdelMetagenome_FD_205666 | JGI IMG/M metagenome (GOLD analysis project Ga0325401, IMG submission 205666) | Populus deltoides microbial communities from Bellville, Georgia, United States - Xylem-PdKOR-R2 | ecosystem: Host-associated > Plants > Phyllosphere > Stem > Wood/Secondary xylem | place... | reverse complement strand
GTTTGTGTAAGATTCGCTTTTGAAAGAACTGTTGATTGTATGGATTGTATTTTGATGATGTGAGGATTCAAGTTCTTTGATTACCGGCACCATGTGTATTAAATATACATATATATATAAAAAAAAATTTACTATTGTTTTGGGCTTAGAAAGCCGGGTTGTTACAGAGGGACCCAAAGCGGACAGTATATGATAGGTGTGGGCCGCTACGCTACTCTGCCATACGCGTTTTGGGGCGTCAGGCTCAGAAGTGGGGCCATGCGTGGCTGCCAGGAACAAAACCGTGAGGGTGGTAAGGCCCAAAGCGGACAATATATAACTAGTTGGGTTGGGCTTTTATATTTGGTATCAGAGCCGAGCTCATTAGCTGTCCGGTTGTGCCGACAGGGTCGTCGGGCTCCTTAAGAGGGGTGGATTGTAAGATCCCACATCGGCAGGTGAGGGAGTGGTGGCTGGCCTTATTAAGAATGCTGGTTGCTAACTTGCCATACGCGTTTTGGGGCGTCAGGCTCAGAAGTGGGCTCACGTCACCAGGAACAAAACTGTAAGGGCGGTAAGGCCCAAAGTGGACAATATATGACAAGTTGGGTCGGGCTGTTACATAATGTATCTTTAACCCATGTAATGAGCTTTAGGCAAATGACTCCCAGACCAGTTGGTCTTAGGGCATTAGGTGTTGAGACACCTCTACGAGCTTAGTAACTCAGGTTGCAGATATTGATACGTAGATAGTGCAATGTTTGATTCCCTTAAGCTTTTCTCCTCAACCCATGTAACAAGCTGATTAGTACTTAAAAGTGCATTTTTATCAAGGTTTTATATCATCATTTTGCACTTGAGGTATTAATAACTCCTTAACTAAAGCATGTTTTATAATAACATATCTAATAATATAAGATACCTATAATTTATGGTAAATATTCATCTTAAATGCAGGCCTATCACATAAATGAAAGAATTGATTGATGAGTTGAAGTACTGAAATTGAAAGGACAAAGAGATGGCCAAACTTAGAAAAGAGATGTTGGTGCAGTCCAAACTAGAACATTGTTCGGTAATCAGGTCATATCTGGAGCTGTACATCTCGGATTTAGGTCTACTTTATATGGATGGAAAGGTAAGACATAGGCCTACAACTTTAATGGGAGTCTAAGATTTAACAAGGCCATTTTCAAGTCCAAGTTGTAGCAACAACGAAGAAGTCAGAATCTGTCCTGCAACCCAGACACTATTTAGTGTTTAGCCCATATCTCGAGTTCTAGAAGTCCAAATGATCTCAAATTTTACCCTGGAAAGATGAGACAATTTCCTAGAACTTTCATGATTGAAGTATGTTCAAATGATGACGTTATCAATGATGTTTTTGGCAGACAAGAAGATAAGAATTGTCACCAAGTCAAGATATGGCCACCCATTCATCAATTAGTCAACAAATCAATAGTTCTGAATTTTAGCCTATAAAAGGAGGCATTTGCCATGTATTTAGGCATCTTGGTGTTCAGATCAAGATCATGCTCTTGCTCTCTATTTATATTTTGTAATGCTTATATTAATTTCTTGCTTATGCTTTTCATTTGCTTTCCTTGTTTATTTATGTTTCTTTCTTTCATTATGTTTAGCTAAGTTAATTATGTCAAGGTGAAAAGGTTACACTAATGGTGTAAGAATAAGTATAATATAAACTTAACATGGACCTTAATGATAACAATTTTGTCTTGCTTAATGATAAGGTTACTAAGATGTGTCTCAAGAGTCAATAAAATTCCTCCTTACTTTGCTATCCTAGCGATAACAATTTTGTCAAATGGTTTTAATAACAACAAAAAGTTAGTTTTTTTTAACTTACGACTACTACCCTCTCCTCCAAACAAAAATGAGACATTGTCCTCAAGTTCTAAGGTAAAAAGGTAGAGTATAGAAGACATCACCTGAAGCAGCGACTACTGACAAGCCTGAAACACACTTAAACAAATATAAGAGATAACAAAACAAAAAAATATTATGCTATTAATAAAACTAAAAAACATAAGTTTTTACAAACTAAGGCTCAAATCCAATCTCAGCTTTTTACGACTTTCCTTTTTTACCAGTCTATTTGACTTATAGAGGAATCAATTACAGGGATGAAAGATTGATATTGATCAATTAGTTGTTCAGTAGTAGTAGTAGTAGAGATTATGATTTGTCGTGCTGAAGATGTTAGAAAATTTTGTTCCACAGCATGATTAAGAAAGACAACAAATTATCATAAAAACCATTAACATTGAACAAACCTATAGGTTTCTGGTGAATGTTCAGGTGGGCCTAAGAGGAAATATGAAATATCTCTTCTAATATGCCCAGACCACTTGATAAGGCAATGAAGGTGTCAGCTTGATCAATCATTGCATTCATTCGATCAGACATTGTGGAGACTTGTAGTTCCTCTCCAATTGTTTTTTCAATGATGTCCCATTTTGCTAAAGCTTTGGGGATGACCCCCAAAACTTGACTGCCTCTTAAAAATGCAGCTATTGACACCACCCCAATAACCCAAGGCTGCCTCCCCCATACATTAAATGAATCTTTCTCTCAGCTAGCACCTGACCAAGATGATTTGCTGATTCTAAATACTATTTTTCTTTTCCAGGACTGGATCCACCGAAAACACAAATATTTCTTATTTGATGACTTGAGGAACTGCACGAATCGTAACAAGTAATAAAGTGATGAGTATAGTATTGTCCCACGAGGATTTGTAAAAATTACTAATAATTACCAAAGTCTTTTAAATTATGATCTATTTGAGGAATCGAATGAGATGGTTTATGAAACAAAAATTAATGATTAAAAAACAAACAAACAAATGATTAAATATTAATGAATTCAAGTGTACTGGTTCTAGGATTTCTGACTTACAGTAACTATGCTTATGTGAACTTTCTCGATTAAATTAATTACTCCTAATGTTGATAATCAGGTTTTCCTAACGTAAATATTAATCTCTCTCGAGCATCAATAAATTATTTTGACAAACAAATTTCATATACTCTACCAAAGTTCTGAACTTGTTGAAATTTATTAAGTACTGTAAAACCTATAACAATTACAAAAGTTCCTAGGATATCTCTATCCTATAGATTTCTTAAGGTATTTCAAACAATAGCTAAAACAATTATCACTTCTCAGTTTCAAATTGAATTATAAATCATGTAGATGTTGGCCAAACACATGCAAGCATTACACGTAGAATGAAATACTCAACATCTTAATGTAATAATTCAATCAAAGAAATTGTTCACATATTCATAGTAAGGTTACATAAAAAATCCCAGAATAAAAGTATACTCCATAGTTAAATTAAAGAGAAACAAACTTGATACGATGAACATCACTCAAAAGCAGAGAATTTCAGTGGAATATAGATAGTTGTGCTCCCAATCTTCTATATTTTCACCTCTGTTCTTTTTTTGCCTCCTTTGTGCCGCCTCTTTCTTTTTTAGTCTCTTTTAGGGTTTCTCTATGTATGCCTCCCCTCCTTTACAGACCCTTCCTTTTTTTCTTTTATATTGTGGCCTCTTTACCCCTGTTGGAATGAAGACAATTTCCTTTTCTGGTTTGAATTCCTTCCTACCCAGACATTGTGGGCCAGATTTGAGGCGGGAAACGTGCGAATTCAAAGATCTCTATTTCTGGAGAAATTGTAGAAAATTGAATCTTATTTCCAACGACACTAATCATGTAATTTTTGGACTTCTAAGACTTGAGATAAGGGCCATAAACCGAGATAGTATTTGGAGTGCAGGAAATTCGGGTTTGATTAGTATCTGAAAACACATTAATTTCCCACGAGGTCAATAGTTCAAAAAGGGATCCAAAATTCTAATTATCTTGTGCAACACATCCAAAATAATTCAAAATCAAGCATGAATAGTATAAAATATACATGCTAAAAATTCCCTTATCAAATACCCTCAAACTTGAATGTTTGCTTGTCCTCAAGCAAAAAGGAAACCATGAAAGCAGAGGGCTAAAAGCTCATGATAAGTTCAACTTTCACATTTAAATGGCTTCACTTCTTGACTTAGCTCATAGACAATATTAGATAATGGAAAACTAAGCATTCCTACTTTCTATGGAGACCGTTGTACAAACTTCCAACTCATCCATGTGTTTCATGTGTTTAGCATCCTGGAACTGTGCACAGTCATTCTGCCATTACCTTTTTTCACTCATACAAACAAGATAGCCAACTTTGGAAGCAACAACACACTTTCACTTGTCTTTTGACAAGGGTGATTTTTTTAAAAAAATTTATCACTTGTCTTTTGACGGGAATACAAACATTTGTGATGAATGCACCCGGTTACTTAACAGGTCATAAACTTAAAATGCATTTGCATACTCATATTTTAAGCTGCCGTTTGATGTAAAAGTAAACATTTGTGATGAATACTCCTAGTTACTAAGCAACTCAAAACATTGGAGTAGATACACATCATATACTTATTCATTCACTTTCATACTCATTATCACTCCTTTTTTTCAATATTTTTCTCAGAGAGTAATAACAAGAAAGAACAACACACTTATCTTTTATGCATAACTACACAATTCACATGACTTTGCTGGAAAAGTGTACTTCAATAATTCAAAAGAAAATAGTCATGCTTAATCCAACTTTATAAGATATTATCTGCTTTAGGCCAAGGAATATCATGGATACATCATGAAGCATCTAAAAATGTCAAAGTTAGTCGTAAATGCATATCACTTTTATGTTTTCATGGTTCTAGTGTGCCGTGTCTTTCATAGTCAAAGCATGCAATGTCTCCCCCAAACTTAAATATCACATTGTCCTCCATGGAAAAACAAAGAATAGAAAGGCTTATGAATACTTCCTGTCGACTATGTGGGTGTGAGTTTGCTGTTGCTCCTGGTTACTTGCTTGTATGATCAATCCCTACACAACTCAATGAAAAAAATAAGTTTTTTTTTTGGTTTGCCTCCTAATCAGCGCTTAGTTATAGTCATTAGCTGGACTTTTCCATCTAGCTAAGATGAAGTGAGGGGGATATCATTCATTTTTCCAATAGACTCCCCATTCCTATAATGCTTCAGACGTTGCCCATTCACTATGAATGTTCCCTTTTCATCATGAGTGACCTCTACTGCTCCATAAGGAAATACCTTCGCAACTGTAAATGGTCCTGACCACCGTGATTTGAGCTTACCAGGAAACAAGCGGAGCCGTGAATTGAAAAGTAATACCTGTTGACCAGGGAAAAACTCCTTGCGTACAATGTGTTTGTCATGCCATGCCTTGATTCTTTCCTTGTATATCTTGGCATTCTCATAAGACTCATTGCGAAATTCATCCATCTCATTAAGTTGCAGGATTCTTTTCTCACCTGCAACCTGCAGATCCATGTTCAGTTGTTTCATTGCCCAGTATGCCTTATGCTCTAATTCAACAGGAAGATGGCACGCTTTTCCAAAAACTAATCGATACAGAGACATTCCCAATGGTGTTTTGAATGCTGTTCGATATGCCCACAATGCATCATCTAGCTTTTGTGCCCAATCTTTCCGAGAATTACTTACTGTTTTCTCTAAGATTTGCTTCACCTCTCTATTTGATACCTCTGTTTGGCCATTTGTCTGAGGATGATAAGCCAATGCTCTTTTGTGTCTGACTCCATACTTAGATAGCAGTGCTTCAAACTGCTTGTTGTAAAAATGAGTTCCTTCATCACTGATGATGGCTCGAAGAGTACCATATCTGGTAAAGATGTTCTTTCGTAGAAAATTAAGTACCACCTTGCCATCTTTTGTAGGCGTTGCAATTGCCTCGATCCACTTTGATACATAATCCACTGCTAAGAGAATGTATTTGTTGTTATATGATGAAGGAAAAGGTCCCATGAAATCAATGCCCTAAACATAAAATAATTCAACTTCTAGGATATTCTGCAGTGGCATTTCATTTCGTTGAGATGTATTCCCAGTATGTTGACATCTATCACAAGCAGTAACAAAAGCATGAGCATCTTTAAACATAGTGGGCCAAAAAAAACCTGATTGCAGAACTTTGGCTGCAGTGCGATGAGTTCCAAAGTACCCCCCATATTCAAGTGTGTGGCAATGCTTCAATATGTTTGTCATTTCCTCTTCTGGAACGCACCTCCTGATGACTTGATCTGCACAATGCCGATAGAGTATTGGCTCCTCCCAAAAGTAGTGTTTGACTTCAGAAAAAAAATTTCTTCTTTTGCTGGTAAGAAAAATCTGGCGGTATGATTTTACCTGCAAGAAAGTTGACATAATCTGTATACCAAGGAAAGAATTTGTTAGTGGAAATTGCTAAGAGTCTTCCATCAGGAAAACATTCATTTATAACTGTGAATTTAGGCTCCAGCTGCTGTGTCAATTCCAGCCTTGAAAGATGATCTGCCACCACGTTCTCAGTCCCCTTTTTATCTTTAATTTCTATATCAAATTCTTGCAGTAACAGGATCCAACGGATGAGTCTAGGCTTGGCATCTTTCTTTGACACTAGGTGTCTAATTGCAGCATGATCAGTATACACTAGCACTTTGTTTCCCATCAAGTAAGGCTGAAACTTATCAAATGCATAGACCACAGCAAGCAACTCTTTCTCGGTTGTGGTGTAATTGAGCTGGGCATCGTTGAGTGTTCTGCTGGAATAGTATATGGTGTGAAACACATTATTTTTTTCATTGCCCCAGTACTGCTCCAACTGCATAATCACTTGCATCACACATAAGCTCAAATGGTTTCTCCCAATCCGGTGCAATTACAATAGGAGCTGTCACTAACTTCTTTTTCAACAGCATAAAGGCTGTCTTGCATTCCTCATCAAACTGAAACTTTATGTCTTTTAGCAGTAGACTGCATAGCGGTTTGGATATTTTAGAGAAGTCTTTGATAAACCTCCTATAGAATCCCGTATGACCAAGGAAACTCCTAACCCCTTTTACTGTAGTTGGCGGCAAAAGTTTGTCTATTGCTTCAATTTTAGCTCTGTCTACCTCTATTCCTTTTTCTGAAATCCGGTGCCCCAATACTATACCTTCCTTTACCATGAAGTGACATTTTTCCCAGTTCAATATCAAATTTGTCTTTTCACAACGCTCCAAAACCAACGCCAACTTTGCAAGGCAGTCATCAAAAGAAGTTCCAAATACAGAAAAGTCATCCATGAAGATCTCAATGATTTGCTCCACCATATCTGAAAAAATAGCCATCATGCACCTCTGAAAAGTAGCTGGTGCATTACACAACCCAAAAGGCATTCTTCTGAAAGCAAAAGTACCATAAGGGCAGGTGAAAGTGGTCTTCTCTTGGTCCTCAGGTGCAATGGCTATTTGGTTGTATCCCGAATAACCATCTAAGAAACAGTAGTATTCATGCCCAGCTAACCTGTCCAGCATCTGATCAATGAATGGTAAGGGGAAGTGATCTTTACGTGTTGCCTTGTTGAGCTTTCGATAATCCATGCAAATCCTCCATCCAGTTACCGGTCTAGTAGGTATCAAGTTGTTGTTTGCATCCTTTACCACTGTTATTCCTCCTTTCTTTGGCACAACTTGAACTGGGCTCACCCATGAGCTGTCAGAGATTGGATAAATAACACCAGCATCTAACCATTTCAGAACTTCTTTTCGGACTACCTCTTTCATGGTCGGGTTAAGCCTTCTCTGATGTTCTACTGTTGGCTTGACTTCATCCTCCAACAGAATTTTATGCATGCAAATAGAGGGACTGATGCCTTTGATATCTGCCAATACCCACCCGAGAGCTGCCTTATGTTTTCTCAACACCCTCAACAATTTTTCTTCCTCTGTTTTCGTGAGCTTTGCAGAGACTATCACAGGATAGGTGGAAGCTTCTCCAAGATATGCATACCGAAGGTGTTCTGGCAGAGGTTGCAATTCCAGAACCGGTGCTTGTTCACTGGTTGATTTTATTTTTGGTGCTGGTTGTCCCAAATCTTCAAAGTATCTTCTGCGGTTAGGTTCAAAAGAATCCATCCAACATGTATATTCTACTATTTCAGCATCCTCTTCCAGTACATTATTCACCAAACATGCTTCCAACGGGTCAGTTGGAAGCTTGACTTTGTCATTAATTAAAGAGTCCACCACTTGAATGCTGAAGCAACTCTCCCCCATATCTGGCTGTTTGATGGCTTTGAACACATTGAAAATCACCTCCTCTTCATTCACCCTTAACCGCAGCTCCCCTTTCTTCACATCAATTAACGCACCTCCAGTGGCCAAGAATGGCCGGCCAAGCAAGATAGGAATCTCATTATCCTCCTCCATATCCAGTATGATGAAGTCTGCTGGAAAGATGAACTTGCCCACTTTCACCAGTACATCTTCAATTATTCCTCTTGGATGCTTCAGTGACCTATCAGCTAGCTGCAGTGTTACTGTGGTTGGCCTTGCTTCACCTAAACCAAGCTTCTTAAAAATAGATAAAGGCATGAGATTAATACTTGTACCAAAATCACACAAAGCTTTTTCAAATATAGAGTTTCCAATGGAACATGGTATAGTAAAACTCCCTGGATCCTTAAGTTTAGGAGGCAATTTCTTCTGCAAAATGGCACTGCATTCCTCAGTAAGAGTAACAGTCTCATATTCCTCTAGCTTTCTTTTGTTTGAGAGGATGTCCTTTAGAAATTTCACATAGCTTGGCATTTGTTCAAGAGCATCTGCAAAAGGAATGTTAATCTGCAGTTTTTTAAACACATTAAGAAATTTAGAAAATTGCTTATCAAGTTTATTCTTCTTGAGTCACTGTGGAAATGGAATTCTCTGCATTATTTCTTGTGTTGGTTCTGGTAGAGGATTAGATTTTTTCATATTCTAAAGTGGTTTGGCCACTTGCTCCTCCTCTTCTTTTCCTGCACTCTTGTTTCTAGTAGTCTTCTCCACTTCTTTTCCACTTCTCAAGGTTATGGCCTTGCATTGCTCCTTAGGATTAAGTTCAGTTGTGCTTGGTAGATTTCCTTGTTGTCTACCCGTGAGCATGTTGGCTAACTGACCAACTTGAACCTCCAAATTTTGAATTGAAGCTGCTTGGTTCTGTAGATTGGTATTTGTTGGATTCATGTGGTCTCTAAGTATTCTAACACGATTATTCTCATTATTCTTATTATAAAGTGATTGGTTTTCCTCTTCCGCCATGTTTTCTGAAGAAGATGAGGATACCCTACAAAGTCTACCACTTAATGTACGTGACAAAACTCTCATGCACGTGTAGGAAGAGAATAAAAGGAAGAAGAAAACAAAACATAAAGAAACAAAACAAAAGAAACAAAAGTTAGATACAAGAAAAGTGAAAAGAGAAAATAAAATAAATATTATAATTTATACAAGAATTTACCACCCCGGTAACAACGCCAAAAACTTGACACGATCAAAAGATTGATGTCTTATCCCAAGTGTAGGAGTGTCGAAGTAATAAATAACCCGATAAGACCAGGGTGGAACCACAAGGAGGTAAACTATATAAAATTATAAACAACAAATGAAAAGGAGTTGAAGAGAACTTTTGAGATGTGATATTGATGTGAGTATTAATCAAAGATAAAAGCAATTGTCAAGGTTAGAGGATCCAATAATAGTATTAGAAATAAGTATAGTATAAACTCTTTTTATTAATCAATTGGAAACCACACACAAAGGAGGTTCCAATCGGATGATTTATCCTTAATAGTTCATTATAAAATTTTAACATGATCATAATAATTATCTTATTTTAGTAACACTATACTTTTAAATATTGTTAGGAATTCATGATGTTAACTTATGTTAACAACAAATCAAGTTCTTTTCATAACACAGGTGTCAGTTATACCATATAGTTGGTTATGAAACGATCAAGTATTTGTTGTACTAAGGGTTGTACTAAGGGTTGTACAACACAAATCTAGATTTACCATTTAACAAGCAAGGTATTAAGAGTAAGATAATAAATACAAAACTAGTTAGAATCAAACATTAAAGTCCATGTTGAGTTTATACTATACTTATTCTTACATCATTAGTGTACCATTTTCACCTTGACAAAATAAATTTAGCTAAACATCATGAAGAAGAAAAACATAAATAAACAATATAAGAACATAAACATGATATAAGTTAACTAAGTATAATAAAGGAAATGAAAAGCATAAACAAGAGATTAATATAATATAAAATAAAACTTGAACATTACAAAATACTAAGAGAGAGTGTGATCTTGACTTGAACACCAAGATGCCTAAATGTATGGCAAATGCCTTCTTTTATATGCTAAAATTCAGAACTATTAATTTGATGACTAATTATTGAGTGGGTGGCCACCTCTTGACTTGGTGACAATCATTATCTTCTTGTCTGAACAAAACGTCATTGCTTACGTTAGAATTTGAACAGATGATCTTCATGAAAGTTCTGGGCATTTGTCTCAGCTTTCCAACAAAATAAGAATGAGCTCATTTGGACTTTTAGAACTCGAGATATGAGCTGAACATTGAACAGTGTCTGGGCTGCAGGACAGATTCCTTAGTTGTTATTATGAAAATCACGAAATCCTTAGTTGTTATTTTAGTCACAAGTAATGGTTTCTTTCAAAATTAAACCGTTTATTTCTTCAACTGCTTGGATAATTTGTTGACAGCTTTTAATTTAACACATCTTAGTTAGATTGGTTCAAATTGAGAAATCTTTGTAAATAAATGGTTCAATCTGATCAAATTCATGAAGGCTCTCATCTGTCGAATTAATTCAAATATAATTCTGCCTTATCTGGTATTTCATGCATATCACTTACATTCAAAAACATATATATACATACACAAGTATACATTACATTAATGAAGCCTCTAATGAATCCCGAAGATAAATGAATCCCGAAGATAAAAACAAAAATTGATCGATTTCTAAGTCTATGATTCATACCCCCACCTATATATAAACATGTGGTTTACATTCTATCTTTTCGAAAATCAGATTCAAGATTATTGCCAAACACTGTATAAGGTTCAATCTTATTTATAATTATATATACTCAATCAAAAGTTTTGATCATGGCCATCTATAAGCTAACTTTTCTTTACATTATACGTGCATTTGGATTGTGACTACCTTATAGATACATTTCCAAAAAGGAAGCCGCCTACGTTTAAATTTTCATGAACCACTCCATATTGATAGCCTGCTTCTCTCTCTCTTTCTCTATCTATCTATCTATCTATCTCAAATGCTCACTGTGTTTGAATCAATTCTACAAGTGGTCGATATGAAAGAGATTTCCTCACTTTTATACAGTACATTAGAAAATTAAACATACAGAAATAATTCAAAACATTAGAAAAGATTTTCAATTTGAGATATATACTTCTATATTCGGAAATCTAGTGAATACTTACATTAAATTGTTAAAGCATTGATGAAATTATATAGACAGCATATATATGAAAAATAGAGAAAATGATTTTGTTCTTGAAAAGAGGGAAAAATTATATTAAATTATCAATAGTTTGATAATCTTGCCTCCAATAGTTTGACAATAAGGATTAGTTCTGAAACAATGGCAGAGCAGGGGAGAAAACATGAGAGGCTTGCAGTCTTGGAGCTAGAAGGATTTGTTCAGCAGTGTGTCCTCTTCAAAAGTCTTCTTGGGTTCTTGAAGTTTGCAGTCTTCAAAAGTCTTCTTCTTGTATTGCTCTGACCAAATGGAAGGGGTGGGGGTTCGGTTGCAGGGTCAGTCCCGCTGCTGAGAGGAAAGGTGGAAATGATAATGAGACCGCGAGGGAATAGGAAGGCCAAGGCAATTAAGGAAACCTAAACCAAACTCGAAATTGCTCTCCACGCATTAATTTTTTTTTTTCAAGACATGAAATATTAAAAAAATTACTTATTTTTTAAATTTTCATTGAAAAAAATAGAAAAAAATGTTTTAAAATTTCTCTACTGTTAAAAAAATTTAGAAATTCAAATTAAAAAATTACGAAATCCTTAGTTCTTGCTATTTTAGTCTTAAGCAATCAAGTTATGGTTTCTTTAAAAAATAAGCTTTTTATTTCTTCAACTGGTTGCATAATTGGTGGACAACTTTTAATTTAAAACATCTTAGTTTGATTGATTCAAGATGAGATATAACAAGGTTTAAGAATGGCTGTAATCCCTCGATAATGCTGAACTGAGGTGACTGATCCTCATTATATAATGTATATATAGCAGTTGGCAGATCCTATATAATAGCAAACAAATAAACGTAACAAAATATGTATCCTACAAGATATGTATATAATAACAAATCATCTAAATTCAAGGAATAGAATCAGATTCCTTATCACCCCCCTTCAAGCTGATCATGGAAGAAGGAACCACGTGAAGCTTGTTACGAAAAAGGTGGAACTGAGGCTTGGGGACCCCTTTTGTAAAAGAATCTGCAAGCTGGAGATGGGAGGGAACGAAGGCGACTTTTAAGGAACCATTGGCAATGAGTTCACGAACAAAATGATAGTCAATCGCAATATGCTTAGATCGTGGCCGAGTGACAGGATTGAATGCCATAAATATAGCACTTTTGTTGTCGCATAGCATCTTCAGAGGTGAAGGCATTTGTAGATGTAGATCACGAAGTAGTTGAACAATCCATGCGACTTCAACAGTAGCTACAACTAAGGATCGATATTCAGCTTCGGCACTAGAGCGAGAAATAGTGGATTGTTTCTTGGAGCACTAGAAGACAAGATTGGGGCCCAAGAAAATAATATAGCTGGTGGTAGACCGATGTGTATCAGGACAACCAGCCCAGTCAGCATCAGAATAAGCAAGCAAGTCACGGGAAGGGGTGCGATGAAGTTGAAGGCCATGATGGACCGTTCCTTTAACATAACACAATATGCGTTTGAGTGTGCGAAAGTGATCTTCAGTCGGAGCATGCATATATTGACAAATAGAATTGACACTGAATGAGAGATCAGGGCGAGTGATGGTCAAATATTGCAGAGCACCAGCAAGAGACCGAAAAAAGGTGGGATCTGAAAATAGCTTCCCTTCAGTGGAGAGATGCTGACTCACGACATAAGGAGTGGTAATGGGTTTGGCCTCAACCATGTCAGCACGGTGGAGGAGATCAAGAGCATACTTGGTTTGGCTAAGAAATAAACTATGTGAGTTATGGTGGACTTCGACACCAAGGAAATAGTGTAGAGACCCCAAATCTTTCATGGCAAATTCGTTGGATAGTCGTGTGATAAGAGTCTTGATCAAGCTGGGATTGCTTCCAATAAGCACCATATCATCTACATATAGCAAGAGATAAACCATTCCAGCCGTGGAATGATGGGCAAATCGAGAGGAATCGGCCTTGCTGAGAAGAAAACCAAGTTGCAGTAAAAACAAGCTAAAGCGTTGGAACCAAGCATGAAGGGCTTGTTTGAGTCCATAAAGAGCACGCTTTAGTCGACATACATGGTGAGGAAACCGTGGATCTGTGTAGCCAGGGGGTTGATCCATAAATACTAGTTTAGAGAGATGACCATGAAGAAAGGCATTTTGAACATCTAATTGATGTAGGAGCCATCCAGAAGCGACTGCAATGGATAGAATAATCCAAATGATAGTAAGACGCACCACAGGACTGAACGTGTCTTCAAAATCAAGGCCATGAATCTGAGAGAAACCCTTGGCCACAAGACGAGCCTTATAATGCTCAATGGATCCATTAGCACGGAGCTTGATTTTAAAGATCCAGCGACAACCAACCACATTGTGATTTGCAGGACGCGGTACAAGATCCCATGTGTCATTCTTCTTCAAGGCTTGTATTTTAGCATCCATAGCCGAGAGCCATGCAGGGTGTCTGGGAGCAGACTTGAAACCCCGAGGCTCTTGGAGAGCAAGAAGAACCTGAAAAAACTAAGAAGAGGGTTAAATGGTTAACACATGATAAGCCTTAGGTTTAAATATACCAGCTTTCCTTCTAGTAACCATGAGGTGAAGGTTAGTAGACGTTGTCATCAGAGGAGCAGGAACAGGTGGAGAGGGCGGACTAGAAGATGATATGATAGACACAACAGGAGTCTATAGGTTTATCACTGCATGGCAAACAATTAGGAGTTGAAATAGGAGAAGACACCAATGGAGGTGGTGAGGCAGGAGACACAATATTATGAGAGTCCAAGAAATTAGAAAAAATAATATAGGGTGTGGAATTATGATGTTGAACATCATCACCCGTATAAGGAAATATAGTTTCATAAAATTGGGCATGGCGAGAGACATAAAGACGTTGTGTCGTGCGGTCAAAACAGCGGAAACCCTTGTGAAAGGGGCTATAACCTAGGAAGACACAAGGAGCAGATATGGGAGATAATTTGTTAGGAGCATAATCTCACAAATAAGGAAAGCATAAACATCCAAAAGTGCGAAGCATGGTGTAGTCAGGGTATTTACCAAGCAAGAGCTCGTAAGGAGTTTTGCCAGCAAGAGTTTGTGAGGGGAGTCGGTTGATGAGATAAACAACTGTCGAGAAGGCCTCAACCTAAAGTGGCAATGGAACACATGCATGAAACATAAGAGTGAGTCATGTTTTGGTGACATGTCGGTGTTTACGTTTAGCAATTCCATTTTGATTGGGTGTATAAGGACAAGCAACATGCAATACAATACCACAAGATGTGAGGTGAGAGCGAAATTTATTATTGGTAAATTCAGTTCCACCATCACATTGGAATGACTTAATTTTGGATGAAAATTGAGTCTCAATATACTATTGAAAGTTGACAAATGTATCAAAAAAATCAGATTTATGTTTTAGTGGAAAAAACCAACTGAATCTAGTATAATCATCAATTAACACTGCATAATATTGAAAACCAATAGTGGAACAAACACATGAAGGACCCCATAAATCATATTGTAAGCGATCAAAAGGCAAATCACAACGAGTATTATTAAGTGAAAAGGGTAGACGATGGCTTTTGCCAAGGTTACATCCAACACATAAACTAGAATCCAAACCTATTAATTTATCACTACAAAAAATAAAACCTGACTTGGTAAGAGAGTCAATAGAACGAAAACTAGGATGACTTAGACGAGCATGCCACAAATGAGCAGAGACACGCAATTTATTGGAAGAGACTATGGAACCAAGGGCATGATGTTGTTGCTGGAGCACGTATAAGCCATTCTCACATTTGCCGACCCCCAGCACTACTCCTGTGACCCGGTTCTGTATTGTAAAACTAGAATAAAAAAAGATGACCCAACAATTATTATCCTTTGTAAGTTGACTTATTGAAATAAGCTTTTTGGTAATACTAGGAACAACAAAAAAATTAGATAAAAGTAATGGACTGTTGGGAACAAGAGTGGAAACGGAGCCAGTGTGAGAGATAGAAAGAGACTGACCATTACCAACCATCACCCTTTCATTAGCAGAATATACAGCAGGAATATCGACACCCTCAGGATCATTTATCATGTGAGAGGTGGCGCCAGAGTCCGAATACCAAGCAGAGTCGATGGAGGCCGGGGTGGAACAAGCAGCAAAAGCCTCAGCAAGATTGGCAGACTGCTTTTTCTTGAGATTAAGAAATGTCCAATAGCGTTTAGCCAAGTGTCCCTCCTTGTTGCAGAGTTAGCAATAGACTAGAGAGAAACTAGATTTTGTGGCAGAGGCAGAGGGAGCTTTGGGCTTTCCTCTGTTGATGCTTTTTGATCTGGTGGAAGAATGATGTTGGGCATAAAACGCCGAGTTGGTAGATTGTTGATACACGGATCTTTCAAAAATCTTATGGCTCAAAGCTTTCGGGATGATATCTGCAAAAGAAGGTAACGGAGACTGGGAAAGCATTGTTGTTGAGAAGATTTTATAATTAGGACCTAAAGCTCTTAAGAACCAGTGAACTTTATCCAGGTCATCGATGGGTCGACCAATTGCTGCTAGTTGATCGCAGAGGCCTTTAAAGAGGTGAGAAAATTCAGCCACTGATTTGGAGCCTCATTGCATCAGTTGGAGCTCGTCCTTTAGTTGAAGTTTGCGAGTCTTTGATCTGTGAGAGAAGGAGGCTTCAAGAGTAGTCCAGGCCTCATGAGCATGTTTCAGACGAAGTACCTCACTTATAGATTCCTCCATAAGGGAAGAATAGAGGAGACTTAATAGGGTCTGATTTGTGTTCAGCCAGGAAGTGTAGGTTGGATTCACCTGAGTGGAGCCATCAGTACTAGTAATCTGCAGAGAAGGGACTGGGATACTACCATCCAGAAATCCAAGGAGATCATGGCTTGTTATAATAATGGTATAAACTGATTTCTTCATAACAAATAATTAGAGGAGGTCAATTTGATGGTAAGCATTTGCACCATCGTGTTCAGTGGAAGGGAAGGTGATGAGGAAGATGCAGCCATGATAAAGGAATCGGGTAAAAGAAAAACCTAAAGGAGCTCTGATACCACAACAAGGTTTAAGAATGGCTGTAATCCCTCAATAATGCTGAGGTGATTGATCCTCATTATATAATATATATACAACAATTGGCATATCCTATATAATAGGAAACAAATAAACGTAACAAAATATGTATCTGACAAGATATGTATATAATAACAAATCATCTAAATTCAAGGAATAAAATCAGATTCCTTATCAAGATATTTTTGCAAATAATTAAATGGTTAAATCTGATCAAACTTTTTCACATATATTTACCTACATTCAAATATGGTAACCCTAACTACCAACCACCACCATAAATGGCATGGCTGACTTTGGGTCATTTGAGTAACATTTCCAACAATTATAACATAATAAAAGATTATAATTTAACAACTCATTATATTACAAGCATTGTATAAAGAAAAACGATGCTTTAGTTACATAATTAAGAGTAATTATGCAAGATCTAATTACAAAAGGTGTCATAAAGACTAAATTTTAATTTTTATTAGACATGGACCAAAACATTTTAAAATAATTTTTTTGAAAACTAGGGTTAAAAGGAATTTTGTCAAGACTTCAATTGCAAGCAAACAAAGTCATGCATTGAATCATTTCATTTATGTTTTAAATTTCTCTAACGAAGTGCATAGATTTCTACTAATATCATAAATGGAGCATCCGTAGAACTGAGAGAGTCAAAATGAAATAAATTATTTTTGAACATTCTCTTCAGTAATTAGATAATGCAAGAATGAATCTCTCTGTTTCCATCGGTAGAATATTCTGTAAATTCTATTTCAACTAACAGTCACGTCAAACAAGTTCAATAAGTATCCAGAGTTTATCTACTTGAGTTTTAAATGATTGAAGATATTTGTTTTGCAACTTTCCCCTTGCTTTCCTCTGTCTCTAGGCCTAGGCCTCTGACTTGCCCAAGTAATAGAATGAATTTTAAAGCATATTATGCATACTTTAACAATAAATGGGTCTCTTAGGTTTTCATTAATTTGCCCCAATAGATTACTTTTGAAATGTTGGTAAAAGGCTCGATCTCCACCTTAGCACCTACTCTTTCATCTTAAAAATCCATGAGGCTGGTAAAGTTTTTAGCAAATCTCTAGATCAATTAATTATTTCAATGTGTAATTATTTCTATAAGCTAGCTTTTCTTAACAGGGTTCCACATTATACATGCATTTGGATTGTCACTACTTTTGACAATTATAGCATTTAACTTTTGATTTGTCAAACTCGGGTCTCAGATTGCTGATTAGTACTTAAAAGTGCATTTTCATTAAGGCTTTATATCATCATATTGCACATAAAGTATCATTAAATTCCCTAACTAAAGCATGTTTTATAATAACAAGTCTGATAATATAATATATCTTTAATTTATGGTAAATACTTGTTTTGAATGCAGGTATATCTCACAATTCAAATGATTGATTGATGTGATTAACTATTGAAATTAAGAAGACAAAGAAAGGGCTAAGAGAAGAGATGCTAGTTCAAATTGGAACACCATTCGGTTATTGGATCATAACTGGAGTTTTAGACCTTGGATTTAGGTCTTCTTTATATGGATGGAAAGCTAAGACCTAAACCTAAATCTTTCATGTGGAGTTCAAGACTCAATTCTGCCGTTTTCAAGTTCAAATCTTAGCAACAATGAAGAAGTAGGAATCTGTCCTGCAGCTTAGACATTGTTCGGTGTTCAGCTCATATCTTGAGTTCTAGAAGTCCAAATGAGCTTTGGTTTTTTTTGCTGGAAAGCTGAGACAATTGCTCACAACTTTCATAGTATAATGGGCTCTAATTCTAATATTAGCAATGACATTTTGGCCAGTCAACAATATCAATAATCAGCCAATAATATCAATAACCAGTAGCCAACAATGTTAAAAACCAGCCACCAAATCAATGGTTGGCCACCAACTAAATAGTTTGTCGACCAATCAATAATTCCAAATTTTAGCCTATAAAAAGAAGCATTTGCCATGTATTTAGTCATCTTGGTTTTCAGATCAAGATCATGTTCTTGTTTTCTTTCTTTATATTTTTTGTAATGCTTAAATTTTGCTTTCATTAATATCTTGTTTATGCTTTTCATAATAACTATGTTATTATCTAGTTTATTTATGTTCTTCTTCTTCATTATGTTTAGCTAAGTTAAATATGTCAAGGTGAAAAGGTTTCTCTAATGGTGTTAGAATATGTATAATATAAACTCAACATGGACTTCAATATTTATATCCAAGAAAGTTTGCTATTAACATGTCTTATCTTTTTATCTTACTAATTATTAATACCTTGCTTGTTAAATGGTTAACTAGATTTGTGTTGTATAACACTTGGTATATCAAATGCTTGATCCTTCATAGTCTTCGGCCGACATCGTTGTTATGCGAGGAACTTGATTTGTTGTTAACATAAGTTAGCAACATGAATGCCTGATGATATTTTTAAGTATGGTGTTACTTAGATAAGATGATTAATATGATCATGCTAATAATTTATAATGAACTAATAACGATAAATCATCCGATTGGAATCTCCTTTGTATGTGGTTTCCAGTTGAGTAATAAAAAGAGTTTATACTTTACTTATTTCTAATACTATTAGTGGATCTTCTAACCTTGACAACTGTTTTTATCTTTGATTAAATCTTTACATCAATATCACATCTCAAAAGTTCTCTTTAACTCATCATCATCATCATCATCATCATCATCATCATCATTATTATTATTATTATTTATAATTTATATAGTTAACCTCCCTGTGGTTCAACCCCGGTCTTGCTGAGTTATTTATTACTTCGACACTCCTGCACTTGGGATAAGACATCAACTCTTTGATTGTGTTAATTGCCATTGTTAGTTGAACCAGTCAACTAGTTGACCTATTGAGGGTGTCACTGCCTCCTCTTTCAAAGCTACCTCTTCTTCCTCTTCTTATGTGACACGATCAAAGAGTTGATGTCTTATCCCAAGTGCAAGAGTGTCGAAGTAATAAATAACCTAGCAAGACTAGGGTCGAACCACAGGGAGATGAACTATATAGAATTATAAATAAAAGAACAGATTTGAAGAGAGCTTTGACATGTGATAATGATGTAAGGATTTAAACAAAGATAAAACAATTTTCAAGGTTAGAGGATCCACTAATGGTATTTCAAACAAGTATAGTATAAACTTTTTTTATTACTCAACTGGAAACCACACAAAGGAGGTTCCAATCAGATTATAAATTGGTAATATGATTACATTAGTTATTTTATTCAAATAATGCTAATACTTGTAAATGTTGTCAGGTATTCATGCTTATAACTTATGTTAACAACAAATCAAGTTCCTTTCATAGCATAGGTGTCGGTTATACCATACGGTTGGGCTATGAAAGTGCCAAGTATTTGTTGTACCAAGGGTTCTACAACATAAATCTAGATTAACCATTTAACAAGCAAAGTATTACAAGTGAACAAGATAACAAATACAAAACATGTTAGTATCAAACATTAAAGTCCATGATGAGTTTATACTATACTTATTTTTACACCATTAGTGTAACCTTTTCACCTTGACATAATAAACTTAGCTAAACATAATGAAAGAGAGAAACATAAATAAACAAGATAAGAACATAAATAAGATATAAGTTAACTAAGTAAAGGAAAGGTAATGAAAATCATAAACAAAAGATTAATATAAACAAAACTTAAACATTACAAAAATATAAAGAGAGAGAGCAAAAACATGATCTTGATCTGAAAACCAAGATGCCTAAATGCATGGAAAATGCCTCCTTTTATAAGCCAAAATTCAGAACTATTGATTTGATGACTAATTGTTGAGTGGGTGGCCACATCTTGACTTGGTGACAATCCTTATCTTCTTGTCTGAACAAAATGTTAGAATTTGAGCAGATTGTCCGCATAAAAGTTCTAGAAAATTATCTCAGCTTTCCAACAAAAAACAAATTGGTGCATTTGGACTTCTAGAACTCAAGATATGGGCTGAACACTGAACATTGTCTGGGCTATAGGACAGATTCTGACTTCTCCGTTGTTGCTAAGATTTGGACTTCCAATCAGCAAAATTGAGTTTGGACTCCTCATGAATGTTTTAGGCCTATCTCTTAGCTTTCTAGCCATATAAACCAAACTGAAATCCCAGATCTATAGCTCTAGATATGACCCAATGAGTGAACAGTGTTCCAGTTTGGAGTAAACCATCATCTCTTTTCTAAGCTTAGCCGTCTCTTTGTCTTCTCAATTTCAGTAGTTAAACTCATCAATCAATCTTTCGATTTATGTGATAGGCCTGAATTTAAGATGAACATTTACCATAAATTAAAGGCATCTTATATTATTAGACATGTTATTATAAAACATGATCTAGTTAAGGAGTTATTGATACTTTAAGTGCAAAATGATGATATAAAATCTTGATAAAAACGTACTTTTAAGTACTAATCATTATGCTTTCTTCATATCCTCTACCCCTTTAAAAATATCCAGAACTATCTTGCTTGAAAAAAAGTGCTTGTGCAACCACATCCTTTTAAATCTCATTGACTATTTCCTCATGAGCATGTAATTTTCCCATGAGACCTTGTATTGAAAGAAAATCCATATTTTGTGACTCCTTTATCACAACTGCAACATAATGAAATTTCTTTTGTAGAGAGCATAGGATCTTATCTACCACATGTGTCTTTTTAATCTTCTTCCTATATCTCTTCATTTGATTATATTTTGAAATACAAGGAAATTCTAATCTGAACAGGAATAATATTATGCTGACTAAACCGATCGATTGATTCAACTTATTCTAGCCAGTTGACCGATTTCTCTGATTTTCATAATCAAAATCTAGTTTACTTTCAATAGTTTGATAATATTGCCTCCAATAGTTTGACAATAAGGATTAGTTCTGAAACAATGGCAGAGCAGGGAAGAAAACATGAGAGGCTTGCAGTCTTGGAGCTAGAAGGATTTGTTTAGCAATGTCTCCTCTTCAAAAGTCTTCTTGGGATCTTGAATATAGCTTAGAAATAGAATTTTTCAATGATGGTAAAAAAACTTGAAACTCCCAAGTCGTCTCTTTTTTTTTTTGACAATGGAGAGATGAGGCTTGAATTGCTCTGACTAAATAGAAGGAGTGGGGATTCGGTTGATGGGTCAGTCCCGCTGCTGAGAGGAAAGGTGGAAATGATAGTGAGACCGCGAGGGAATAGGAAGGCCAAGGCAATTAAGAAAGCCTAAACCAAACTCGAATTTGTTCTCCATGCCTTAATATTTTTTTCAAGACATGAAATATTAAGAAATTAGTAATTTTTAAAATTTTCATTTTTTAAAAAAATAGAAATAAAAATTAAAAAATTACGAAATCCTTAGTTGTTATTTTAGTATTAAGCAATCAAGTTATGGTTTCATTTTAAAAAAACAATTCTTTAAAAACTAGCCTTGAGGGGTATACACTACCAGAAATTCGCTAAATACCAATGGATTTACAGACGAAATATTTCTGTCGATAATTTGAGGTCGACATTACCGATGGACACTTTTTCGTCTGTAATTCAATCGGTAACTACCGATGGACCATTTTCCTTCCGTAACTCAGTCAGTAACTACTGACGGAAATTTTCCGTCAGTAGTTCCGTCGGTAGTTACCGACTGAATTACGGACGGAAAAGTTTTCGAATTAAAAAAAAAGGTGGGTCGCTGACGTGGAGGTTTTGGCGGGTTATTTTTTTCCGACGGATTCAAAACGATAGCCCGTACAGTGACGTGACCGGTTTGCCATTTAAATTGCCGACGGACTCATCGAGGGATTTGAAATGGCAGATCCGTACGGTGACGTGTCTATGTGTCCGTCTATGTGAAACCGTTAGAAAAAGTTAATATATGTACATGTCAGCTCTGCTGACCCTCTACTCCCCTATTTCTCCTTCTTCTTCCTAGTCCCAACTCTCCTCATTTGCAAACAACCAGCCCCCCCTCCCCCCCAAAAAAAAATCTTCCTCATATCAGCACAACAAGTTATATTTCTTGAAGTTTTGTGGTCACAGCATCCGTGTTCTAATTTACCGACGGATTTTATCAATTTTTGTAAGTAATTCTATCTTTTTAAATTTTAACATTTAATTAAATGTCAATTTTATTGTTTTTTTAGTATATGTATTTTGTTAGTATATGAATTACATGTGCTATCTTGAAATAATTAATAGCTTGCTTAATGGATCCGTTTAAAGTTTTATCAATGGTATTGCGGAGTGGTAATTTCTGTAAATTTATATATTTTAATTCGTATGGACGTTGATAAATAATAATGAATATTTAATATTTATGAGAAGTTGTGATTGGTTTGTTGGATAATCTCGAGGTAAAGTAATATTTTTGCAAGTTTATTTACCTAACTTAGTTAATTAATACATGATGTCATCATAATTTTATAGAGGTTCGATATAAGTCATGGATGATCATTCATGGATGTATCAAGATTCACCCCAAGGATTGCGGAGGATGGATTATTGTAACGGGGTTCAGGGTTTTATTAATTTCACAACATCTATTCCCAGAAAGTTTACTGGAGGCGGTATTAGGTGTCCATGGAGGAAGTGTGAAAATAAAAAGTATCTACATCTAGATGTTGTAATGATGCATCTTCTACACAAAGGGTTTATGGAGAATTACCAGTGTTGGTATGCACATGGAGAAGTATTTGGTAGTAAGAGGAGAATGGAAGAAACGGTGGTTGGGTCTACTTCTAGTGCTAGCAACGTGCATGAAGCGGCAAATGACAACACTAATCCTTACAGAAATATGGTTATGGATGCAATGAGAATGAATCAAGGTAA
>Ga0325401_1000936_pt1 | contig 23324 bp, 20 predicted proteins | sample PopdelMetagenome_FD_205666 | JGI IMG/M metagenome (GOLD analysis project Ga0325401, IMG submission 205666) | Populus deltoides microbial communities from Bellville, Georgia, United States - Xylem-PdKOR-R2 | ecosystem: Host-associated > Plants > Phyllosphere > Stem > Wood/Secondary xylem | place... | reverse complement strand
AAAGTAGAAGGAAAGAGAGGGAAAAGTGAAGTGATCTGGCAAGGAGATGAACTTGATATCAACCTTAAGGAGTAGCATCGAAGGTGTGTTAATTCAACCACCAGAAATGATAGTATGGTTTTGTGAATTCTATGTAAAGGAGCGTTCCAATTCCTCTTATAACTAGCCAGAGCAACAACCATTCACCATAAAGGCCTTTTCAGCATTACCCAATAAAGGTTCAAGATACAAGGTCCTTGAAACAGCGTTTAAGCATTCTGTTCTCAAAGATTTTAGCATTCTTCTCTATTCAAAAAATAACTGAAACAGCTTAATGCCGCTAGATTCTATGGTCTCCATTTTCTTTAAAGCCATAAAGGAAAACATCAATAGATCTGATCCTATTTGGACTAACCATGACTTGCCTCCAATGGCAAACAATCCATGCAATCTATATAAAACAACTGGACACTTTTGTTTCCTCACCACATCATTCTTATAAACTTATCTTACATCAATCCTTTTGATCTAAAAAAAATAAATAAATTTCACAATGATCTTCTGCACTCTAGTTCTCGGAAGGTGACCTTTTCTTCTTTATTCTTTCTTTTTGTGCATGAGACTTTTGAATTTTCATATTAATTTGGGGTAGCATCTGTTTTGGATCGCAGTAAATAATAGACAGAAAAAGAGATCGCACCAAGTTATTTAAATTTTCTGATGATAGCTGATATAAACTTGGCCTTTGCAGTATCTTTTTCATATCTTTGTTACATTGTTGATACAGTTTGTCAATCATTTTATTGCAGTTGCAAAACATGCGGACAACGTTCAACTAATTGCACAGGTCATTGTGGCCATATAGATCTGATTAGTCCAGTTTACAATCCTCTGCTCTTTAATTTTCTTCACAAACTTCTGCAAAGAACCTGTTTCTTCTGCTTTCATTTTAGAGCAGACAGCAACCAGGTATATTTGTGTCATTCAGTCAATGTTGATGCTTTGATAAATTGCATGGTTTTGATCCCTAATGCTTCCTCATGCTTCTTCTTCTTCTTCCCTCTTGTTTAACCAGTCTTCTGTATCTGAGGGTTTTTTATTTGAATTTTTTTATTTCTACAAAGGTTGAGAAATTTGTTTCTCAATTGGAACTCATCATAAAAGGTGATGTTGTTGGGGCTAAAAGGTTGGATTCTTTCTCGCCAACTGAAGCCTCATTGCCAGAAGACAGTGATGGCAGCAGTGAATCTTGTTCTACAATTCATTCAGGAGCACAGCATCCAAACAATGAGCAGTCAAAGCAGAGCGAATGGACCTCCCTTCAGTTATCTGAAGCAATGTCTATCTTAAATAATTTTCTGAAGTTGGAATCAAAGAAGTGCAAGAACTGTTCAGCATCAAATCCTAATATTCGGAAACCTACTTTTGGTTGGTTTCATTGGGTATATTTTCACATTCTCTGCTTGAATTTCTCATTTCTTTTTGGGAAATCTTAGATCTTATCACATACATTTCTGCTTTCTTAGATGCATGTTAAGTCCTAATACAAATGATTTAACTTGTTTTTGTGTGTTCTTGTACAAGTGCTTCAACTTGTTTCTTTGTGCTTATGCAAAACTGCAGAAATGATACGCATGTATCAAATGTACGAAGATTAAGATTGAATTGGAGTTTTGTGAAAAAATATATTTATAGAAAGAAATAATCGATTCTGATGTGATAAGCACTCTACACCATACACTTAGTTGAGATAAATTCGTTGGTGTTCATCCTCAAAATTTGGAGAACAATTTCCTTTCTGCTCAAAGATGGTTCCTAGGCACCTGGGCTTTTTGGTTATGAGAGTTGTTGATATTGTATGGTGTGTATTGTTTCAGGTTTTATGTTGAAATTTATATACACTATATGAGGAATTTTTTTCCTATGATTTTTTTTTGAAATTTGCAGTGATACAATAGGAGTTGAAGAATAAACAATCTATAAGCAAAATAAGAGATTTTTAATGTTCATATCTGGCCTTCAGAATAAAGTTTATCAACTTCAGCAGATGCCTAGTAATGGTGTGGTTGGATTTTCTTAAACTTAGCAAATATTTAACATTTCTTAAAATACAAATGATTGGTTAACTTGTGGTGAGTGTAATTCTTTAGAGGTTTTTCTAGTTATAAAATCTGATTGCATGGACACTCTTTTCCATGGGTCTTTTTTGTTTGTAAACTTATTTTCCCTTGATGATGTTTTTTTTTTTTTGATACTTGTGTTACTTCTCTCACTTTCCTTAATAGAAACCTTTTTATTCTAACAATTTATACAGTGGATGTTGGTTATAGATTTGTCTCCTGGTTATGTTATGGTGGGCATGTTTTTACAGAACTTCTTTTCCTATTGCAATGCTCTTGCTTTATGACACTTTTTTTTTCTCTAACTTTTTTCTCAGATTGTTATTAATAGATGTTTCCTAACCATATTGTCAAACCTCGTTAACTCCTAAGGCTACAAGAAAATCAGTTGTACTTGAATAATGGCATTAAGGAACTTTAAACAATTTATGTCTTCTTTTCAGTATCTTAAAAGGTTTTGGTTTTTAGCTGCAATGCTGTAACATTTGCATTTGTATCTGCTAAAATTTGATTTATTCTAATTCACTTGATGTCGTTTTTTTATTATTGCTGTTGCTGTTGTCATTCCTATCTCCATTTCCTAAGTATGTAAATGGAACTTCAAACATAGATTTGGTGATTAGCATTCCAATTTTTTACCTTTTTATTTTGTGTTATCTTTGTAATGAGGCATGATGCAATTGTTTATTTTGTTTTTCTTGTCATTGTGCTTGTTTGTTGTTCCTCTTCGGTTCCCCTTGTTATGCTGATGAATACTATACATTTCACATGTGTCAACATTCCCTGATCTCTTTTCATCTTTGGGGGGGTCTTTAAGAAATATCCTAGTTTTCTTTATTTTTTTTCATTGGAGCACTTGGTCCAATTATGATTTTCTACTTTGTACCAAAAGCTTATTTCCCCTGCCGGTAATCACTTTTCCCAGCTGATTGATGGTTGCAGGCAGGTTTATCAAATGCGGCTATTAGATCAAATCTGATTAAGCAGCAGACAATTGAAGGGCCATTTGGGGGTGCATTTGAAGAGTTGATAGATGCAGAAGATGCAACCAAATCTCCTAGTAACAAAGAGTCTGCCGCAAACAGGAATTTGAAAGAACACCAGAAATTGCAACATCAGTTCACTAGCCAGAAAGATGCTTTGTCCTCGCAGTTATTACCATCAGAAGTATGCTTCTTGCACTGTCAAACTTGTTTTGTTGTTTGTCTTTGGTGGTTGTTAATTTGTCATTTTGGTTATATTGTGTGATGAAACCTTTTAAATTGGAAAGCATTTTGAAAATTTTATTTAATTTCAGGCGATGGATATTTTAAAGCTTTTGTGGAAAAATGAAGCTCGACTCTGCTCATTGATGAGTGACATTCAGCAGCAAGGAGTTGGAAAGAAAAAGGCAGGATATTCTATGTTCTTTCTGAACACTGTTTTAGTGCCTCCAATCAAATTCAGGCCTCCGACCAAGGGAGGCGACTCTGTAAGTACCTGATAGATTGTTTATTTATTTATTTATTCTTTGTGTGTTGGAGGTCGAGGAGGGAAGGTGTGGGGGGCCAGGGGGGGGGGTTGAAGGACTGTTTAAATATATGGTATGGGAGTTTGGTAAGATATGGTGCACTTTCTGGATTCTGTTTAGTACTGTTCCACTTTAGTTTTTGTTCCTAAGCATTACTTGGAGGGAGAGTCTGATAAACTTGTAGATGCATGCTCTTATCTTTCTCACTAACCTGTATTTGTCAGGTTTTAATTTTTCCCTCCTCTTTAGGTAACCACTTGTGCTGGCATTTCTTGCAGGTGATGGAACATCCTCTATCTGTTTTGCTGAGCAAGGTGCTGGAATTGAATGGATCTTTGGCAGATGCGCATAGAAGCAATGATTTCCCATTAATAGCTAGGCGGTGGTTGGAACTTCAGCAATCTATAAATGTCTTGTTTGATTCCAATACTGCCAAGGGTAATTTCATCTCCTTTTCTTTGTTGCTGTCTTTATCTCCCTTTATTTGAGATTCAGTTTGTGTTAGGCTTTAGAGCATTGCCTCAATACCTCTCAACTGATCTCTAAAACCAAAAGTAATTAGCAAAAGACTTTTCCAGAATTCGTAGGGAAGCAGGGGTTATCCCCTTTAAACTTTTGTTTGGTGATGATGGATTAAAGGAAAGAAAATGAGGGAATGAAGGAAAAAAGATATTTTGATGCTCACATTTTTAGATGAGAGGTTGAAATGGGAGGGAAAAAAAAGCAGAAAGTAGATTTTAATTGTTCCGAAAAAAAAAGTGGATCATTTGGACAACTGGCATGCTTTCATGCCTCTTATGCATGTAAACGTCCTTTTTTTTTTGAAAAAGTGGGGGCAAAAATATAGTTCTAAAACATTCCTCTCCCATTTTCTCTGCTATTGGAGAGTGGGCTTGGTGTGTCTGGGAGGATAATTATATCCCCATATTCATTCCTGGAATTTCCTATTTGGATCCAAACAAAGGAAAAAATGGCTTTTGCCACTGTCCTCTCAACCTCTTCCTTTCCCTTCGCATTTTATCCTCCCAAGACCCAAGCAGTTTTAGTGTCTTCTTATTCTCAGCCTTGCAATAGAAGGAAAAACTTAGACAAATGTTGTCTCCCAAAAGTTCATGAAGTCGAACAATGAGAAATTTCTATAGGCTGTTGATCATAACAAAAACCAATATGCTTGGTGACTGTAATGCTTCTTTAGCAAATTAAATTTAGTTGTTTTTTGTGGTTTTGTTAGGCTGTGATCAAGTTGAATTTAGTTGCTTGTTACATGGTGGAGGAACTTCTTCTTCCAATCCAGCATCAAGTCACGTATGACTGCTATATTAGACTGGATTTTTATTAGGTGGAGTTTGATTCATGGATTAGTACTTTCCCCTCTCGAACTCTTTGGGAGTTTAGAATTTGTTTTTTGTTTTGTTTTACAATATAGGATTCGTAGGTAAGCATCATTTTTTGTTTGTTGTTTCTTTGAAAATTTTAAAGATATTTGAAGTAAATTCTTGTCTCTTATGCTTTATTATTGTCATACAATAAATTATTATTAATGTCTTATTAGTTGTATGAATAAATGTTTTTTTTTTTTAAAAAAATGTGTACTAGCAGAAGGGATCTCAGAAAATATTATCGTACAAACTAATATAATAATGTAATACTAAAAATTAGTAATTTAAAACCATAAAATAAATTTGATTCATTATAAAAAAAAATTAACGAAACTTTTTCTAGTAGAATTTTGTTTATCATCCTTTTAAATTTAGTTTCTAGTATTAATAATTTAGGTTAAAGAAATGAATATTTGTTTAACTAGTGTGTAAATTAATTTTAGGGTATTTTTAACTTATGTTGTTAGCAAGGAGGATATATCGGCCGTAATATTAAATTTCACTTTCTAGCACTTGAGAAAGTGAGATTCCTTAGGTTAAGCTAAGAAATCACTGCCCCCCAAAGACGGGAGAGTGGACTTAGGAACTTGGATTCCTAAGGCATACCAAACACAACAATGCGTGGAATCCCACTTTCCTTGCTCACTTTCCCTTCTGATTCCATGGACCAAATGCCATGTTAATGTAAGTGTATATTTTAGGGCATGAGCTTTTTTTGGGTTTTCTTAACTTTTACTATGTCAATTCTAGGATTATTCCTGCTCCTCGTGAGCCTTGAGGGAACTTAGCAATGCATCAACTTTCTTGTTTTGTGGGTTCAAGGCTGTCAAACGCCGCCGCCCCCCCCCCCCCCCCCCCCCGGCTTCTATGAATTTATGGATAGTGACGAGGATAATTATGTTGAAATCCATGATGGAAAATAATGCTGGTGGCATGTGTTTTTTAGGATTTGGTTAAAAATTATGGTTGCATGGTTGTATATTACACTAGTTGATATCCGATGCTCTTATCTTTCTTAAAAATCATGCATTGAAACTTTCCTTACCATGTTTAAAGCTCCTACATAATCCTGGGATAGTGGTAGACAGGAAGGGTAAGCAGAACATTATGCAACAGTGTTACTTGCTGTTCCTGCTATGTTTGTATTGTCTATGCCCACATCAAATTGTTTTATGTCCACTGTTTCAAATGTTACTTATAAAGCTATCAACTCCAACTAAGCAGTGGATTCCTTTTATTAATTGTGGGTCCAGGTCAGAAGGATGTGATTTCTGGGATATGCCAGATACTTGAGAAAAAGGAGGGTATGTTTCGGCAGAAAATGATGGGAAAGAGGGTTAATTATGCATGCCGGTCTGTTATTTCCCCAGATCCTTATTTAGATGTTAACGAAATTGGAATTCCTCCGTGCTTTGCAGTGAAGTTAACATATCCTGAGGTTAGGTCTTTTATGTATAAATTTGACCTATTTGTTTTGTTTTGTCATTTTAATTTAAGGTTAGCCATGCCAAGACATGGGTGACCGTGTCTCTGTAATTGTGAACTAGTTGTTAATTTTATATTTTATTTGTACCATATGGTTTTGATTCCATCTAGAACTGTCCACGATTTAAAGTCATATACTTAGACACATGCTGATTAATGTGTCCCTGATGATATCTATTCCATCAGTTTGTGTGAATATGCATTCCCTGTCTAAAGCATCGTTTGTTTTTGTGTTTGAAATTGCATTTGAGTGCATTTCAAAATGGGTGCGTTTGGCTTGAAAAAGAATCAAATTAATGCTTTTTTAGTGTTTTCTGATGATTTTGATGTGCTGATGTCAAAAATAAAAACAAAACTGAAAAAAATCATTTTAATGCATGTTCAAGCTAAAAACACTTTTGAAAAGTGCCTTGCACTGCAATAACAAACAAAAAATTTACTCCATTATGTAACAGATAGGATTTGTTTGATTTCTGTTCTATTTAAGCTTCCTAGAGGCACACAAACTCTTTTGATGGAGATTTTAATTGTTCTTTTAATCACTTATCATCTTTGGTTACTTTGTTCCTTTCTTTTCCCTGCATTTATTGATGTTATGTACTTGCAGAGAGTGACACCCTGGAATGTTGCCAAATTGAGAAATGCTGTAATCAATGGTGCTGAAAGTCACCCTGGAGCTACACACTATGTGGATAAGCTGTCTACTACTAAGCTTCCACCGAATCGAAAAATGCGTGTTTCTGTAGCAAGGAAATTATCCGGGAGGAGTGTTGATTATGAATATGAAGGGAAAATTGTATATCGCCATTTGCAAGATGGAGATATTGTGCTTGTCAATCGACAGGTGAATAACCATCCAACTTGATTTCTCTCATTCAGTATGCATATATATGATGAAACATGGAAGATTTGTCTTTGTGATTCTTAATATTTAGAATTACAGGATTTGTTTGAGTTGAAGCATTATCTGTTGTTTTGTTAATTAATACTTGGCTTATATTCAGTGTTATGTTTTCACTTGCTGACTGTTTCAAAAATCTGTGCTTCTGGGTGAATAAAGATTCTAAATTTTGAAGAAGAAAGTTGTTTGTGAGAATGGATAACTCTGGAGATATTCTCACATGGAAGTGATGCCTGGATGACTCCTTGTTCAATCATCCTTTTACCATTTTTCTCCAGCTTGTTTAAATTTCTTTGCATCTCACTGAATGTCATAATTCTTTAAGTTCCCATAATTATGAGTTAAAAAAAGTGTTCTTTAGCCTGTTAGATCTAATTTGACATGAAGATTCTGTTTCTGGTGATAGCTCTTATTTATGCTCGTACATGCTGGTATTGGTAACTATACTTCATATATTTTGATCATCTTCTACTAGCATGGCTTGCAATATTGTTTGCAGCATTGGATTCAATTAAATGCCTAGGACCCTGTTTCATTATGTCAATGGTAGGCATACAAGTTGCAGTCTTGATCTTTAACAGGGTGTGGCACACAACAAGCATATTTGAGCTTTATCTTTTAAGATTTGGCTTTTAGAAGAGATAATGAAGGAAGATAATGGCAGCCAAGTTTCCATCAGTAAAGGGCGGGATGCCTAGGTGGAAGACTTATGAAGTGTCCTTTTATAGCTGAATTGAATAGCTGAAGGGAAATGTTTGGGCAGAGCATTCTTTCAAGAAGTGTCTTTTTATAGCTTTGAATGCTTTTTTTCCCTAAAAACATTCTTAACCCTGCTTGATTATGCAAATTGGTTTCTATCACAAGAAGAGTATTAATTTATCCAGGCTGTGAAGTTGTGCTTACTGCTTTCTGTTGCTTTCAAGAAAACACTAAAACTTGTTCTGCATAATGTTTCACATCTGTTTCTTTGTTATTGCTTTTATCTGATTTGAATTTTTCATTGCAGCCTACACTTCACAAACCAAGTATAATGGCACATGTAGTTCGTGTATTGAAGGGGGAGAAGACACTACGCATGCACTATGCAAATTGCAGGTTGATATTATACATATAATATATGCATGCTCATACCCAATGTGCAGTGCATGAACATATGCATAAATGTACTTGCATGTGTGCCTGTACCATTTTTTAGATAAATTAGGAGATTTTCCTTGCAATCCTAATTTCAATCATTGTTCTGAATACAGTACATACAATGCTGATTTTGATGGTGATGAAATGAATGTTCATTTCCCACAAGATGAAGTTTCTCGAGCTGAAGGTTACAACATTGTTAATGCAAATAATCAATATGTCAGGCCTTCCAATGGCGAACCAATTAGATCCTTGATTCAGGTTTCATATGATGATTACCCTTAACCATGGCCTTTATTCCCCTTGTCTTGCTCGATACACTTGGTGTACATGTCACTGAACTATCATATTTCTTTCTCGAATGTACCAGGATCATATTATTAGTGCTGTGCTTTTAACAAAGAAGGACACTTTTTTGACTGAGGATGAAGTTTATCAACTGCTTTATAGTTCTGGTGTGTCAAATGCTCGTCCAACATCTTTCAGTGGCAAAGCTGGCCGGAAAGTTATATTCTTAAGTTATGAAGATGAGATTGAAACTCTTGATCCTGCAATAAGGAAACCCATTTATCTGTGGTCAGGAAAACAGGTTAGCATTTTATGACAATACCAGCTGGATTTATTAATAGTTTTTTGTACTCTTTAAATAGTTTTAAATGTGAAAGAAATACGTGACATTTTTATTTGGGATTCTGAAGCATGAATATGATGATCAAAGACTTCTTTGACTTTTCAGCATGGGTCATGCTTCTGTCAATTTTTTTGGTTGCTTAGCAGTTTGATGTGGTCATTTAGTCGTGCACAATTTTAGTGCAATGCAATATCACTGCCTATGATGCAGTAACCAACAACAAAAACCAGAATATAGCAGTGCAAGGATGGAAGTGCTCCGCATATAATTAATGGGAACTATATTTTTAACTTAATTAAATCTACCTTGCCCTTTTCAGTTGATTACTGCTGTGTTGAATCACATTACAAGGGGCCATCCACCATTCACTGTTGAGAAAGGTGGGAAGCTCTCGTATGATTTTTTTAAGAGTAAAATTAAGAATGGCAAATCTAGCAATGGAGAAAAAGTTCGTGTAAGCAAACCAATGAAGGAAAAAGAGTCTGGCAAAGTCAATCCAAAAGAAAATCAGCTTGAAGATGATAAGATGATTATCTTTAGGAATGTATTGGTCCAAGGGGTGATTGACAAGGCCCAGTTTGGTGAGTATGGTTTGGTGCACACAGTTCAAGAATTGTTTGGTGCAAAAGCAGCTGGCACCCTGCTCTCTGTTTTCAGTCGTTTATTCACTGCTTATTTGCAGGTCAGGGAGCTTAAATATAAAATCTTTGCTTTAAGTGCTAATTTTGTGTCAAGTTTGTTATCATGCATTATCATATTTTTAGTGGTTTATTTAATGGTTCAGATGCATGGATTCACATGTGGAGTTGATGATCTTTTGATAACGAAAATTAAAGACGATGAAAGGAAGAAGCAACTTGAAAACTGTGAAAAGTGTGGGGAGCAAATTCATCGTAAATTTATCGGAATCAAGGATGAGAACATTAAGATAGGTATGCCTTTTCTTAAATGACTGCTCTTTAGCTCAGAAAAATTTCCATCAAGGTCATAGGTTAATGTCATCCTTCGTGATTTAGGTGAATAGCTTTTCATGAACTGAGTGATACTGTTTATTTTTGGATTTGCCAAGGATGGTTCAACTGGATATGGCAATATTTTTCTACTTTCCTCTGCAAAATTAGATGAATTGCTGGAAAGGATATATGAAAGCGAGAACATGCATTTTTGAATTTGCAAAGAATGATTCCAATGGTTTGCCTGTATTTTTCAACTTTCCTCCTCAAATTTAAATGAATTGTTGGAAAAGACTTGTGAGAGAGTGAGAGATTGCTTGATTGGTTCTGGACCTGGTTGATTAATAACAATACAGGTGCACGAGTTCATTTGTTTTCTAACTTGAAGATTTGCCTGCTTAGGTTATGGAGTTTGTTTATGTTGAGCTCAATTGTCTTTCTACTCCTTCTAGACTTGCACTGACAGGAGTTTGACGTTTCATTGACATCATATTTGGTGTCATTGCCAGACTCTTTGGCTTCAAAGAATATTGTAGCCAGGCTATTTTTTGTAATCCAGATAACTGGTTTAATAAAATTTAATGGATTTAGTAGCACCTTAATTTCTCCATGCCCTTGCTTTTTAACATTTCTGCAATAATGTATTGTTATGGCCCTTTTCCAAGGATTGTGTTTTTTATGTTTTTGTTTGTTTGGTTTGCAGATCCATTGGAATTACAATCAAATATCGAGAAAACTATACGCAGTGATGGTGAGTCTGCCTTGACATATCTGGATAGGCAGATGACAAATGAACTAAATTCCAAAACAAGCTCAGGAGTCATCAATGAGCTGTTGTCTGAAGGGTTGCTAAAACCCTCTGGAAAGAATTGCATATCGCTTATGACTACATCTGGGGCTAAAGGTAGCAAGGTAAGTTTTTTTTGCATTACGGCGATGCTTGAATAATCCTTCTCATATGCAATAGCTGTAGTAATTGATGACTTTTACTCTTTTAGATCTGTGGTTATCTCTCATGGTTTTGATACAAGGTTATAATAAGTTGAATTCCTTATAGAACATAGGGTAGGCTCGAATACAATAATTTGAACTTGTTTAAGAAGTGTGTTGATAGATTAAAATTCAGCAATTAAATATTCACTACAACTTTGACTTGAATCTTGAGTTTTGTAAATTATAATGCAACCCCTGATATTGAAATTTTATTTTGAAAGCTATGATTATTCGACCAAATAGCTAACCTAATTGTCCACAGCCTTGTGACCTGATTTTTGTTTTATCCACTATTATAGAATGGCCAAAGCATCTGGTTTTGGGCTTTTACCCTAAAGCACATGCACAAGCACAATCTAACGATCTAATGCCCTCTGGAGTTCTCAAATTATATATTTTGCCCAAAATTGCCAGTTGCAATCTATTGACTTATTGACATCCAACTTAAAACAGTAATCTTTGATGTAGTCCCGGAGTTCTTGGAGTTACTTCCATAATAATTCCTGCTACTAAAAATGATAGTATAAAGGTTCATGGGGAAGCAAACATAGCAAGGGAGGAAATAAAAGGAAATGGAAAAGGAGTGCTGGAGTAGGGAAAGTGATGGAAGAAAAGAAGCTTGCAAATACTGGCTGAATGATAACTGCTTAGAGAAAGCTGTGCTGAGTGACCATTGATACAGAATATAGCTTTAATTCTGATGTTAACAACAGGGTTAGAGATCTCCTCTTCCCAATTGGTGAGGACGTTACTTAGGCCTTTATGGGGTCTTACAACCTCATTGGGTTAGAGAATAGTTGAATTGAGAATTAAGGAATCTTGAACCATGTGCTATTTGAAGAGAAGAAAATCAAGATTATGATTTTTATAAAATCAAAGTTCTTTCTTCCTTTTGAGATTGAATCAGATTCTGAAAAGTATGTTGCTCTGCAGTAAATTTTGGTTTCATTTTCTGTTGCATTAATCAACTTATTGTGCATGTTTATTCAACAGATACTACCTTTTGAAATAGCCTGTCTTTGTGAACTATAAGAATTACCTTTTTTTTTTTTTTTTGAAATTACATCAGTCCAGATGATTATGGTGCCCAATTCAGTTATGCTATATTGGGTTGGATCTCAGTTTCTATGTAACATGTTATGACTTCAATTCCGTATTGTTTTACATTATTTATTGATGTTGAAGTCCTATTTGCTAATTGCAATATTCCTTGGGCAGGTCAATTTCCAACAGATATCTTCTTTTCTAGGCCAACAGGAGTTGGAAGGTAAAAGAGTTCCTCGAATGGTTTCTGGAAAGACCTTGCCCTGCTTTCATCCATGGGATTGGGCAGCCCGTGCTGGAGGCTATATTATTGATCGTTTTCTTACTGGTCTGCGTCCTCAAGAATATTATTTCCATTGTATGGCTGGTCGTGAAGGGTAAATGGAAATTCAATCTCAACCACTTTTGACTCCTTTTTTGAATCTCTGTTAAGTAATATTAGATAGGTGGCCTGCGTTATGCTACGGGTTGGGTGAATTTTTTTCTAATGTAAAAAAAAATATCTAAACAATTATAACCCGAGTTAACTTGTAATAACCTGAAAAAATGAGATTGAGATAAAAAAAGTATATATTTTTTTATAAAAAAATATCAAAGTTAAATCAATAAAAAAAGGCTAAACAAACTTGAGTCAACCCATATTAACTTGACTACCCACACTCACGTTACCCTACAGAAAGTAAAGTGGAAAAATCACAAAGCTCAAAGGTGCAATAATGTAATGCCAAATGATGAAAGTTGAAAAAAAAAATCATTGAGAAAAATCCAAGTTAACTCAGGTTAACTCGACTAATCTGCTGCCCTAGATATGAGATCAAAATAGCCCAATAAAAGAAGTAGAAAAAATCACGAAACTTAAGGGCACATAACCCAATGTTTAATGATGAAATTGAAAAACAAATTAATTTCTTAAAAAAAACTTGAAAAAAAAATTGCACTTAAATTGTGCTACTATTCAAAATCAGTAACCTAAGTTATAAGATGAAGATTACCTTAGAAAACAAACAAAAAAATAATGAAACAAAATTCTCAAGCATAAAACAAAAACATCATTACATCCATGGTGCTATGAGTCTAGCTTCTACCTAGTACTCTTAGTTTTTTTTTATAATGTTGCGGCCTGCGATAGGATTCTTCTCATGGTTCATGACTTTTCAAAATGTTTTGCTTTGACATCAGAATTAATACCTGTTCTTGGGCTACCTGTTGTATAATACTTCAGTGATGTTGCTTCTGTTTTTTATCAATGTTAAAAATACAAGATGCGGTCTCTAGATATTGGTCGAATTGATATTTCATGGTTAATCATTTGATTGACTGTCTATTGATTATAGGACTTCTTGTTTTTTTATAGGTTGGTTGATACAGCTGTCAAAACATCTCGCAGTGGATACCTCCAAAGATGCCTGATTAAAAATCTTGAGTGCCTCAGAATCGGCTATGATCATACAGTTCGTGATGCTGATGGCTCAATTGTTCAATTTTACTATGGAGAAGATGGTGTGGATGTTCATCAAACGGGCTTTATTGCTAAATTTGAAGCCTTGGCAGCGGTGAGGTTTTTACAGTATGCAGAATCTGAATATTCTGCTGTTTTCTTGTCTCTGAACTGTAAAATGATTTCCATATTCCAAATTTGATTTTTCTTATTAATTTTCTATGTTCAGAATCGAGAAATAATATACGAAAAAAGTGATGAGCTTGGCACATTTAATGCTTATATTTCGGAATTGCCTAAAGCTCTTAAAGAGAAAGCAGAAACATTCCTATGTAAAATCACAAAGGAGCAGAGTTCTTTACATGATCCCACAAAGGATCGGAATCCTAATTTAGTGGAACGTGATTTCTATAAGTTACTGAAGCAAAAGTTTTTCATGAGTCTTGCACAACCAGGAGAACCAGTTGGTGTCCTTGCTGCTCAGTCTGTAGGAGAACCATCAACACAGATGACGTAAGGTTCCTTTTTTTTATGTCTATTCTTCTATTAATAAATGCTTCTGTTTTTTCTTTATCCAAGAAAAGATGCTTTGTATGCTTTTTCATATTATGAGTGCGTGAGCATGGTTACAGTTGTTAAATGGGTTGCTTCTGTTCCTGATATAGGGCCATGTTGGTTTTCAGATATCCATAGTTGTAGAGACGACGTTGTAATTAAGTGTGAGATTTTTCTCCTTGTAGAGTTGCAGCTAATAGCATTAATATATTTCGATGTTGAAGATCTTTTACTTGAATCAATCAAAGAGCAAACCTACTAAAAATTCATCTTTATTTTTTATAATAATTTAAGCTTTGTTCGAGGTTTAGTGGCTGATCATCCACCACAAGGGTTGCATATAAAATCTCTATTGTCTACTCAGCTCTCAATATCTATTTTTATCCCACCCAGGTTTTCTGCTAAAGTGAATCTAAATTGTTAAGAAAAAGGAAAGCTGACAGTTCTGGTTAAGCTTTCTGACCCAGGACAGCACAGGGGCTGTTCTGGGTTTGAATATTTGTGGGCCGTGAACAGTGGTTTAGGGGATATGAAGCTGAATATTTGATGGTAATTGCTGTGAGGTTGGTTCGGTGTGTGTGAGAAGTTGATTAGGGATAACTGATGAGTGTTTCAAAAACAAATTGCTGGAAAATTCTTGGATAATATTGCATTGAAGAACTAGAAAGACTACGTCAAAATTCTAGGTTTTAAAATCCTATAATAGAAAATACCAAGTCCTATTTAGAATAGGAAAAAAATCTAATTACTCTGAATAGTAATATCCTAAACAGAAAATAAAACCTATGTGCAGACATTTTTCCATATTTTCCAGCAAATCTGGAAATTACATAAACACCCTTGCCTACGAATATCACACAGAAATAAGATAATTTTGTTTCTTTTGTTGTCTGCTTCTCTGTTAGATTTAAATTTCAAATGTATGTAGGAGTTCGTGGTTATATGGGTTTGTTTTTGGTGATAGAGATGGCTGATGGAGATAGAGACCATGGGCTGTTCATTTGAGTAGAGAAAGCAACACAAAACAAGATTTTCTAGTAAAATATCCCTTGATAACCTATTTATAATGGTCTAAAGCCCTCCTAATACTTGTTGGAAAAGAAATAACTGATTGGAAGTCTCGTGCCAATATCATGACAAGAAGAAAATGCAAATATCAAAATGATTCATACACCACATAAGAACACTGAAACTAAAAGGGAAAGCAAAGGGACTTCATAAGTCTTGCATCAACCTGATAGCTTGTTGTGGCAGATGAAACTGATAAAATAATTCAATGCCAGTGATGATCACAGCAACTGGTTCAATGGTGGATTCTCATTTTGTGCAGATTCTATTCAATTTGGTTGAAAGTTGCTTGTTGGTCGGTTATTTGACCTTTACACATCCCTAGTCTCTGTATCTCTGTCTTTTGTGCCCTTTAGAATAGGCAAATTCACCAATCATTTTGGGAAACCAGCTATACCTTAATCATTACCCATGTAAGAATTTCTCCACCAACAATTAATCCCCTATTTTCAAAACAACCACTTCGAAATATGTATTTAATATGTGTATGGTTGAGATGAAATGGTTCATTTTTCTCCTTTTGCTTTGTAAATACAATGCACCCATTGATAGGGCGGCTCCAAATCTGGCATTACTATGCAGAGTTAATATTTATTTTTGTAGGGTAGAGTTTATAATTTTCTTTTATTTGTTTAAGCAAAACATCGATTATCAATATGTGCTCTTCATTTTCCCCAGGTTATTTAATATTGCTCCTAATTTTCAGGCTGAACACTTTCCATCTAGCCGGGCGTGGTGAAATGAATGTAACACTTGGAATTCCACGTCTCCAAGAGATTTTGATGACTGCTTCAGCTGATATCAAGACTCCGATTATGACCTGCCCCTTGCAGGAAGGGAGAACTAAGTAAGTTTGTTAAATCTTTACTGACATCTGTTATTTCTGTTTATTTTACTGTAAACAAATTTGGCCAGTCTCTTATAAGAGTAACATATACTTGTCTGTTGCTTTCATTTAATGTCATCAAAGCATCTCGTACGTCATTTCACAGAAATATTGGTTTTGATAATCAATTTAGGACTGCAGTGACATTATGTAAACCGAAGCTACCCATAAATCCCCAATGCTAGCAACTTTATATGGGATGTTTATTCTAACAGTGGAACTTTTGTGATATGAGATTATGATGCAGCTTCAGGACTATCATATTAATTTAGAGATCATAAGATGGTAAAGTACACAGTGTCAATAATGAAGCTATATCTGTACTCAAGCATTTGTCAGATTAAATATTTCATTCCAACCCAGATACACAAGCTGAAAACTGTCTAAACAGCAAGCTAGTCTGAACGTAGTTAAACAAAACCAATCTGTCTATTTTTAAAGTGAACTAAGGATAGGATGAAAGCAAGTTGAGAAAGTCAATGCGTGTAAGAGTGATATAGTCTTGTCTTTAAACTGAGGCATCAAGACTGATGTAGACTGTAGCTGATTGGAAGGGAAAGCTAAGCAACTAGCTGAGAGCCCGAGACAACTTTTTTGTGCTTCAATTTACTGATACAGTAAGGAATTAGGGAAAGAACCTGAAACTATACAGAAAGTAAAGGGGAAAGGGGAGGGAGAAAGCTGCAATAGAGGTAGAGGAAATGAAATGGGAAAGGAGGGGAAGAAAAGGGGAAATAAGGACAGCATCCACCAGGTCCTAAAACTCCAGAAATAGATCAAGAAGATGCTTCATCATTTGCCCCAGATAAGACCTAGATACTGTTGTCTATTCCCCTTGCAAGCGTTACCATGCTACCAACTAAAATAATATGTATTCAAGTCTTAAGTGCTTGGCATGTGCCATTTGTTTTAGTGGACGGTCCCAGATCATGTCTAAACCAAACTAACTTCAAATACACTAACACAAATGCAACGACCACTAAATTGAAATTGATCTAACTAAAAAATTTCACATCTGTTTAAATATAACTCCTCAAGATTATTACATATTAACCCAGAACTTTTGACAATGATGAGAATTATTTCAAATTGTTAGTATTGCAAGTGGTAATTTGTTTCAACTGGCTATGGAAATTGTTATGTATAGTTACCATTTAACTGCTGTTACTTGTGATCCGTGTTCTTGGTAACATTGGTGGAGACATGCATCAACCATCTTCTGCTTGAAGGTTTTCTTTTACCAATTATTGTCTTTATTTATTAAGAGTAGTTATGAGGGGTATCGGAAAAGAGCTGGCATTAGCTTTTAGTTTGCTTTGTTTAGTGGCATACTGCAGCTTGTTTAATTACATATGATGAATAAATCAGAAGATTAATTATGTAAGGAATTAATAAAAACAAAAAAGAAGAGGCCAATGGAGATTATGGTTTCATCATCAGCACCTAAATTCTACAGAAGTTCGCATTTTGATGCATTATCCAAACATGTAAATTTTCTGTCTCTGAAGTTCTTTAAATTGCTGCACAAACTTTTATGACTGCCAATGTTTTCTGTTTAGTAATTGGTCATTGAACATGTCTCTAGACAGCCAGGCATTATCTTCTTATAAAATCAACATTTAGATTGCCAAGAGCTGTATTCTATTGTATTTTCAAATTCATTTTTTTCTTAGAACTTATCTGTACAGGTTTTTCTGTCATTTCCTTTTTTTTAAGTATAGACATCTAGGCCACACCCCTGTACAGATGAGAGAATTTGTTGATTGAGTACTTGATATATTGTATTCTGCAGAGAGGATGCTGAGCGCCTTTCTGATAAGTTGAAGAAGGTCACCGTAGCCGATATAGTAGAGAGCATGGAAGTATCTGTCATGCCATTTGCAGTTCAGAATGATGACATTTGCAGAATTTATAAGCTTAAAATGAAGCTTTATACACCAGCGCACTACCCACAACATGCTGATATATCAGTAGAAAATTGGGAAGAAACCCTTGAGGTGTTGTTTGTGAGAGAGTTGGAGGATGCTATACAAAATCATCTGGTTTTGCTTTCTAAAATTAGCGGCATTAAGAATTTTTTGAAGGAATCACATTCAGGGACGCCAATTGAAGCAGAAGAAGATGTTTCTGGCAACATCTCACGCGAGGGTGAAAACGATGATGATAGTGATGATGAAGAAGGGGAAGAGGCTGATGATCTAGGTTTAGATGTGCAGAAAAGAAAACAGCAAGTTACAGATGAGATGGATTATGATGATGGCTCTGAGGGGGTACTGAATGAAGATGAAGGGGATTTATCAGGAAGCCAGGCTCCATCTGGATCTGAAAGTGATACTGAACCGGCTGATAAAGAAAGTGAGATCAGTAATACTGATACGGTTGACTATGACAGTGAATATTTTGAAAAGCCAACACATCTTGGAAATTACTCTAAGCCAAAGTCAAGGAAGAAAACCTCAGAAAGTTCATCACAAGTCGAAATGCATTCTAAGCTAAAGTCAACAGAAAAGAAGAAACAAAAGGCCAAGGGAAAGAAAGTTAGATCGAAATTAGTTAAAAAGGACTTTGATAGATCAATCTTTGTGGAAGCCAAGGGATTGCACTTTGAAATCCATCTTAAATTCACCAATGAACCTCATATTTTACTGGCCGAGGTATGTTATCGTATAGAGTTTAGAGCTTCCATTGTAGAATCTATTTATATGACTATTTGTTTGTGGTCACTCAATCTACTAGCCAAGTATGTTCTCTGTGATAGGTTGCAATTTTCTGTTTTTTTATGTTCTTGTCTTTGTTGCCTATTTATGGAAATTGACCTTGAAAACATTAGTTTTTGGTATCTCTTTCTGTTTACTCTCTGGTTGGTGCTGAAATTTACTTTTATGTTTTCTTCTTCAAAGTGGGATTTCCTCCCCTCAGCCAAGAAACTTTAAAAATATGCAGGCACTTGTATACATGCTTATGCAATTTTTTTGTTCTTAGCATTTGTTGAGATAAATAGGAAGCTATGTTCAATATTCCTTGCAACTTGGGTCACAAATTACACGTTTATGGCTTGCTTTTTTCTCAGGGCTACAATTTATCATTTGTTTTGATCTCTGTACTTTTGCGGGAATAACATCATACGTAAAGCAGATAGAACACTTGGAAATATAAGTTGGATGATCTTCTAGCATGCTTTGAATACAAGTTAGATTGACCTTCAAAATTTCTTAACATAAATGCCTAAATAAGAAAGGTAATTTTAGCATCATTTCTATCATCTTATTTCAACAACTAGCTGGATTAGAACATCCCCCGGGGGGAGAATCATGCTGGTACATGCTTGTGTGCATTTATTGCTTTGTTTGTTCAACATTCAAGCATTTTTTATATTTTGTTAATCACTTTGTCCAAAGATGAAATTAAAGTTTTTCATTTAATTTTATATAGATTGCTCAGAAGACAGCCAAGAAGGTCTGTATCCAGAATCCTGGGAAGGTTCAACGGTGTCAAGTGACTGATTGCAAAGAAAATCAAGTGATTTACTATGGGAAAGACCCCAAGAGAAGAATTGATATTGAACCTGGGGAAAAACAAAAAATCCCAGCGCTTCATACAATTGGAGTGGACTTCAATACATTTTGGAAAATGCAAGATCACCTTGATGTTAGGTATATGTATTCAAATAGCATTCATGGTATGTTGAAAGCTTATGGAGTAGAGGCCGCAAGAGAGACAATCATTAGGGAGATAAAGCACGTGTTCAATTCTTATGGAATATCTGTTAATACACGACATTTGTCTCTTATTGCTGATTATATGACCCATACCGGTGAGTACCGCCCGATGAGCCGTATTGGGGGCATATCAGAGTCGATATCACCTTTAAGTAAAATGTCTTTTGAGACAGCGTCCAAATTCATAGTTGAAGCAGCATTGCACGGGGAGGTCGATAATTTGGAAGCTCCATCTGCTAGGGTTTGTCTTGGATTGCCAGTGAAAATGGGTACTGGATCTTTTGATTTGATGCAGAAATTGGAAATTTGATCCCCTGTAATTTTTAATTTTTTTTCACCTGTTAAATCATACTGAAGGGGGGCTCTGAGGTGCTTCCTGGTTAATTATTCTGATGAACGTTTCTAGTCCATCACGCGCCTTATTTTTTCTTTTTCTTGGAAATTCCTTTTTTTTCAAGTTATCTTTTTCCTTGTAATATAGGTGTAAGCAAATCATATTTTTGTTTAGATAAGAGGGGATAAGAGATGTTTCTTTTCCGAATTAATTATTATCGTTTTGAATTTATAGTTTTCATGTAAGACTTATTTTTTTCCTTTCCAAGACAATTTGAATTCCTAACATGCAGTTTTGATGATGGATCTGTCGTGGGAAAAATGTATTTCACAAGGTATTTGAATGACAAAAATTCTTGTATGTTAGCAGTTAAAATTTTATTTACCAGGGGAATTCGAGTTCCCGTTTATAAATTCATAAATACGCCGAATAATTTGGAGCCGTGCTTTGAGGTGCAGACCGGTCTGTGTTAAAAGTTTTTGCTCAAGGCAAGGAGAGGAAACATTTCATTTGGTCCACGGTTACCGTTAAGACATGTGATAAAGAGTAATTATGTATATACAAAAATATTTCTGTAACCACTTTAAGTCTTAAATGTAGCATGAAAGAGAGCTATATGGTAAGAAATATCACCCCCAGCACGTTACAGAGAAGAAAACATTCAAAGAAAACCAAAGGGTAGGGAGAGAGTGCTACAGCTTTGATGCATGCCAAGAAAATTATTCGACATATGCTTTACTGAGGCGTTATCCTCGTGCTTATTCATTAAGCGATGAAACTCCGAACAAGCATAAGATATTCAAATTAAAAAAATTCACAAGTTATATTTTTTTTTTATGATCTATGCTTTAAACTAAAGGGAAGCAAAACCCATTACCCAATCCCACAAGCAATCCTTTCTATTATTTGCTTTGAATCTTCGAGAATTATTCCTCCCATGTTTTGTTTTTTTTGTCTCAAATTCCTTGCTTGCTCTCTCAAGTTTCTGTCTTCTGTGGCAACTCACTCAAAGAGTTCGAGGTCCTGCTTTTACATGTGTACTTTGTCCATTGAGATTCTCAGACACGCAACGCAACGCAACAGATCCCGTTACCACAAGTCATTAGATTCTTGTGGACCCATGTAGAATCCCCATCAACAAATAACGGTTAACCATATTCACGAAAAATATAGCATTTTTTTTTCTTAAGAAAATATAGTAATTAATTAGCCTTCCCTTCATTAAAAAAAGCAACATTAAAAAAAAAAAAACATATTTTTCTTAAGAAAGAGAAACCATGGAATCTCTGTTTCTAAATCTTGAACTCTCACCAATCTCAACAAAATCTCCAAAACCCACATCCTTTTTACTCTCTTCACCTCGATTCTCGAGCTTAAAATCACGCGTTATAACGAAAAAATGGAGTGTGTCCGTGCCTTGTGTTTGTTCATCGTCTCCATCGGTGAAAAAAACAGAGTCCAAATTACATTCCAACGGTCAAGATTTTATCAAATCTGTCGGAAAAGGTGTGATTGGCTTTGCCGCCGCCGCTACAACTTTGGCTTCGGTTTGTTATGATGCTCCAGCTTTTGCAGAGTCTCTAACGGTCGCTTTTCCTGTTTCCCGCGCTCCCGAGGTGCCTTTTCTTCTTCTTTATATTAATTTGTTGTACAGAAGTGCTACTGTTAGTGGTGACTTTGATATCTGATCATGGGCTAAGCATATGTGACCCATCAAATACACGTATGGTTTTGATGCCCCAGTTAGTACTGGAGGTGTTAGCAAGGTTAATTGCTGAGTGAGGATGGTTTCTTTGTTAGGTGAATACAGTGCAAAGAACACTTGTGGAGGCATGGGGTTTGATTAGAGAAACATTTGTAGACCCAACATTTAATCATCAAGGTATTTTTGGATATTTTTACTCTGATCTTGTTAATCTAACTAGTGGAATATCATTTTGCTTTTGCTTGATAGAGTAGAAACTAAGGCAGAGAAGGATATGAAAGTTTCTAATGAGTTTTATTGGTTATTATTGATATAGATTGGGACCTAAAGTTGCAACAAACAATGGTGGAGATGTTTCCTCTAAATTCAGCGGATGTGGCATATACAAAAATTAGTGGGATGCTTTCTACTCTCGGGGATCCTTTTACCCGGATTATCAGTCCAAAGGTCTTATAAAGTTGCAATTTTTTGTCTTTGCTGTATTAGTTGTCATTTGTCACTGTTGTGCATTAGGTTTGAGAATCATCGCCTATTTTGTTTAATTGAAGTTCAGCTTAAAATTGCTTGGTTTTGGATTTACAGGAGTACCAAAGTTTTAGAATTGGTAGTGATGGAAATTTGCAAGGAGTTGGGATCTTCATAAACATTGAACCAAGGACAGGCCATTTGGTTAGTGATGTGTGAGAGACTTTTCTTCATTTTAATGGCTTGTGACTTGTGAAATATTGATTGCTAGTTACTTAATTTTAGGATATTTAAGGTGCTGGGCCTTTATGCTGTGGCAGTCTTTCCCTTGACTAAACTAATGTTTTCCTTGTTGACATTGCAGGTTGTTTTGTCTTGTGTAAAGGGTAGCCCAGCTGCTCGTGCTGGTATACATGAAGGAGATGAATTGATTGAGATTAACGGTATTTTCCTGGTTAATATATCATATTTTTCTCTTTATGGCTCTAATATTTTTTTTTCTTGTAATTCAATTGGATGAGACTACATTGCACAATTAGATATTTCACTGCAATTATGACGGAGCCTTACGCTCCAAGTTCACTCGAGGGAGAGTCATCAAAGAATTCTTTTTTTGTCGATTATGAATTTCTGTTATCCTTTTTTCACTTTCTAGTTTTCCTATTCAAATTAAACCATCTTAACCATTGAATTTCTTTCACACAATTTTAGGGGAGAGGCTTGATGGTGTTACTAGTGAAGCTGCAGCACAGAAGCTTAGAGGGACTGCTGGAACATCTGTCAAAGTAAAAGTCCACAGTGTAATCATCTATGCTCTTTCCTTGACTGTCAGCATTGGGTTTCACTATATTTACATGATTCGATAGATGTACCGTTACTGAAAGGGCATCTGCATTTATTTAGAATCATGAGAATTTGCTTGTTATATTGATGTTCTATCCAAACTGCTGTATCTGTCCAGATGCATAGCAAGGAACTTTGATTTATGCTTACTTTTGAAAATCTGTGCTCCTTGATAGTCC
>Ga0325401_1000935_pt1 | contig 23334 bp, 19 predicted proteins | sample PopdelMetagenome_FD_205666 | JGI IMG/M metagenome (GOLD analysis project Ga0325401, IMG submission 205666) | Populus deltoides microbial communities from Bellville, Georgia, United States - Xylem-PdKOR-R2 | ecosystem: Host-associated > Plants > Phyllosphere > Stem > Wood/Secondary xylem | place... | reverse complement strand
CGAAAAGGACCCCGCGCTCCAGCGGCGGTTCCAGCCCGTGTTCGTCGGCGAGCCTACGGTGGAGGACACCGTCTCCATCCTGCGCGGGCTCAAGGAAAAGTACGAGCTTCACCACGGCGTGCGCATCACCGACGGCGCGCTGGTGGCGGCGGCGACGCTTAGCAACCGCTACATCACCGACCGCTTCCTGCCCGACAAGGCGATCGACCTGATGGACGAGGCCGCCAGCCGCATCCGCATGGAGGTGGAGAGCAAGCCCGAGGAGATCGAGACGCTGGACCGTCGCATCCTGCGCCTCAAGATCGAGCGAGAGGGACTGCGCCGCGAGGACGACGAGGCCAGCCGCGACCGGCTGGACCGCATCGAGGGCGAGCTGGCGAACCTGGAACAGCAGTCGGCCGAACTGACCACGCGCTGGCAGGGCGAACGCGACAAGATCGCCGGCGAGGCGAAGCTGAAAGAGCAGCTGGACGGGCTGCGCCTGGAACTCGACCAGGCGCAACGGTCGGGCGACCTCGCGCGCGCGGGCGAGCTGAGCTACGGCCGCATCCCCGCGCTGGAACGCCAGCTGGCGGACGCCCAGGCCACCACCAAGGGCGCGATGCTGCGCGAGGAAGTGACCGCCGACGACATCGCCGCCGTCGTCGGCCGCTGGACCGGCATCCCCGTCGACCGGATGCTGGAGGGGGAACGGGACAAGCTGCTGCGCATGGAGGAGGAGCTGGGCCGCCGCGTGATCGGGCAGGCGGACGCGGTGCGCGCCGTGTCCACCGCCGTGCGCCGCGCGCGCGCCGGACTACAGGACCCGAACCGCCCGCTGGGCAGCTTCCTGTTCCTGGGACCCACGGGCGTCGGCAAGACCGAGTTGACCAAGGCGCTGGCCGAGTTCCTGTTCGACGACGCGGCCGCGATGGTGCGCATCGACATGAGCGAGTTCATGGAGAAGCACGCGGTCGCCCGCCTGATCGGCGCGCCGCCGGGCTATGTCGGCTACGAGGAAGGCGGCGTGCTGACCGAGGCAGTGCGCCGCCGCCCCTATCAGGTCGTCCTGTTCGACGAGGTGGAGAAGGCGCACGGCGACGTGTTCAACGTGCTGCTGCAAGTGCTGGACGACGGCCGCCTGACCGACGGCCAGGGCCGGACCGTGGATTTCAGCAACACACTCATCATCCTGACCAGCAACTTGGGCTCGCAGTATCTGGCGAACCTGGACGCCGGCCAGGACGTGGCGTCGGTCGAGCCGCAGGTGATGGACATCGTCCGCGCGCATTTCCGGCCGGAATTCCTAAACCGGCTGGACGAGATCGTGCTGTTCCACCGGCTGGGCGCGGAACACATGGCCCCCATCGTCGACATTCAGGTCGCCCGTCTGGCGAAGCTACTGGCCGACCGCAAGGTGACGCTGGACCTGACGGAGGCCGCGCGCGACTGGCTGGGCCGCGTCGGCTACGATCCCGTCTACGGCGCGCGCCCCCTGCGCCGCGCAGTGCAGCGCCACCTCCAGGACCCGCTCGCCGAGTTGATCCTGCGCGGCCAGGTCAAGGACGGCTCGACGGTCGCGGTGGACGAGGGCGACGGCAAGCTGGCGCTGGTGCCGGCCTGAGGGACGGAGCCTGAAACGAGAAGGGGCGGACCTTTCGGCCCGCCCCCTTTCGTCGACGATCGCCTCGCGGATCAGAAGCGCAGGCGGACGCCCGAATAGAAGCGGCGGCCGAACACGTCGTACACGCCGGCGGCGGTGTCCGTGCCCGTCACGTTGTAAGGCGACTGAGACAGTATGTTGGGCGCCTTGGTGTCCAACAGGTTGTCGGCGCCGAAATACCACTCGAACGAACGGCCGGCGCGGAACGTCAGCTGCGCGTCCATGTAGAACTTAGCTGGCACTGACACGTCGAAGCGGCCCACGTCATAGCTGGCGAGCGACAGGTCATCCTCGTACGACTTGCCGATGTACGTCCCGGTCACGTTGAAGCGGAAATCGTCGTTGGAAACGAAGACCGACGTAGTGAACCGATCCTTGGCCCCGCCGATCTCGCCAACGAAGTTATCGCGTGGCGCCCCCGGGACGGGCACGATATACCCGCGGAACGTGTGCGTGTAGCTGGCACGCAGGCCGATCGTGCCGCTTAGGAAATCGGCGGGAACCGACCAGTTCAGCACGGCGTCGATGCCGTCCGTCAGCGCGTTGCCGCCGTTGATGGCAGGCGCATTGACGAACTCTAGTGAACCGGAGCTGTTGTTAGCGGTTGCCGTCGGACGGCGAGAAATCAACGCACAAGAAGCCTGCACGTTCTGCTGATAACATTGGGTCAGCGTGAAAGCGCGGGGGGCCGCCGTGATGACGTCGTCGATCTTGATGTTGAAATAGTCGACGGTCAGCGACAATCGCGAGAATAGCCCACCCAAACCGAACTCGCTGGCGGTCAGCACAACGCCGCCGGTGAAGGACCGGGACTTCTCCTCGTTAAGATTCGGATTGCCGCTGTTGAAGCCGCTGATGCCCTGCGCGTCGAGCTGGGTCGACACGAAGGCGCCGTTGGCGGCGATGTTGGCCAGCACACCGGGTGCCGCGCGGCAGTTGGCAGAGACGGCGGTGGTGCTGGTCGCGGTCACGCCGATGCAGGGATCGATTATGCCGGTAGGGAAGGTCTGCGCCGGCCCCTGGAACAACTCGCCGATGTTGGGTGCGCGCACCGAACGGGCATAGGTACCGCGCAAGCGCAAACCGTTGACGGGCGCCCAATCACCGCCCGCGCTCCAGGTATAGACCGTGCCGACAGTCGAATAGTCAGAGATACGGCCGGAAACGCGTGCATTCAGTTGCTGGAAGAACGCCGTGTCGGCGAGCAACGGCACGTTGAGTTCGCCGTACACTTCCCTGACGTCGAACGACCCGGACGTATCGGGCAGCGCGTTGCCACCGTTCAGACCGGCGTTAGTCAGCGCGTCGTTGTTCTCGAAACTGGTTTCCTTGCGATACTCGACGCCTGCCGCGACCGCCAGGTCGCCCGCCGGCAGCGTGACCAGCGTGCCGGTCAGATTGCCTTGAAGCTGTTGCTGCGTGATGCGGGTCTGAAAAATTTGGTCAGCGGCGATGTAGGCCACGGCCGCGGGCGAGATGCTGCCTGCGCCGTAGATGTTGATGGGAACACAACCCTGCGACCGGGCATCCGCGTCGGCGCAGATCGGCGTGCCGTTCGGACCTGGGATCGCGCTGAGCGCGTTGCGGAAGTTCAGGACGTTGACCTGGCCGTTCGACTGCTGCGACTCGGTAGTACGGCCGTAGTTGTAGCTGACGTCCCAGCGGAAGCCGTTGAATACGGTTCCTTCCAGCCCGGCGACGAAGCGGTAGAAGTCGCGACTGGTGCTGCCGTTGCGGCTGCCGAACTCGTTGATGCGGCGCGCGAACTGAAGGTCGCGGATGCCGTCGCCGTTGGTGTCGGTAGCGGCGTTGAAGATCGCGTCCGGCACGAACGGGTTACGGACCAGCACGCCGTTGACGTTGGTCTGCAGCGGCACGGCGCCGTTCAGCGACGGGAAGATGCCGCCGTTGCCGTTGGACGCGAGCGGGAACGGCTCGATCTCACGCGCGGAGGACGTGTTATTATAAGTGCCCTCGGCGATGAAGCGGATGCTGTCCGTGATGTCGAAATGGCCACGGGCAGCAAACAGGTAACGCTCGGTCGGCACCGCGATGGTGCGGAAGGCCTGACGGTTGAAACCGTTGACCGGGGTCGAGAAACCTTCCTGCAGGACACCCGTGGGGCTGTAGGTAAAGTTGCGTCCACCGGCGGTGAATCGCCCCTGCGGCGCGAAGCCGGAGAAACGATTCTCAGCCGGAATGCCGTAGTCCGCCGGATCGCCGGTCACACCCCAGAACGTGTCCAGATCGTCGACGCGCGTATTCTTGCGCTGGCGCGAAAGCAGGCCACCCTCGTTCGAGTAGCCCAGGTGGATCATCATGTTGCCGCGGTCGTCGGCAAAATTGCCGCCGGCCGTAACGTTGGCCTGATAAGTCGGGGTGTCGCCGCGCTGGGTAAAGCCGTACTGGGCGTTCGCCTCGACGCCCTCGAAATTGTCCTTGTAGATGAAGTTCACGACGCCCGCGACGGCGTCGGAACCGTAGAGCGACGACGAACCACCGGTCAGCACGTCCGTGCGCTGCAGGAACTGGGTCGGGATGACGTTGGTGTCGACGGTGGCGGAGCCGGGAACGCCCGACACGACGCGGCGACCGTTAATGAGAACCAGCGTGCGCGCGGTGCCCAGGTTGCGCAGGTCGATCGAGGCAACGCCGGTACCCGACGTCAGGAACGCGGTGTTGGTACGCGAAAAAGTCGGCGCGCCGAACGCCGGATTTTCAAGCAGGAGTTCCTGGACGTTGGTGATGCCCGCGTCGTTGATCTGCTCGATCGTGGTGGTCTGGATCGGCGCGATCGAGGAAATGTTGGGCGACACGATGCGCGAGCCGGTGACCACCACTTCCTGGTTGGTCGACGCTTGGTCGTTGGTGCCCTGCGCGGGGTCGCGCTCGGCGGGCGTCGGGGCGGCGGTGTCCTCCCCGGCGTTTTGACCGGTCGCCTGGGGGGAGACCTGCGCCCCGGCGGGGGCGGTCACGGCCAGCGCGCCGAACAGCAGCGACGTGCCCAGCAAGCGCGCGCGAAGGTTGCAACGCATAGATCGATTCCCTTTGTTCGTTCGGGCTCGCGGCCCGCTTCCCTGCTCCCTGTCGGGAGTATGGCAGTGATACTGATAGGGAAGCGCTGGCGACGCAACGACGACGCCGCCGCCGGCGTCCTTTGTTGCGCCGTTGTGGCAAAGGCGTCACAGATCGGCGCGTGCCGATCGGAGGGGAATATCGTGACGTCCAGAAGCCTGATCCTGATCGCCGCCGCGTCGGCATCGCTGGCCGCTCCCGCCCGCGCGCAGATGTCGCCCGAACTGGTCGACGCCGTTCCCCGCTGCCTGGACGAACGGGGGGCGGGCGAGCGGCTAGCGTGCTTCGAGCGGGCGGCGCGCGCGATCCGCGCCGCCCAGGGCGTCCCAGCGGTCCCCGACGCCGAGCGGCAACGGGCGGCGTTCGGACTGTCGCGCGAACGGGCGGCGGCGCGTGCGCTGAAGCCCAGGGCGGCCAAACCCGAACCGGTCCGCTCCGTGTCCGCCGCCGTCAGAAAGGTTCTTTCGCTGGGCGAGGGCTATCGGCTAGGGCTGGACGACGGGTCGGAGTGGGACGTCACCGGTTCGTCGCTGGGTCGCGCGCCGTCGCCCGGCGACCGCATCTCGATCCAGACGGGGGTCTTGAGCGGGTATCGCGCCTTTATCCAGGGCCGGCCGGGGCTGCTGCGCGTTCGCCGCGTGCGTTGAAGGCCTAGCGCGGGGCCATGGCCTGCGCGGCCACGTCGGCGCCGGCATAGGCTTCCTGATAAGCCACGCTCCAGTAGCGCAGTTCGGCCAGCGGGATGCGCGCGGCCGTGCGGGCGCAGACGGCGTGGTCGCCCGGCGACAGCACGCGGAAACCGTTGGCCATGAAGTGCAGGCGGGCCGGCCGGTCGGTGTTGTTCATCAGCATGGCATGGGCTTTCGGGGGCGGGCTTTCGGAGCGGACCTAGAGCAGCGAGGGCTGGTCCGACTTTCTGCTGCTATGCGATCGGGCCCCGCCCCGTTCAACCCCGCCCCGTTCAATCCCGCCGCGCTGCACCTGCGCCTCCGCCGGGCCGTCGCGGAATACCAAGGTGACCGTGCCCGCCGCGCGGGCCGCCTCGGCGGTGGAAAGCGTGCCCCCCGCCCGATCCGTCACGCGCGCATAGCCGCGCTCGAGCACCCGGTCGGGATTGAGCGACTGGATCAGCCGCCACGCCGCGTCCGCGCGCGCGCGCGCCGCCTCCAGCTGCCGTTCCAGGACGGAGGGGCGGAGCGCCCCGCCGACGCGGTCCAGCCATCCGCGCGCGGCGTCCGCGCGACGCTCCAGCCCGCGGTCCAGGCGCGCCCCGAGTTCGTCCAGCCGCTGGCGCTGCGGCCCCAGGATCGCGTCGCGCCGGGGCAGCAGCCGCGCCTGCGCCTCCAGCCGCTCGCGCCCCCGCTCCACGTAGCGGCGCGCGAGCCGGGTCAGGCGCGCCCCGTGCGTCTCCACCGTCAACGCCAGGTCCGCCAGCACGGGCACCGCCATCTCAGCCGCCGCCGTCGGGGTGGGCGCGCGCAGGTCGGCGGCATGGTCGCACAAGGTCGTGTCCGTCTCGTGGCCGACCGCCGAGATCAGCGGGATGCGGCAGTCGGCGACCGCGCGCACCACCGCCTCCTCGTTGAAGGCCCACAGATCCTCGACCGAGCCGCCGCCGCGGGCCACGATCACCAGGTCGGGCCTGGGCACCGCTCCCCCTTCGGGCAGGGCGTCGAAGCCGAGCACCGCCGCCGCCACCTCCGCCGCCGCGCCGTCGCCCTGCACCTTGACCGGCCAGACGATGACGTGGGTCGGGCAGCGGTCTTCCAGCCGGTGCAAGATGTCGCGGATCACCGCGCCCGTGGGCGAGGTGACGACCCCGATCACGCGCGGCAGATAGGGCAGCGGCCGTTTGCGATCGCGGTCGAACAATCCCTCGCCCGCCAGCTGGGTGCGCAGCCGTTCGAGCAGCGCCATCAGCGCGCCCTGCCCCGCCAGTTCCAGCCGGTCGATGACGATCTGGTAGCGCGATCGGCCGGGATAGGTGGTCAGCCGACCCGTGGCGATCACCTCCACGCCGTCCTGGGGCTTGAAGGCGAGGCCGGCCGCCTGCCCCTTCCAGATCACGCCGTCGATCACCGCGCGGTCGTCCTTGAGCGCGAGGTAGGCGTGGCCGGACGCAGCGCGCTTGTAGCCGGAGATCTCGCCGCGCACGCGGACGCGACCGAACTCCCCCTCCACCACGCGCTTCAACCGGTGCGCCAGCTCGCCCACGCTTTCGGGGAGGGAATTGTCGCCCGGCACCGGCTCCGCTACCAGCCGCGCGGTTTCGTCGGGGGAAGCGTCCATGATCGTCCTGCTCTTGGGCTCGGGGGGGCGCGAGCACGCGCTGGCCTGGAAGCTGGCCGCGTCGCCGGACCTCACTAGGCTCTACGCCGCGCCCGGCAACCCCGGCATCGCGCAGCATGCCGAATGCGTGGACCTGGACGTTGCCGACCATTCGAGCGTGATCGACTTCTGCCGGACGCGTGGCGTCGAGCTGGTGGTGATCGGGCCGGAGGCGCCGCTGGTGGCGGGGCTGGCGGACGACCTGCGCGCCGCCGACATCGCCGCGTTCGGGCCGGGGCGCGCGGCGGCGCGGCTGGAAGGGTCCAAGGGCTTCACCAAGCGCCTGTGCCTGGCGGCCGGCATCCCCACCGCAGGCTTCGTTGCGGTGAATGGGCGGGCGGAGGCGGAGGTGGCGCTGAGGGGCACGTTCGGGTTGCCCGTGGTGCTGAAGGCGGACGGGCTGGCGGCGGGCAAGGGCGTGGTGATCGCCACCACCCGCGCCGAGGTCACCCAGGCGCTGGACGGCTTCTTCGCCGAGGGCGACGCGGCGCTGGTGATCGAGGAATGGCTGGACGGCGAGGAGGTCAGCCTGTTCGCGATCGCCGACGGGCAGACGGTGGTGCCGTTCGGCACCGCGCAGGACCATAAGCGCGTCGGCGACGGCGACACCGGGCCCAACACGGGCGGCATGGGTGCGTACAGCCCGGCCGCGGTGCTGACGCCGGCGCTCGAAGCGCGCGCGATGGCGGAGATCGTGGCGCCCACCGTGGCGGCGATGGCGGCCGCCGGCACGCCGTTCACGGGCGTCCTCTACGCCGGGCTGATGCTGACGCGAACCGGCCCCAAGCTGATCGAATACAACGTCCGGCTGGGCGACCCGGAGGCGCAGGTGCTGCTGCCCCGGCTGGACACCGACCTGCTGCCGCTGCTGGCGGCGGCGGCGCGCGGCGCGCTGGCCGAGGCGGAGCCCCCGCGCTTCGCGGACGCGGCGGCGCTGACCGTGGTGGTGGCGGCGCGCGGCTATCCGGGCACGCCCGCCGCGGGGGGCACGATCGGCGGGCTGGACCGGGCACAAGCGGGGGGCGCGACGGTGTTCCAGGCGGGTACCCGGATCGAGGACGGGCGGCTGGTGGCGTGCGGCGGCCGGGTGCTGGCGGTGACGGCGACGGGCGCCAGCGTCGGCGAAGCGCGCGACCGCGCCTACGCGGCCCTGGGCCAGGTCGCGTTCGCCGACGGTTTCCACCGCACCGACATCGGCGGCCGTGAGATCGGCCGCGAGATCGAGCGCAAGATCGAGCGGGGGGCGGCCGTCTGACCCCCACGCCCGTTGCGGCGGCGGGGCCCCTATCCTAATCAACGGCGATGGGCATGAACTCGCCGGGCGCGGCACTCTTCACGACGATCCACTATGTCGCACTGATCCTGCTGGCGATCGGCGCGGTGACGGCGATCCTGGTCGGCATCCGCCGCAAGCGCGCGCGGCTGCACGCGGAGCGCCGCACCGAGGCCGAGGCGGAGGAGGCGGGCATCACCGCCGATGAGGTCGGGGAGCCGGACGAGGCACCGCCGCCCCGGCCCGCGTCCCCGCCGCCGCCCGCACGGCCGCCGTCCCCCTCCCTATCGTCGACGCCCGCCCCGCCGCGCGGACCCGACCCGGCGCCCGCGCCGCCCGTCACGCCGCTGATGGCGCCCGCGGAACCGATGGACGTGACGCTGCCCCCGCTGCCGGTGCAGGTCCCGGAGATGCTGGTGCCGCCGGTTCCGGTCCCGGCCCCCGCCGCGCCCCCCGCGCAACGAGTTCCCGACGCCCCGACGTCGCCCGCCGCGACGCCTCCAACCCCGACGCCGCCTGCCCCGATACCCGTCGAAACCGCCCCCGCGGCTGATGGCCCGGTCACGCAGCTGAAGGGCCTGGGCCCCAAGGTCGCGGGCCGGCTGGCGGAACTGGGGATCGAGACGGTGGGCGACATCGCCGCGCTGGACGCAGACGGGGCAGCGGCGGTGGATGCCAGGCTGGGGCCGTTCACCGGCCGACTGCACCGCGACCGATGGGTGGAGCAGGCGCGCTTCCTGGCCGCGGGCGACCGCGCCGGCTTCGAAGCGGTGTTCGGGCGCCTGTGATGGGGGGTTCGATGCTGGCCGCGATCCTGATGCTGGCGGCGCAGGCGGCCCCGACCGGCCCTGTCCCGACCGGCCCTGCCCCGACCGGCCCCGCCCCGGCTACGGCCCCCACGCCCACGCCCGTCCGCGTGGCGATCGACACGGCGGAGGGCCGGGTGGTGATCGAGGTGGACCACGCCCGAGCGCCGCTGACCGCGGGCAACTTCCTGCGCTACGTCGACGGGCACCGGCTAGACGGCGTCACCGTGTATCGCGCGGCCCAAGGGGGCCCCGGCTTCGGCTTTATCCAGTTCGGCGTCCAGAACGCGCCCGCCCGCGTGCTGCCGCCGATCCGCCACGAACCCACCAGCCAGACCGGCCTGAGACACCTGGACGGCACGATCACCACCGCGCGGTTCGAGCCGGGATCGGCGCGCGGCGACTTCGTGATCGCGGTGGGGGACCAGCCCTCGCTCGACGCGCATCCCGACGCGCCGGCGCGGGCGAGCGAGGATAATCTGGGCTACGCCGCGTTCGGCCGCGTCGTGGAAGGCATGGACGTGGTCCGCCGCATCCTGGCCCTGCCCAAGGCGCCGGGCGGGCATTTCCCCGGCCAGGGACTTGCGGTGCCGGTCAAGGTGTCGAGTGCGCGGCGGCTGCCCCCCGCTTCCCCGACCGCCGCTTCCCCGACCGCCCCTTAACCCGGCGTTCGCCCCCTATCGCCCAGCATCGCGGCGTTGCTAGGATATGGCGAACTCCGGGGGGACGTGAACATGCGCGGTGGCGCGAATCGATGGTTGCGTGCGGCGGCGGTGCTGCCCGCGCTGGCGACGGGAACGGCGGCCCGGGCCGGCGACAAGGTATTGTTCCAGCCCGTCCCCGCCTGGGTAAAGGCGGCTCCCCCGATCACGGCGGTGACCGACGGCCCGCCCATCGTCCGGCTGGATACGCAGGAGCGGATGGCCGACGGCGGCGTCTGGACCTATCGCGACGTGGCGACGCGCATGGCGTCCACCGAGATCGTGGCCCAGGCCGGCACGATCCAGCTGCCCTGGCAACCGGCCAAGGGCGACCTGATCGTCCACCGCGTCGAGATCCTGCGCGGCGGCCGCGTCATCGACGTGCTGGCGGGCGGCAAGACATTCACCGTGATCCGGCGCGAGCAGCAGCTGGAACAGCGGTCGATCGACGGCCAGCTGACCGCGACGCTGCCCGTCGAGGGGTTGCAAGTCGGCGACGTGCTCCGGCTGGCGGTGTCGATCACCCGGCGCGACGCGGCGCTGGGCGGACAGGTGCAGAACCTGACGCTGTTGCCGGCCGAGCCCGCGCCGATCGGCTACGCGCGCACGCGGATGTTGTGGCCGGCGGCGCTGCCGATTCGCTGGCGCGCGCTGAGCGAGGGGGCCAAGCCCGTCGTGTCGACCGCCAACGGCGAGACGGAGCTGGTGGTCGCGGGCCTGTTGCCCAAGCCGGCCGACCTGCCCAACGACGCGCCCGTCGCGTGGCGCCCGCTGCCGCTGCTGGAAGCGTCGAGCTTCGCCGACTGGGCGGCGGTGTCGCGCGTCATGGCGCCCTATTACGCGCCCAAGCCGCTCGGTGCCGAACTGGCGGCCGAGGTAGCGCGGATCAAGGCGGCGTCCCCCGATCCGCTGCGCCGCGCCGACGCCGCGTTGCAGCTGGTGCAGGACAAGGTGCGATACCTGTTCAACGGCATGGACGACGGCAACTACGTGCCCCAGGCGGCCGACAGCACCTGGACGCTGCGCTACGGCGACTGCAAGGCCAAGACCGCGCTGCTGATGGCGCTGTTGGCGGCGATGGACGTGCCGGCCGAAGCGGTGCTGGTGAACACGGAGCTGGGTGGCCTGGCGCCCAGGCGCCTGCCCAGTGCGGCCGCGTTCAACCACGTGCTGGTGCGCGCCACGATCGGGGACCGGGCCTATTGGCTGGACGGAACGGGCAGCGGCGCGCGCTTCGCGGACATGGGCGACGTGCCGCCGTTCCGCTGGGCGCTGCCGATCCGGGCCGGGGGCGCCGAACTGATCGCGGTGCCGTCGGCGGCGCCCGCGCGTCCCACCACCGCGGTCGTGCTGGACGTGGACCAGTCGGCGGGCGTGCTGCTGCCGGCGGTGGTGACCATGAAGCTGACGGTGCGCGGCCCCGCCGCGGCACAAGTCGGCATGGTCAAGGCGCAGGGCGGGCGCGAGGGGCTGGACGCGATGGTGTCGCAGCTGGCGACCAAGGCGATCGGCGGCGACGCGGCCGTCACGCGCTACGCGGTGGCGCACGATCCGCTGGCGGCGGTGGCGACGATCGACGCGACCGCCACCGTGACCAATTTCTGGCAGCGGGTCGACGACCGCTGGCGGATGCCGCTCGACCGTACCGTGTCCGACCTGAACTTCGAGCCCGACCGCTCGCGCCCCGCCTGGAAGGACATACCCGTCGCCACCGGGGCGCCCGACGCCGTCGCCTATACCGTGCGCGTCCGCCTGCCCGACGGCGGCCGGGGCTACGTGTTGGAGGGGGACCGGACGGTGGACGGCGCGATCGGCTCGGCGACGCTCAGGCGTTCGGTGATCGATCGTGCCGGGCTGATCGGTACGGAGGACGTGCTGGCCACCAGCGGCGCCGACGTGGCGCCCGCGGACGTGGCGGGTGCCCGCGCCAAGCTGGCGGCGGCCAAGGAACGGCTGCTGCGCGTGGCGGCCCCCGCCGAACTGGCCCCGCGCTGGGCGATGGTGCGCGACGCGCGGGCGCGCGGGCTGCTGAAGCCGATCCTGGCCGCCTATTCCGACGCGGTGGCGGCGCATCCGGACGACGTCGACGCGCTTACCAACCGCGCCAATTTCCTGACGGGGGTGTACGACTGGAAGGGGGCGCTGCCCGACCTGGACCGCGCGATCGCCAAGCAGCCGAGCGCCGAACTGCTCAACGCCCGCGCCTTTGCGCTGCGCAACCTGGGCCAGGACGACCGGGCGATGGCGGACCTGCGCGCGTCGCTGGCGCTGGAGCCCGCCGACCAATACGCGCTGGGGACGCTGGCCGACCTGCTGGCGGCGCGCGGCGACCGCGCGGGCGCGCTGAAGCTGCTCGACGAGCGCGCGGCGTCGGGGGGCGACAAACAGCGCGGATGGGCGCTGGGCCGGCGCGCGGCGGTGCTGGCGCGGTTGGGCGACAAGCAGGGCGCGGTCGCGGCGCTCGACCAAGCGGTGGCGGCGCGGCCCAACAATCCCGGCCTGCTCAACGAACGCTGCTGGATCAAGGCGCAGCTGGCGTTGCAGCTCGACACCGCGCTCAAGGACTGCACCAAGGCGATCGAGCTGTCGGACAGCACCACGGCCGCGCTGGACAGCCGGGCGCTGGTGTATTTCCGCCTGGACCGACCCGACGACGCCTTGGCCGACCTGGACGCGGCCCTGGCGCAGGAGCCGGGACAATCGGGCAGCCTGTACCTGCGCGGCATCATCCGCGCGCGCCAGGGCCAGGCGGACGCGTCGCGCCGCGACCTGGAGGCCGCGCGCCTGATCGACCCCAACGTGGCCGAAAGCTACGCCCCCTACGGCATCGCGCCGTAGGGGATCACCCCCGCTCGGGCGAGACCAGCAGCTTGTCGATGCGGCGGCCGTCCAGGTCGACGACCTCGAACCGCCAGCCCTGTTCGGTGAAATGCTCGCCCTCGCCCGGCAGGTGGCGGAACGCGGCGAGCGCGAAGCCGGCCACCGTGGCGTAGTCGCGGTCCTCGGGCAGCTCCAGGCCCAGCCGGTCGGCCAGCGCGTCGGCGGGCGCGGTGCCGGCCACCAGGAAGCTGCCGTCGTCGCGCTGGACGAAATCGGGCGCCTCGTCCGGGTCGGCGTCGGACGCGAACTCGCCCGCGATCGCCGCCAACAGGTCGGACGGCGTGACGATCCCCTCGAAATGGCCGTATTCGTCGTGGATCAGCGCGACCGGCACCTCCGCCCGGCGCAGCGCGTCGAGCGCGTCCATCGCGTCCAGACGGTCGATCACGCTGGGCGCCTTTCGCACCAGCGCGCGCAACGACGGCGGCTCGCCCCGCATCAACGCGGCGGCGATGTCGCGTGCCTGCACCACCCCGCAGATCGCGTCCACCGACCCTTCCGCCACCAGCAGCCGGCTGCGCCCCGAATCGAGCAGCGCCTGGCGCAGGCCCTCGGTATCGGCGTCCACGTCGACCCACTCGATTTCGGTGCGCGGCGTCATCACCTCGCGCACGGGGCGGTCGGCGAGCCGGACGACGCCGGCGATGATGGATCGCTCATGCTCCTCGATCACGCCGGACTTCGACGCCTCGGCGACCACGATCTGAAGCTCCTCGGCCGTTACCTGGTCGTCGCCGGTACGGCTGAGGCGGAGCAGGCGAAAGGCGAGCACGCTGGACTTGTCGAGCAGCCAGACGAGCGGCGCGGTCGCGACCGCCAGCCAGGCCATCGGCCGGGCGACCGCGGCGGCTACCCCCTCCGCGTTGCGCAGCGCGATCTGCTTGGGCACGAGTTCGCCGACGATCAACGAGGCATAGGTGGTCAGCGCGATCACCAGCGCGTAGCCGACGCTGGCCGCCGCCTCCTGCCCCAGGCCCAGCGCCTGGAGCCGCGCGGCCGTGGGCCCGCCCAGGCTCGCCCCCGAATAGGCGCCGCTGACGATGCCGATCAGCGTGATGCCGATCTGAACGGTGCTGAGGAAGCGGCCGGGGTCCGCCGCCAGCCCCAGGGCCGCGCGCGCGCCGCCGCCCAGCCAGCGGCCGCGGCTGCGGCCCATCGCCTCCAGCCGCGCCTTGCGGGCGGAGACGATCGCGAGCTCGCTCATGGCGAACACGCCGTTCAGCGCCACCAGCGCCAGGATGATGAGGACGTCCGTCCACGGAAAGGGCGGGAGGGGCATGGCCGGCATCGTCTTGGCGGGTTTCCGACCGTCCGGCAACGGGGGGCGGTGCGTCGGACGCCTAGATCAGCGGCGATCCGCGAAGAAGTTCCGCAACAGCGCCGCCGCTTCCCCCTCGCCCAGCCCGCCATAGACGTCCGGCCGATGATGGGTCGTCGGCTGGGCGAACAGCCGGGGACCGTGTTCCACCGCCCCGCCCTTGGGGTCCGGGGCGGCGTAATAAAGGCGGCGCAACCGCGCATGGGCGATGGCCCCCGCGCACATCGCGCACGGCTCCAGCGTGACGAACAGGTCGCAGCCGTCCAGGCGCTCGGCACCCAGCCGCGCCGCGGCGGCGCGGATCGCCAGCATCTCCGCGTGCGCGCTGGGGTCGCGCAATCCTCGCGGCGCGTTGCCGGCCACCGCCAGTACCTGCGTACCGCGTACGATCACCGCGCCGACCGGCACCTCGCCGGCCAGGGCGGCGTCGCGCGCGGCGTCGAGGGCCAGCCGCATGGGGGCGGGGATCGGAAACACGCCCCGCCCCTGCCCCGCCCGGGCCGGCGCGTCGAGCCGATCAGCGCGGGGCGGGCGCGGCGGGATCCGTGGGCACCGTATCGGGTGCAGGCGCCTGACCGGGCTTGGTGACGGACACGGTGGGGACGGCGACCACCTTGTTCTCCGTACCCACGCTGACGCGCGCCACGTCCGCCTCGAACCGGGGGGCCTGGACCACGGCGGCCTGGGTCTGGGTGAACGACACGATTCCGAACTGCATCAGCGCGACCACCACCAGGGCGGCGACCGCGAGCAGGACCAGCAAAGCACGCATATTCTCTACCCCACGATACCGTTACGCCCCTGCAACGCCCCTGACAGCGAAGGGGTTGCGGCGAAGGGGTTGCGGCGCGGGCCACGTTGACGAACGGCCCCCGGGCCGTTACCGCGCCGCCCTTTCCAGGCATCCAATTCCAGGACGAGAGCTTCATGTCGCGCATCTGCGAGCTGACCGGCAAGGGCCGGCAGGTGGGTCACAACGTTTCCCACGCCAACAACAAGACCAAGCGTACCTTCCTGCCCAACCTGCAGAACGTCACGCTGATCTCCGACGCGCTGGAGCGTTCGGTGCGGCTGCGCGTGTCGGCCCACGGCCTGCGCTCCGTCGAGCATAACGGCGGCCTGGACAATTGGCTGGTCAAGACCGCCGACATCAAGCTGTCGCTGCGCGCGCGTCGCCTGAAGCGCGACGTGGTCAAGAAGCTGGCCGCCGCCCCGGCTTCCGAGGCCGCCGCCGCCTGATCCGCTCCCGGCCGGACGCCGATCGGGCGTCCCGCCGGAACATCAGCGATCCAGTCGGAATTTCAGCAGCAAGGTGCGCTGCCACGGGTAGCCGTTGTCGTCGGACACGAGCCACAACGCCGTCGCGCCGCCCTCCCGACCGATCGCCAGCCCTTCGAAATTGTCGCTGACCAGCGGGGGCGCCAGCATCGCCAGGGTCGCTCCGCGCACGATCGCGCCCGGACGCAGGGCGCCGGCCGGTACGATCGCCAGCCGGTTCCCCCAATCGTTGGGCAAGCCCACGCGCCGTTCCAGCACCACCAACCGCCCGTCGGGCAACGCCGCCACGTCCGCGGGCGCGAAGCCGCCGGGCCGGGCCACGTAGGTGAAGCGGAACGGGATCGATCCCGGATCGGTGGGGTCGCGGGGGAATACCAATCCCATGCGCGGTCCCAGCGCGTTTCCCGTCGTGCGCCCTTCTTCCAGCACGACGAACCGGCCGTCGGGCAGACGCGTCATCCCCTCCGCGCCGCCATTCTCCCGCCAGCGCGCCATCGCCGCCGGGGCCCGACCGCGCACCGCGACCAGTTGCCCGTCCGACCGCGCGACGTAGCGCCAGATCGCGTTCGTCCGCTCGAATCCGACCCACCAGTCATCGCCCCGGACGGCGAGCGATTCCGAGTCGCGATCACGCTTCGTCCATCCCGTACCCGGTCCGCCGGGCAGCGGCGCCTGTCGCGCGTTCCGCACGCGCCAGTCGGCACCCATCTCGAAGCGCAGCACCGCGCCGCCGTCGCTGACCAGGGCGAAATACCGGCCGTCGACCGCCAGCGCCGAATAACCGCCCGCGCCTTGCGCGCGGACCCGCAACGCCACCCCGCCCAGATAGGTCAGCGCGCCCAGTCGCCGGCGGGCGGGATCGCGCGGGTCGAGCGCGACGGGCACGACCTCCACCACCGGCCTTGCGACCTGGGCCAGGCGGTCGCGTGCCTCGCCCGCGAAACGGGGAACGACGGCGATGACCGCCAGCAAACTTAGCCCATGGGCGAGAAGGGGACGCACGTCCGGCCCCATAGCCGCCCGTCCCGCCGAGCCAAGCCGGGGGCGGACCCGACCCATCACCTGAACGGCGGCTAACCGCCGCATTCAGGGTCGGCTCAAGGCGAATCACCCATAAGCCTTTCATCGACGGCGGAGCGTATCCCCGCCGGTGACAGCCAGGAGGATTTCCAATGTTCAAGCAGCTGACCCTCGCCGGCGCCGCGATCGCCACCGTCGCGGCGGGCGTGATCCCCGCCGCCGCGGCCGACGCCCAGTATCGGGGCAGCCGCTACGGCCAGCGGTACGACCGCGGCTACAACGACGGCTACAGCCGGGCGTATCGCAACGATTACCGCGCGCGCAAGTGCAAGGACGGCGACGGCGGCACCATCGTCGGCGCGATCGCCGGCGGCTTGCTGGGCCGCACGATCGACACCCGCGGCGACCGGCTGCTCGGCACCGTGCTCGGCGCCGGTGCCGGTGCGCTGGCCGGCCGCGCGATCGATCGCAGCGACCGGCCCGGCTATTGCCGGCGGTAGTCGCAGGACCCGCCACGTCCGGCCTGGCGCGCCGCCCCGTCGGCGCAGCCACCCGCCCGGCCGGCGGGTAGCCGGCCCCGCAGACATTTCCACCTTCCCGCCAGCGTATCGGCGGAAAGCCGTCCCCGCGTAGCGTATCGGGGGCGGAGGGGGCCGGTGCCTTCGGGTGCCGGCCCCCTTCCCATGCGCGGGTTACTCGGATGTAATTTCGCGGCCAGCGCCGCGCCGGCCGGGCCGACGCAAATCTAGCCTCCCCCGACCGCAGGAGTGCCCCGCGATGATCCGCCGCCTTTTGACCGCCGCCCTGTTTCCCGCCCTGATGGCGTTGCCCGGGCCGGCCGCGGCGGCGGGTTGCCTGAAAGGTGCGGCGGTGGGGGGCGTCGGCGGGCATTTCGTCGGCCGCGGCCACGCGCTGGCCGGCGCCGCGATCGGTTGCGCGGTGGGCCATCATCGCGCCGCCGCCGCCGCCCGGCGAGACGGCGCGGCGCGCGGACGGCGATAGGCCCGCACCTGCCCAAATTATTGGGGGTGGTCGCCCGACGCGCCGCCCCCTAGCCGCCGGGCGTGGCCGACCCGATCGACAGACTGACCGAGAGGGAGAAACAGGCGCTTCGCCTGATCGTACAGGGCCACGACGCCAAATCGATCGCCCGTCACCTCGACCTGTCCGTCCACACCGTCAACGAGCGGCTGCGCGGCGCGCGACGCAAGCTGGGCGTGTCCAGCAGCCGCGAGGCGGCCCGCGCGCTGCTGGCCGCGGAAGGCCCCCAAATCCTGGTGCCCGACGAATTGGGGGCGGCACCCGCTCGGCCCCCCGTGCCACCCGGGGATCGACCGGCGGGCGGCGGGCCCCGCCGCCCGGTCGCGGTCGCCGTCGGAGTCGTGTTCATGACCTTCATCGCCGCCCTGCTGCTCGCCGTCCTGCCCCAGGCGCAGACCCCTGCCCCCGCGACCACCGCCCAGCATCATCCGACCGCCGCGGCGGCCGAACGCTTCCTGCGCCTCATCGACCGCGGCCAGTGGGAGGAAAGCTGGCGCGCCACCACGCCAGAGTTCCGTCGCCTGAACACGGTCGCCGTCTGGACAGCCGCGTCGGAAAAGGCCCGCGCGCCCCTGGGCCCGGTGCGCTCCCGCGTGCTGGCCTCAAGCGAGGACGTGCCCGCGGGCGGCCCGGACGGCGCGACGATCGTCAAGTTCCGCACCAGCTTCGCCGGCCGCGCCGACGCGACCGAGACGGTGGGTTTGATACGCCAGGACGGCGCGTGGCAGGTGACGGGGGTGTATATCGAATAAGGCGGGGCTCTTGCCTGCTAGCGCGGCGACGGCGAAGCCGCCGCCCATGGCCCGCTCGCGCGGGCCGGCTTCGCGCCTGCCACTTGCCCCCGGCAAGTCGCCGATCGGCGCTACGCCGTCGAACGGGATGGCCGGCTTTTCCGGCCACCCGCCGGCCGGGGCGGGCGATGCCGTGCCGCTTCGCGGGCGGCAGCGGGGCGGACGTGGCCGCCCCTTCGCCCGTTCGTCAATACATATGCTGCCCGCCGTTGATGCTCAGCGTCGAGCCCGTCACGAACCCCGCCTCTTCCGACGCCAGGAACGCCACGCCGCGCGCGATCTCGCTCGCCTGGCCCAGCCGGCCGACGGGTATGCGCGCCACGATCTTTTCCAGCACGTCGCCCGGCACGGCGGCTACCATGTCGGTGTCGATATAGCCGGGCGCGATCGCGTTCACCGTCACGCCCGCGCGCGCGCCTTCCTGGGCCAGCGCCTTGGTGAAGCCGTGGATGCCGCTCTTAGCGGCGGCGTAGTTGACCTGGCCGTACTGCCCCGCCTGGCCGTTGATCGAGCCGATGTTGACGATGCGCCCCCATTTGCGGCTGCGCATCCCCGGGAACACTGCCTTGGCCATGTTGAAACAGCCGCCCAGGTTGGTGTCCATCACCTCGCGCCACATCTCGTATGTCATTTTCAGGATGGTGCCGTCGCGGGTGATGCCGGCGTTGTTGACCAGCACGTCGACGGGCCCGACCTCCTGCTCGACGCGGGCCACGCCGTCCAGGCACGCCTGATGGTCGGCCACGTCCCATCGGAACGCCTTGATGCCGGTGCGGTCGGTGAAGTCGGCGGCGCGCTGGTCGTTGCCGGCGTAGTTCGCCGCCACCAGAAACCCGGCGTCTTTCAGCGCCGTGCTGATCGCCTCGCCGATGCCGCGCGTGCCGCCCGTCACGATTGCTATCCGTGCCATGTTCACCTCTCCGTTCGCGTTTGGTCGCGTTGACGCTACGGAACGGCCACCCAGCCCTCAAGCTCCCGCGACAGGATGGCGCGCAACATTTCGATGCCGACCGGGGTGTCGTTGAGGCATTGGAGATAGGCGAAATGCGTGCCGCCGGCTTGCTCAAACGTCTCGCGGCCGCGGATCGACAGCTCCTCCAGCGTTTCCACGCAATCGGCCGAGAAGCCCGGTGCCACGATCGCCACCTTGGCGACCCCGCGCCCCGGCATCGCCGCCAGCACCGCGTCGGTGGCGGGGCCCAGCCATTGCGCGGGGCCGAACCGCGACTGGAACGCGATCTCGACCGGCCGGTTCAGCCGTTCGGCCAGCAGCCGCGCCGTCTTCTGGCAGTGGCAGTGATAGGGATCGCCCAGCGCCAGCGTCCGCTTGGGCATGCCGTGGAAACTCGCCAGCAGCGCGTCGGGCGTCCAGTCCAGCGCCACCAGCTGCTCCGTCACCGAGCGGGCGAGCGCGTCGATATAGGTCGGGTCGTCATGATAGGGCGGCAGCGTGCGGACGGCGGGTTGCCAGCGCATCGCGCGCATCGCGTCGAACGCCTTGTCGTTGGCGGTCGCGGTCGTCGCCGCGCAATATTGCGGATAAAGCGGCGCGATCAGCACGCGTTCGCATCCGGCCTCCTTTAACGCGCGCAGCCGGTCGCCTACCGCCGGATTGCCGTAGCGCATCCCCCAGTCGACCAGCACGTGCCGACCCCAGGCCCCCTCCAGCGCCGCCGCCTGCGCGCGGGTGATCGCCGCCAGCGGCGAGCCGTCGGGTCGCCACACCTGGCCATAGGCGTGGGCGGACTTTCGCGGGCGGGTGGTCAGCACGACGCCGCGCAGGATCGGTTGCCACGCGATCGCCGGCAATTCGACCACGCGCCGGTCGGACAGGAACTCCTTGAGGTAGCGGCGCACCGCACGCGGGTCGGCGGCGTCGGGCGTACCGAGGTTGACCAAGAGGACGCCGACGCGGCGCGGGGGGATCGGCGGATGGTCGGGCGGGGTCATCGGACACGCATCTAGGGGGCGGTCCCCGCTTCGGCCATGCCCTTCCTCAAGCCAGGGGCAGGGTGCGCCAGCGACGGTCGGTGAGGGTGTGGAGCGCGTTGGCGATCGCGGGGGCCACGGGGGGCACCGCCAGCTCGGACACGCCGCCGGGCGCCTCGCCGCTGTCGATCAGCTCGACGGTGATGTCCGGGCAATCGGCCATGCGCGGCAGGCGGACGCGGTCGAAGCCGCGCGCGCTGGGCCGCCCCCCCGCCCAGCCCGTCGACGCCCCCAGCGCCAGCCCCAGGCCGAACACCAGCCCGCCCTCCACCTGCTGGCGGACCAGGTCGACGTCGACCGCACGGCCGCAATCCACCGCCGCCACCAGCCGGTCGACGCGGGGGCCGCCCCCCGGCCCGATCCCGACCTCCGCCAGCACCGCCACGTAGCTGCCGCGGAAACGGTGGCAGGCCAGTCCCTGGCCCGACCCCCGCGACCCGCCGTCCCATCCGCCCAAGGCGGCGGCCGTCGACAGGCAGCGCGCCAGCCGCGGCTCGGCTCCCAGCATGGCGATGCGGAAGCCCAGCGGTTCGTGCCCGCCGGCCGCGGCGAGTTCATCCAGAAAGCTCTCGGTGAAGAAGCAGTTCACCCCGTGCGCGCCGCCGCGCAGGTGGCCGGTGCGCAACGGCAGATCGGCGGGGTGGTGCGCCGTCGCCCAGGCGCCGAAGCCGTAGGGCGGCGCCAGTCCGGCGACCGAGTAGGGATCACCGCCGGACGCGAAGGGCCCGAGCCCCGCCGGCGCCAGCCGATCCGCCAGCCCCGCCCCCGTCGCCGCACTCGCCAGGTCGGCGCGCCACGCCGGCACGCGGCCGGCGGGCGAGGTGCGGCCCGACAGCCGCGCCAGCGCGGGCGAACGGTGCCGCCCCTGCGCCACCTCCTCGCCGCGCGTCCACGCCAGGCTGACCGGGCGGCCCAGCTTCATTGCCAGCAGCGCCGCCTGCGCCGCCGCGTCGGGTTCCAGCCGCGCGCCGAACGCGCCGCCGGCCAGCGTCGGATGAAGCGTGACGCGGTCTTCCGACACGCCCGCCGCCGCGGCCGCCGCGGCGCGGCAGCGGGCGGGCGCCTCGGTCGGGGCCCAGAGTTCAAGCCGGCCGTCGCGCCAGGAGGCGGCGGCGCTCGCCGTTTCCAGCCCGGCGTGAAGCCCGGTGGCGGCGCGGTACTCAGCGGACACGACGCCCGGCCCCTTCAGCAGCGGATCGGGATCCCCCTGCCCCCCCATGGACGTGCCGGGCGCGAGCAGGGCGGCGCGCAGGGCGCGGTCGATCGCGGCGTCGTCGGCGGGGTTCGTCGTGGCGAAGCGCGGCGACAACGCGTCCAGCCCGCGTTCGGCCGCCCAGCCGGTGGTGGCGATCGCCGCCACCCAGCGATCGGTGGCGACGACCTGGCGCATCCCGGCCACGCGTTCGGCGGCGGCGCGGTCGTGGGCGATCAGCCGGCCGCCTTCCCCCCCCGCCCCCACCGGCCCGGCGCGGACGCGGGCATGGACCATGTCCGCCAGCCGCACGTCGCCCGCGAACACCGCCGCGCCGTCCACCTTGGGCGCCGCGTCCAGGCGGGGCAGCCGCCGCGTCCCCGCCCCGCGCGCGGGGCCGCGAACCGGCGCCGGCCGGGGCGGGTCGAGCGCGGCCGCGTCCGCCGCCAGCTCGCCGAAGCGCAGCCGCCGGTCGCCCGCGACCACGAATCCCCGCTCGGTCCGGCAGTCCGCGGCGTCCGCGCCCCAGCGATCGGCGGCGACCGACACCAGCATCGCGCGCGCGGCGGCGGCGGCCTCGCGCACGCGTTCCTCGAAGGCGCGGACGCTGGTGGAGCCGGCGGTCAGCAGCAGCGGCGACGCCTCCGCCGCCCGCGCGCGCAGGAACCGCGGCGCGCGGGCGAACATGCCCTCCAGCAATTCGTCCAGCCCCAGCGGGTTGGCGTAGCGCCCGCCGACGGGCGCGGCCTCGACGCCCATCTGGCGCCAGTCCGCCCCCAGTTCCTCCGCGGCGACGCGGGCCAGCGCGCTCCAGCTGCCCTGCCCGCCCTCGCACTGGGGACAGGCGAGCGTGACGGCGCCGTCCTCCGCCAGCTTGAGCCAGCCCGCCACCGCGTGTTCGCCCGGCGCCTCGGCGAGCGCGTCGGGCCAGCTGCGCGGCCACAGGCCCCAGGCCACCACCAGCCCGACGCCCGCCCCGCCGCCCGCCAGGAGCCGCCGCCTCGTGACACCGCCCGCGTCCGTCATGCCCGGGCGCGTAGCGCGGGGTCCGCCGCGGCGAAAGGGCGGCCCCGTCACCGCGGCGCTTGAGCGGCCCGTCGCGGCGGTGCAAGGGCGGCGTAACAGCGGAGCAGCCCGGATCGCCCCTTTATCCCTCGTGACGGCGCTGGCCGCGGCCGCGGTGCAACAGGGGCCCCCGCCCCCCGCCGCCGCGGCGCCCGTTATCGCCCTGCCGCCGCCCGTCGTGTTCGTCGACGCGCCGCCCGCGGATCAGTCGGCCGACGTGCCGGCCGACGTGGTGGTGCGCGCGCGGGGCGGGCGCGGCGACCCGCTGGGCGCGCTCAACGCCCGCAGCTTCGACGCGGTGCAGGGCGTGGACCGCGCGCTGATCGGCCCCGTCGCCAGGGCCTATGCCAAGGGGGCGCCCAGCCCGTTGCGCGACGGGCTGCGCAATTTCCTGTTCAACCTGCGCGAGCCGGTGGTGTTCGCCAATTATCTGCTTCAGCTGAAGCCCGGCAAGGCGGCGGAGACGGCGGGGCGATTCCTGGTCAACACCACCGCGGGCGTCGCCGGGCTGTTCGACGTGGCGCGGCGAAAGCCGTTCCGCCTGCCCCGGCGGCGCAACAGTTTCGCCAACACGCTGGGCTTCTACGGGGTAGGTCCCGGCCCGTTCTTTTTCCTGCCGCTGATCGGGCCGACGACGCTGCGCGACCTGCTGGGCAATTTCGCCGACCAGTTCATCGTGCCCGTCGGCCCCGTACGCCCCTTGCGCAGCCAGGCGGTGGCGATCCCGGTGGGGGTGCTGAGTTCGCTCGACTATCGCGTCCAGCTGGACGGGGCGCTGACGTGCCTGCGCTCGGCACCGGACCCCTATGCCGCCACGCGCGCCTTCTACCTCGCGCGCCGCCGGGCGGAGATCGACGCGCTGCGCGGGCGGACGCCGGGCCCGGCCTTCATCCCGCCGGGACCCAATCAGGCGCCGTCGGCGGACGCGGTAGCGG
>Ga0325401_1000930_pt1 | contig 23362 bp, 6 predicted proteins | sample PopdelMetagenome_FD_205666 | JGI IMG/M metagenome (GOLD analysis project Ga0325401, IMG submission 205666) | Populus deltoides microbial communities from Bellville, Georgia, United States - Xylem-PdKOR-R2 | ecosystem: Host-associated > Plants > Phyllosphere > Stem > Wood/Secondary xylem | place... | reverse complement strand
ACATTTCTGAATTAGAGACTTTGAAATTCAGCAAGTGAATGGCAAAGTGATACAATTCATACAAAAACGTCAACTATTTTGTATTGTATTTCTTTCTTAACATTTGAGAATTCAATTTTTATGAAGTCATGTATATTTCAGTGACTAAATTGAAGTTTCCACCATATCTTTTATGCCCATATTTGCATCTTCTGATGAGTTAATTAACACATTAAAGAAAGAATATATAGTCCTGGAAATACTATACTGAGCATAGATTAATTAATCAACATCTGGTTTCGAAGAGATAGTATACAAGAAATCAATATCCCTGATGAATAAATCCTTGTAAGTGTGGATGTCATTTGTTATCTGGGCTTTGCCCTTTCCTAAATCAATGAGTTTTGTTACTGTTAAAAAAAATAAAAATTAATGGTAGCTTGACATACTTATGGAATAGACTGAACCATATTCACCTAATCCTCAGAAAAAAATGTGTCGAATTGTCCAGAACAGCAGAATGTTCTGCCTTTTGTGATTTGTTTGAAATGACTTTTCACCTGCTTGATTCTGCCACGAGATGGTTTAGCATATGTATTAGCTAATATTGTTCATGCTTCCTTTGATGTTTGTGCTTGAGCAATGAACGACATGATTGTGAGTGAAAGAGAACCAAGGATATCTGGCATTGAGAAGTAATTGATCCTGTCGGATCCACAGTGTGTGTGCTGTTCCTGGAATAGTTGTTGCTGGACAAGGATGTGATCAGTCAATGAATCCATTGAGATCATATCCTATGAAGAGAGTCTGGAATTGAAGTTCCAGGTTTTACATTGATGGTGATCAATGTGCATTGGAAGCTTGGAGGAAAAGAGAAGACAGAAAAAAAAAAAAGGTGAAATGAGAGAAGAATAAGATTAGAGCTCTGATACCATAACGAGTAAGATTGAGAAAAGCTTGTTTATTGTATTCATCAATCAGGTATGTATACAATAGAATAAAGCAGAGCTGACAGGATTGTCTAACAGAATTGCCTAAACTTAAGCTAAAATAAAAAATACTTTAAAAACAACATCAACACAGAATTTACAGTAATGGTTTGTGGAAGATGCTGCCAACCAGCATCAATCAATCAGTTAGTACAGGGAGGAAGGGACCCTCATGCAACTTTCTCTGCTTAATGTTAAACGTATCTCATCATATTCCAAAACACACTTCATTTCATCTTTAAAATATTTCACAGCTAATTTTGTAAAAGTTTTAATAGAAAAAAAAAACAGTAGAAGAGAAGAGTTATAGAAGAAAGAAGAGTTACTCTTAGTGCTTCTTTAGACACAGTTTATTTTAAAACCAAATACCATGCCGACAGATATTTTAATACATCGCGAGATCCAGATATTTATCACAAGCTGATGAGCCCGCTTCTTTGCCAAAAGCAGGGAGTAAAAGCATAGTCAGGGTCTGTTAAACCAACTAGCTAGAATTCATGTGTTGAAATACAAAAAACTACAAGGAAAACGAGAGATCACACAGAGACTACATCTTCCAGTATCAACATTTGTGAATGTAAGTTAGCAGTATTGGAGGATTGAGAGAACTGCAACATTTGTGAATTTGAACAGGTATTGGAGGAGAATCTTGACTGGCAGTTGCAACAGAATGGGCATGCAAAAAATGAATGAGAACTGCTGTGGATTCCCTCTCTTCTCCCCGTCTCTCTCTCGCTCCCTCTCTCTCCTTCTCTGTCTTCTCAATCTTTCAGGTTCAACACATATTGGAGGATTCTTAATCGGGTTGTTACCTATAGATCGTACGTGATCTTATACCAGCTTTGTGATGTATGCAGGAATAATATTGGTCTTTAAATGGTTTTATTTCTTAAATAAATCAAAGAATTTAAGTTGATCTCTTTTCTTTTTTGTTAAAAAAAAATGTACTAGACTACTTTATCCGTACCAAAGTATTTGAGCAACCAAAACAAAATTATTGTGTAACGATCTAATTCTTGAAAGATTAAAAAAAACATACAACCTGTTTAATACATTTATTTAAAAGTTTGTTCCATAATCCTATATATTTTTCAACTAAACTAGTTTTTTTTTTTCAAAACCTAAAAATTAAATAGTTTTCTTGAAATCTAATACATAAAAAAAACAAATAATAAGACTTGATAATAACTAATTAAATAATTCTCAATTATTCATCAAACCAATCTAAAAAGACTAATATTACAGCTAGGAACCAACTAGAATTTTAGCAGATTTTTAGGAGTCAAATTAATTAGAGGACCAAACTAAAAATATCATAAATTCATAACTATACTGGAAGTTTGCCCATAAATCATTCTCTATTTTGTCTAGAATCTCTAATTATGCTGGAATTTTTGTTAAATTTTTAGGGGTCAAATTATAATTTTCTCAAATTAGAGGGCCAAACTGAAAATGTCATAAATTCATAAATATACTGGAATCTTGCCCATAATTCATCCTCAATTCTGTCCAGAATCTCTAATTATGCTATAGGGACCATTTTATAATTTTTTTAAAGTTCAGGGACTAAACTGTAATTTTTATAAATTAAGAGACCAAACTGAAATTTCATCATCTTCAACCTTAAACCCAGATTTTTTCACAGATCACCTCCTGATTTACCAAAATCTCTAACTCAAATTCATCATTTTTATCTAAAATTTTCCAAAATCAACTAAATAACTCATTACCCAAAATGCTTAACTCATAATATTCAAATCAATTCATCAATCAACTCAAAACAAAATCTTCAAAACCCTAATCTTCAACAAAACAATAAATCAAAGCTAAAAAAACACATTTATACACATCAAAATATAAATATTATATTTTAAACTTATTTTCTTTATTTCTCTTCTCTTTTATTTATCTTTCCCTCTTTCCTCTTCTTCTTCTTCTTTCCCTTTTCTTTTCTCTTGCCGGTTCTCACTCTCAAATTTCAAATCCCTCTTTCTTTTTTCCTTCTATTCATACTTACTAAGGTTTTATTCAATTACCACATTAATACTCCTTATTCATTTATATATACTTTTAAACCAATTCAAAGGCTTTGTTGCCTTTTTTTCTATTCCCTTGTTTTTTCAAAACATTACACACTGGAACTTTGAATGTTGGGAAATCTGGCATTTCTTCCATTCCAAGCAAGCTAATGACTAAAGGAAAGCATCTTTCTGCAATTTCTATTTCGATTGAGCACCATAATCTCTTGGCAGCAGGATGGATGGAAAAATAAATCGTCTGTATCCATGCTCTCCTGACTACTTGGAACACCTTGCTTAAGACATCAGGAGATCATCTGTAATAATTGCATATTGGACAAAGAGAGCACAAGGGATTTTCCCTATTACACAAGAAATAATTATCTAGTCGTCCTTCATGTTAATCAATTAATTGCCTGTGCTCTCCTTCACGAGATCAGCTGTTACTGACAGGCTAAATGTAAGTTAGCAGTACTGATTAAATAAAACAACAAAAAGGAAAAGGGTGAAAGACAGCTTGCTTACCTTTAAGAGATGGTTCCTTTTTTGTGCTGATATTCCCCAAGTAGCATTTGTTTATCCATGCTAGCAGCTAGGGGTCTGCATTTTCAGTTCTGATTTTGGGTAAAATCAATAAAAGTGACATTGGTGGTTTCCAGGAGACAGTGAGACTAGTCTTTGCATACAGGACAAAGAAAGCACAAGGCATTTACAATTATTGACTAAAAGTAAGCTTGCTGTTTACCTGTGGTAGGTGGAGTTGTAGCTTCCAGCCACTTCTCCAAAGAAAAAAACATAAAGTTGCTTGCAAATTGCATTGACTTTTTTAATAGCTAGTCTTCCACTAAGAGAGATCTCTCTCAGTATACCATTGATTTCCTAATTTCCCTCACCAAATTTCTTAAACCTTTCTCATGATCTGTGCTTCCTTTTTCTGATTGAATCGAATCATCACGTATTCTGTTCTTGATCTGTATACCATTGATTTCCTGATTTAGGTCACCAAATTTCTTAAACCTTTCTCATGATCTTTGCTTCCCTTTTCCTAATTTCCCTTTTCTGACATCTGCCAATCATCTCGTATAGTGTTCTTGATCTGTATCTTTCTTGCTTGAAAGGTAAATCCTACTTTCTTTTCTTGTTTTTCTACCACTAATTTTGTTTCAAATAAGATTTGCCCATTTGGTTGTAGAATTAATAAGTAGGATTGTAGATTGATCAATCAGGTAGAACTTAATTATATATGTGTTGCTTGATCTATTTTAGAACTCAAAACTCATATTTAGCTTTGTTCTTACATATTGCCATCAACTTAAACTATTTATCTTGAAAACAGCTGCTCTCAAGGTTTCTTTTGTCTGTTGAGTGCCTCTTGTCAGCTTGACAGGTGACTAGTTTGCCTACTCTTTCTCATATTCTTGTGCTTACATTTTCAGATCAGCTTTCCCAGAGTTTCAACATTGGGGCGCGTCCACACGTTTCCCCACTCAGCAATTAGCTTCAGATTCTTTTGTTAAAATTCTTTTGAATCCAGGTAAAGTGTTTATACTTCATCTTCTTCATTTTGTTGCTGTCTTTGTTTTTGACAAGTAACTATTGTTTGAATCTTTTTAAGTAAAACACAAGTTGTACAAATTTTATTGAGAAACTTTGGATTTTGTATCATCAATAGTTTCCAAATATAAATAAATTGATCTTTCTTAGTTTTTATAAATAAATTGCCTTATGGAGTTCATACCAAATTCTTTTTTTTTTCTTTTTATATTCTTTGTTGTTTTTAACTTATTATTTTAGTTTCAACCTTTCCTTTTCCGATCGATGTAACTTACATTAATTTTATTCAATATTTTGACTCTGTTTTTATATATAGGGCAAAATGGTTCAATCAAATGACCCATTTTGGCACCATGTTGAGGAGATGAAGTGTATGTATTGTGGGCATCAATTTGCTAAGGATACTTCCATTTCAAGGATCAAATGGCATTTATCAGGAGAGAAAGGGCATGGTGTTGCAATTTGTGAAAGAGTTCCTAAACAAGTTCAAGAAGCAGCTTTTTTAGCTATGCATGGTGCCAACAAAAGACATAAAAGCATAGCAAGTTCAAGCAATGTTAATGATAATGCCATTTCAACCACTCCACAAGAACAAAACAATAATGAAGTCTACAATTTGGCAGGAGATGCAGGAAGGACACAAGCACCAGATACAATGGGTCAAGCACTTGAAAGATTTTTGGAAGAGATCAATAATGTAATTGAGGATGGCACTGGAGGAGTGGCGCAGCCTGGTGCAGGAGCTAGCTCTTCTGGAGGGCTTACAGGCAACACAAATGAGACTCCAGGAGATCCATTACCTACTAGCTTACATGTTGAAGTCGACAATGTGGCACCACAAGGGCAACATCTGGAGAGAGTAACTGGGCTGCCTGTTGTAAGAGGTAGTTCTCATGAGAGGCCACTTGTTAATCACGATGAGCCTCAAGAAGATCAACTCTGTCCTCCACTAGTGAACATGGTTGGAGACCCTGGGCAGCCTGTTGTGAGAGACAGCTCTCGTGAAGTTCTTCAACGTAATGGCAATGAGAGCGGACGAGATGTGTTTCTAACTGAAGAACTAACAGGTGGAGAGTTTGAAAATAATAAGAATGCTATCTGGTCGTGGATAATGAATGATGAAGCCTCATCAAGTATTGGCATTTACGGGATGGGGGGTGTTGGCAAAACAACATTGCTCACACATATCTACAATCAGCTTCTACAAGAACGTGGCACTTTTCCTCATGTTCACTGGATCACGGTATCGCAGGATTTTAGTGTTTATAAATTACAGAATCTTATTGCAAAAGACTTTCATTTAGATCTTTCAAATGAAGACAACGAGAGGAAAAGGGCTGCAAAACTGTCAAAAGCATTAATTAAGAAGCAACGGTGGGTTCTCATCTTAGATGATTTGTGGGACTGTTTTGATTATAATAAGGTGGGAATTCCTATCAGAGTGAAGGGATGCAAACTAATTCTTACAACTCGATCATTTGGAGTTTGTCAGCGGATGTTCTGCCAGAAGACAATCAAAGTGGAGCCTCTTTCAATGGAAGAAGCTTGGGCTCTGTTCATGAAGGTGCTTGGATGTATTCCTCCAGAAGTGGAAGAAATTGCAAGATCTATTGCAAGTGAATGTGCTGGTTTGCCTCTTGGAATTATAACAATGGCCGGAACCATGAGGGGAGTGGATGACAGATGTGAGTGGAGGAATGCTTTAGAGGACCTGAAACAATCAAGAATTAGGAAAGATGATATGGAGCCTGAGGTATTCCACATACTGAGATTTAGTTTTATGCACTTAAAGGAGTCAGAACTGCAACAATGCTTCTTGTGCTGTGCATTATTCCCGGAAGACTTCAAGATCCGTAGAGAGGATTTGATAGCTTATTTGATTGACGAGGGAGTGATAAAAGGGCTGCAGAGTAGGGAGGCAGAATTTAACAAAGGCCACTCGATGCTGAATAAACTCGAAAGAGTCTGCCTATTGGAAAGCGCTAAGGAAGGGTATTATAATGATAGATGTGTCAAGATGCATGACTTGATTAGGGATATGGCCATTCAAATACTGGAAGAGAACTCTCAAGGCATGGTTAAAGCAGGGGCACAGTTAAGAGAAGTGCCGGGTGCAGAGGAGTGGACAGAGAATCTTACTAGAGTTTCACTGATGCATAACCAGATTGAAGAAATTCCTTCCACGCATTCACCGAGGTGTCCCAGCCTTTCAACTCTATTGTTATGCGACAATTCAGAGTTGCAATTTATAGCAGATTCATTTTTTGAGCAGTTGCATGGGCTCAAGGTTCTTGATCTGTCTCATACAGGTATTACAAAACTACCTGATTCTGTCTCTGAATTGGTGAGTCTCACTGCATTACTGCTCATTGATTGTAAGATGTTAAGGCATGTACCGTCATTAGAAAAGCTCAGGGCACTGAAGAGGTTAGATCTCTCTGGTACTCGGGCACTTGAAAAGATTCCTCAAGGCATGGAATGTCTATGCAACCTGAGGCATCTTAGAATGAATGGATGTGGTGAAAAGGAGTTTCCTAGTGGGTTGTTACCTAAGCTCTCTCACCTGCAAGTCTTTGATTTGGAGGAGTGGATTCCTCCTCGTACCAAAGATAATAGAAGAGGACAACCTGCTCCGTTAACTGTTAAAGGAAAGGAAGTGGGTTGTTTGAGGAAGTTGGAAAGTTTGGTATGCCATTTTGAAGGTTACTCAGACTACGTGGAGTTTATCAAATCTCGGGATGAAACCAAATCACTAACCACATACCAAATTCTTGTAGGACCACTGGATAAGTATCGTTATGGTTATGGTTATGATTATGATTATGATGGTTGCAGAAGGAAAACAATTGTTTGGGGTAACTTGAGTATCGACAGAGATGGAGGTTTTCAGGTCATGTTTCCAAAGGACATTCAACAATTGACTATTGATAATAATGATGATGCAACAAGTTTATGCGATTTTTTATCTCTAATAAAGAATGCAACTGAACTGGAGGCTATCAAGATTTTTAGTTGCAATAGCATGAAGAGCTTCGTTTCATCTTCTTGGTTCCGCTGTACTCCGCTACCATCTCTATCTTACAACGGTATATTTTCTGGTCTTAAACAGTTTAATTGTTCTGGTTGTAAGAGCATGAAGAAGTTGTTCCCTCTTGTCTTGCTGCCAAGCCTCGTAAACCTGGAAAAGATTACAGTTAAATTTTGTGAGAAAATGAAGGAGATAATAGATGAAACAAGACCAGATGAAGAGGGGGTTATGGGTGAAGAAACCAGTAGCAGCAATATCGAATTCAAACTCCCGAAGTTAGGATATCTGAAATTGGAGGGATTACCAGAACTGAAAAGGATTTGTAGTGCAAAACTGATTTGCGATTCTATCGGAGTAATTGACGTAAGAAATTGCGAGAAGATGGAGGAGATAATAAGTGGAACAAGATCAGATGAAGAAGGGGTTATGGGTGAAGAAAGCAGCAGCAGTAGCGTCACCGATCTCAAACTCACAAAATTAAGTTCTCTATCATTGATTGAATTACCAGAACTGGAAAGCATTTGTAGTGCAAAACTGATTTGCGATTCTCTCAAAGAGATTGCAGTTTATAATTGTAAGAAGCTGAAAAGGATGCCAATTTGTCTTCCGTTGCTTGAAAATGGCCAGCCATCTCCTCCCCCTTCTCTTGAAGTAATCTATGCAACGCCAAAAGAATGGTGGGAGTCAGTAGTGGAGTGGGAGCATCCTAACGCTAAGGATGTCCTTCGTCCCTTTGTACAGTAGTCAGTAGTCAGATTTTGAATGAGTGACAACAGTACTGCCCTTAATATAATATTAAATTAAGAGTAAGCATTGTTGTTTTAATTGGATTAAGCTTAAGCTATGTGTCTACTTAATGACTGATGTGTTTATTACATTACTAGGTTTGACATTTATTTAGAGAGTAAAACATCAAATGCAGTCAATTGTTGATTATGATGGTTGCAGAAGGAAAACAATTGTTTGGAGTAACTTGAGTATCGACAGAGATGGAGGTTTTCAGGTCATGTTTCCAAAGGACATTCAACAATTGACTATTCATAATAATGATGATGCAACAAGTTTATGCGATTGTTTATCTCTAATAAAGAATGCAACTGAACTGAAGGTTATCAACATTAGGTGTTGCAATAGCATGGAGAGCTTGGTTTCATCTTCTTGGTTCCGCTCTGCTCCACTACCATCTCCATCTTACAACGGTATATTTTCTGGTCTTGAACGGTTTAATTGTTCTGGTTGTAAGAGCATGAAGAAGTTGTTCCCTCTTGTCTTGCTGCCAAGCCTCGTAAACCTCGAAAATATTACAGTTAGAAGATGTGTGAGAATGGAGGAGATAATAGGTGGAACAAGACCAGATGAAGAGGGGGTTATGGGTAGCAGCAGCAATATCGAATTCAAACTCCCAAAGTTACGATATCTGAAATTGGAGGGATTACCAGAACTGAAAAGCATTTGTAGTGCAAAATTGATTTGCGATTCTATCGAAGTAATTGTCGTAAGCAATTGCGAGAAGATGGAGGAGATAATAAGTGGAACAAGATCAGATGAAGAAGGGGTTAAGGGTGAAGAAAGCAACAGCTGTAGCATCACCGATCTCAAACTCACAAAATTAAGGGGTCTAACATTGATTGGTTTACCAGAACTCAGAAGCATTTGTAGTGCAAAACTGATTTGCGATTCTCTCGAAGTAATTGGAGTATGGAATTGTGAGAAGCTGAAGAGGATGCCAATTTGTCTCCCGTTGCTTGAAAATGGCGAGCCATCTCCTCCCCCTTCTCTTAGAGAAATCTACATAGAACCAGAAGAATGGTGGGAGTCAGGACCAAGAAGGGTCAAGTCGATCATCTTCGTTTGATATGGTGCCCATGTTGTGTGCTCGAATGATAAGTAGCCCTTGTCACCAAAATTGAATTTTGTATCGGCCTCCTTGACGATAAGCACATTCTCCAATCTTATCCCCAAGTTCCCATCCTCATAGCATCCAGGTTCATCTGTTACAGTCATGGAAGCTTGCAGTGGCACATTACGAGCATGTGGTCTGAAACTAATTAAATGAGGTCTGTTAGACAATTGACATTTTAACTCTAGTGTTTCAGTTTGTCTAATTGTTATTTAATCAAGTATTGTCTATTTTCTTTTCTTTCATTTCTGTTTTGATTTGGTCAAAGTAAATCCCTTGTTTTTCTGAAGTTGTTGCTGAGTTAGTGGCAGCACATTGTCCACTACAGAGTTGGTGGCAACACATTGTCCACTACAGAGTTAGTGGCAGATAACTAGGAAAGTTTGTTAAGTTTTCTCATGTATTTAAAGACATGAAGTTAAGGAAATACTCACTGAGACATTTTATAAAACACCTTGTGTGTAGTTCGTGTTCTTCAATACTCAGCATTGTTGTTCTTGATTGTGCATCCCTTCACCTGCACAAAACACAGCAACATAATTCTTAACAGTGGTATCAGAGCTCTCTTAGATCTTACAGGACCAAAACACCTTTTTTCAAAATCTCAAAAATGACATCCAACAATCTACTTTTAAACTCCCCCGTTATATTCACTGGCGAAAACTACCACATTTGGTCAGTGAAGATGCAAGCTTTTCTTGAAGCTTATGATCTTTGGGAAATTGTTTCCGAAGACAAACCAGTAGCTCCCTTACCAACAAATCCCACTATAGCTCAAATCAAGTTCAGCAGTGAGGAAAAGGCAAAGAAATCCAAGGCAAAATCAATCATCCAGAATTCTGTGGCAGAAAGCATTTTCTACAGAATTATGGCATGCAATTCAGCCAAAGAGGCTTGGAACAAACTAAAAGAAGAATACCAAGGCAGTGACAGAACAAGGCAAATGCAAGTGCTGAATTTGAAGAGAGATTTTGAGGCACTTAACATGCAAGAAGATGAAACAATCTCCAAGTATTCTGATCGAATTTCACTAATTATCAACAACATCAGATTACTTGGAGAAGACTTTCCTGACAGCAGGATTGTGGAGAAGGTTCTCGTGACTCTTCCTGAGAGGTTTGAATCCAAAATCTCCTCTCTGGAAGAATCAAAGGACCTCAGTAAAATCTCATTAGGTGAACTAATGAGTGCTCTTCAAGCACAGGAGCAACGAAGAACAATCAGGCAAGACAGATTGACTGAAGGAGCCTTTTATGTGCAAAAACAACAAGCTGGAAAAGGAAAGAAGTTGCTTAATCTGAGAAGTAAAGGCAAAAATGAAGGGGGCAGCACCAGTGAAGGTTCAAAACAGAAGAAGTTTCCTCCCTGCACTCACTGCAAAAGAAACACACATTCAGAAAAATATTGCTGGTGGAGGCCAGATGCAATTTGTGGAAATTGCAAGCAATCAGGGCACATCACAAAGGTCTGCAAGTTTAAAAATTCAGACCCAAAACCTCAACAAGCTCACCTTGCGGATGAAGTTGATACACAGGAGGAGCAATTCTTTGCTGTCACTTGTTTCTCAACAAATGATTCAGCTGATACTTGGCTTATCGACAGTGGATGCACACACCATTTGTGCAATGATGCTGGAATGTTCAAAACCCTTGATGAATCTTACAAATCCAGAGTAAAGGTTGGCAATGGAGAATTTCTGGAGGTCAAAGGCAGAGGGTCAGTAAATGTTCAAACAAGTTCAGGTATCAAAATCATTCCTGATGTGTTATTCATACCTGAAATCAGTCAAAATTTGTTGAGTGTTGGACAAATGATGGAGAAAAACTATTCTCTTCAGTTTAAGGATCATAAATGCACTATCTTTGATCCTTCTGGAGAACAAGTGTTCTGTGTAAAGATGAAAAACAGAAGCTTTGTTGTTGACTGGGATAAAGTATCTAATCATGCATATGTGAGTGCTACTCAGGATATTTCAAATCTTTGGCATAAAAGATTTGGCCATTTCAATCAAAAGGGCTTGTCAATTCTGAAACAAAAGGAAATGGTTGAAGAATTGCCTACATTGAATGGTGAGATTCAATTGTGTGAAACATGTCAACTTGGCAAGCAATCCAGGCCACCATTTCCTAAAGGGCAAGCATGGAGAGCCAGCCAAAAGCTTCAGCTCATCCACACTGACGTGTGTGGACCTATGAAGACAGCCTCATTATGTGGTAACAAGTATTTCATTCTCTTTATTGATGATTATACTAGGATGTGTTGGGTGTATTTCATCAAATTTAAGAGTGAAGTATTTACAATCTTTCAAACATTCAAAGCTTTAGTTGAGAATCAAAGTGACATGCTAATTAAGTGCTTAAGATCTGACAATGGTACTGAATATACCTCAAATCAGTTTCTTGAGTTTTGCAACAGCAGAGGCATTGTGCACCAGTACACTACACCATACACACCACAACAAAATGGTGTGTGTGAGAGGAAGAACAGAACAGTAATGGAGATGGCTAGATGTCTCTTACTTGAAAAGAAAATGCCAAACAAATTATGGGCAGAGGCAGTCAATACCTCTGTTTACTTGCTGAACCGACTTCCAACCAAAGCACTGGAGGACAAGACACCATATGAAGGCTGGAATGGTGTCAAACCTGCTGTAGATCATCTTCGAATATTTGGCAGCATATGCTATTATCATATAGCTGAGCCAAAGAGGAGCAAACTTGACAACAAAGCTCAGAAGGGAGTTCTTGTGGGCTATGGAATAACTACCAAAGGATACAGAATCCTTTGCTTACAAACAGAGAAAGTAATTCTCAGCAGAGATGTGAAGGTTGATGAAGCAATCACATGGGATTGGGAACATCAGAAAAATATGATTTCTGATCAACCATTCACCATTCAACCTCAACTGGTAGCTGATGAATCAGTGGATGACTTTCCAGTTAGAGGCACAAGATCATTGGAAGATATTCACCTAAGATGCAACATGGCAATTCTAGAACCAACCAGCTATACTGAAGCTCAAGAATTTCCAGCATGGAGGAGAGCAATGGAGGCAGAAATGGAAATGATCAACAAAAATGCAACATGGCAGCTGATTGAAAGGCCTAAGCATCGCAAGGTGATAGGTGTAAGATGGGTTTTTAAAACAAAACTCAATCCAGATGGGTCAATATGCAAATACAAGGCTAGATTGGTGGTAAAGGGTTATGCTCAGCAATATGGTGTGGACTACCTAGAGACCTTTGCTCCAGTAGCAAGGTATGATACTATTAGACTTCTCATTACACTTGCAGCACATAACTCTTGGCAGATTCACCAACTTGATGTCAAGTCTGCCTTCTTGAATGGATTTCTTGCTGAAGAAATCTTTGTAGAACAACCTGATGGGTATGTTGTTAAAGATAAAGAAGATTATGTGTATCTACTTAAGAAGGCCTTGTATGGGTTGAAACAAGCTCCCCGAGCTTGGTATGACAGAATGGACACACATCTGCTTCAACTTGGGTTCAGCAGAAGCCAAAATGAAGCAACTTTGTATGTGAAATCCTGTGGTAACCATTTTCTAATTGTATCTATTTACGTAGATGATATGCTCATCACAGGAAGTGAACTTGGAATGATCCAAGAGTTCAAAGATGAAATGAAGAAGATGTTTGAGATGTCTGACCTTGGAATGATGAACTACTTCCTTGGAATGGAAGTGATGCAATCCAGCCATGGCATTTTTACATGCCAAAAGAAGTATGCTTCAGACATCCTAAAAAGATTCAAAATGCAGGATTGTAAACCAGTGGGGACTCCTATGACAACAAGTATCAAGCTTAGCAAGGATGATGAATCTGAAAAAGTGGATGAAAGTTTGTATAGAGGCTTAATTGGCAGCCTTCAATATCTTACAGCAAGCAGACCTGACATATTGTTTGCTGTGAGCATTCTTTCAAGGTTCATGCATTCCCCAAAGGAGACTCATTTTATTGCAGCAAAAAGGATACTTAGATACATTAAAGGTACCATTGATCTTGGTATTTTCTGTCCAAGATCATCAGAAGGAGCTGTGGAACTAAAAGGCTATACTGACAGTGACTGGGGAGGCTGTGTTGATGATTCAAGAAGCACTTCAGGGTATTTATTCTCACTTAATTCAGGTGTCTTCACCTGGAGTTCAAAGAAGCAAGAGACAACAGCTCAGTCCACTGCAGAAGCAGAGTACATTGCTGCTGCCTCTGCTGTCAACCAAGCAATTTGGTTGAGGAAAATGTTAAAGGATTTGGGACATGAACAGATTGAAGCTACTAAAATCATGTGTGACAACAGTTCTGCAGTATCAATTTCAAAAAATCCAGTCTTTCATGGACGTACAAAGCATATCAAAATCAAGTTTCATTTTATTAGAGAAGTTCAACAATCTAATGAAGTGATGCTGATTCATTGTTCTTCTGAAGAACAACTTGCAGATATATTTACCAAACCACTACCTAAAGAGAGATTTGAGACATTAAGACAAATGATTGGAATTTGTCGTCAAAATGTCAAGGAGGAGTGTTAGACAATTGACATTTTAACTCTAGTGTTTCAGTTTGTCTAATTGTTATTCAATCAAGTATTGTCTATTTTCTTTTCTTTCATTTCTGTTTTGATTTGGTCAAAGTAAATCCCTTGTTTTTCTGAAGTTGTTGCTGAGTTAGTGGCAGCACATTGTCCACTACAGAGTTAGTGGCAGATAACTAGGAAAGTTTGTTAAGTTTTCTCATGTATTTAAAGACATGAAGTTAAGGAAATACTCACTGAGACATTTTATAAAACACCTTGTGTGTAGTTCATGTTCTTCAATACTCAGCATTGTTGTTCTTGATTGTGCATCCCTTCACCTGCACAAAACACAGCAACATAATTCTTAACAAGGTCCTTCATGTACATTTAGGTATGATCCAATACCATGACCAGTGCCATGTCGATAATCAAGACCATCCTTCCATAAAGGAATTCGAGCAAGAATGTCAAGGGCATGATCATTAGTTCCGTTGAGAAAACAAGCATTACCCAAAGTAATGTGACCCTTGAGAACCTGGTTCGTTGGAGACGAAGTTGATGATGGTGTGCTGGCTAGCCAATGCTACCCCCTCCTGTTTCTGTTTTTTCTTTGTTTGTTCTCTGGTGTTTTTTCTCTCTGCTTTGGTTTTTTTTCTCTCTCTCTTTTTTCTTCCCTTATTCTTTTTGTGGTTTCTCCTTTATATTTTTTGTTTTGGTTTTTTATCTTTATAATATAAATTATATCTTGAAGATTCATTAAATAGTTTAAAATATTAAATTAAAATAGTTCTTTGACATATTCAATCTGATAAATGCATTTTGCCTTGGCAAAAAAATGTGCAGCACACGTTTTCTTCAATTATGGATAAGAAATGATCCCTTTTTTCTTTTCTGAGAAGAAATAATGATCCATCTTAAAGGCCTTCAGATTTCAACACATGAAGGGATGCATACATATCTCAGGAATTAACAATGGTGGAGGGATAACTTTTAATTGCCACTGATTTCTTGACAAAACGCACCGTAATAATCTGTTGTTAAGCCGTTACTTGTGCGCACCGTTTCAATAAATTGTATTTCTCATTACTGCGAAGGTTGTCAAGTCAGCACCATCTTCTGCTCTGCCGATATATAGTGGCAGTTGTAACAGAATGGGCATGCAAAAAATGAATGAGAACAATTGTTAATTCCTGCTGTGGATTCCCTCTCTTCTCCCCGTCTCTCTCTCGCTCCCTCTCTCTCCTTCTCTGTCTTCTCAATCTTTCAGGTTCAACACATATTGGAGGATTCTTAATCGGGTTGTTACCTATAGATCGTACGTGATCTTATACCAGCTTTGTGATGTATGCAGGAATAATATTGGTCTTTAAATGGTTTTATTTCTTAAATAAATCAAAGAATTGAAGTTAATCTCTTTTCTTTTTTCTTTATAAAAAATATATTGGACTACTCTATCCGTACCAGAGTATTTGAGCAACCAAAATAAAATTACTATGTCACGACTCAATTCTTGGATCCATGACAGGCACATAGCTAAGATTTCCTTCAAGGTTCTATATTTCTGTGAACCCAAACTCACATGCAAACTTATACTTTAAATAACTCAATAGGAGTTCAATGCAACAGTAATAACAAAACTAACTTCATAATATAATTTGATTATCTTAATACAAGAATTAATTCAAATTACATCCAAAAGAGCATGTTCTGAAGATCCAATAAAAGTGACATGCTAACAAGCTATAAGTCTAAAAAAGATAAATAATGAGAGGATAAGTTCAACAACAACTCAGTGAGTAAACATTCAATATATATACACGAGATAATATAATAATAAAAAATATATATACAATTATGGCTTTAGGTTCTTATAGGAAGGTTTCTCAAATAGGTCATAACAGGAATATCATAAGGTAAAGCTCGTCAGAAAATCAAAATGCAATGAGCACGAGGATTCATACTGTGGGATGATCAGTCTACACAGGTTGGTAACCAATTAAGATTTCAGATACGATGTGCACAAAGACTAACATTACCTTGTTAGCATGGGTATAATGTCTGGCATATCATAGGTTCATATCATAATCAAACAAAGATATTCATAACTCAAGGCTCAACTCATGACATCAATCAAATGAGGAATTATCAATTCAAATATATATATTAGTTCATATCAAGAATTTAGATTCAATAATTGATCATTTTTTTATCGTAACAAAAATAATAATCAACATATATTATTAAGAAGCATGATCCAATTCATATTAACAACTCAAATATTTATATTATTTCTCATGCATATGGAAAATTATCAACTTACCTGATTCAAAAGTGAACAAAACTCGAAAGCAGATACCGAAAGAAAGCTTATTGATGTGCTCTAGGTAGAATATCATGATTATTTAAATGCAAAGGAGACATATTCAAAAAATACTCGAAAAGAACGTACAATCTGTTTAATATACTTAACTAAGGGTCTATTCCATAACCCTATATATTTTTGAACTAAACTAGTCATTTTTTCCCAAAATTAAAAAATTAAACGGTTTTCTTGAAATTTAATTCATAAAAAAACAAATAATAAGACTTGATAATAATTAACTAAATAACCCTCAATTATTCATCAAACCAATCTGAAAATACTGATATTACAGCTAGGGACCAATCTAGAATTTAGCAGATTTTTAGGGGTCAAATTGGAGGACCAAACTGAAAATGTCATAAATTCATAACTGTACTGAAAGTTTGCCCATAATTCATCCTCAATACTGTCCAGAATCTATAATTATGCTGGAATTTTTATTAAAATTTTAGCAGTCAAATTGTATTTTTCTCAAATTAAAGGACCAAACTGAAAATGTTATAAATTCATAACTATACTGGAATCTTGCCAATAATTCATCCTCAATTCTGTCTAGAATATCTAATTATGCTCCAGGGACCATTTTATAAATTTTCAAAGTTTGGGGACTAAACTGCAATTTTCACAAATTGAGGGGCCAAATTGAAATTTCATCATCTTCAACCTCAAACCCAAATTTTTCCATAGATCCTTACTGATTTACCAAAATCACTAACTCAAATTCATCATTTAAACATACCACAATTCAAAATCATCATTTCTATTTAAAATCTTTCAAAATCAACTAAATAACTCATTACCCATAACAATTAACCCATAATATTCAAATCAATTCATCAATCAACCCAAAACAAAATCATCAAAACCCTAATTTTCAACAAAACAGTAAATCAAATAAAAAAATACATTTATACACATCAAAACATAAATATTACATTTTAAACTTATTTTCTCTTACTCTATTCTCCTTCCTTTATCTTTCTCTCCTTCCTCTTCTTTTTCTTCTTTTCTTTTTCTTCTCTCCTGCCGGTTTTCACTCTCAAATTTTAGATCCTTATTGTTTTTTTTTTCTATTTATACTTAGCAAGATTTTATTCAATTACTATAATACTTTTTATTCATTTATATTTACTTTTAAACCTTCAAACGCTTTGTTGCCTGGAACTTTGAATATTGGGAAATCTGGCATTTCTTCCATTCCAAGCAAGCTAATGACTAAGGGAAAGCATCTTTCTGCAATTTCTATTTCCATTGAACACCATAATCTCTTGGCAGCAGGATGGATGAAAAATTAAATCATCTGTATCAATGCTCTCCTCATGACTACTTGGAACACCTTGCTTAAGACATCAGGAGATCAAGATATTTAATATGAAATTCAACACAAGCTGATGATCCCAGTTCTTTGCCAAAAGCAAAGGTAACAGGAAAGTCATTAGCCGAATTGCTCCTCGGCAACATCACTGTCATGATAATTGCATATGTTCGATCTAACAGTAGAATCAATGGTTGAAACAGTATAATGTACGTAAACATGTTGAATAGTTAGTGTGAATAAATAAAGCAGGTGATTCATGAAAGTGACATAAAATTTGTATGGGCAGTGGGAGTAATAATTACATATTGAACAAATAAAGCCCCTTTACATGGTGGTTCTCAGGAGACAGTGGAAGTAATAATTGCATATTGGACAATGAATGCACAAAAGAATTTGCATGGTGGTTTCCAGAAAATAGAGTGATAATTGCATATAGGACAGAGAAAGCAAAGGGATTTGCCCTATTGTTTTATTTCTTTAGAGTAAACGGGTAATTATCCAGTCCTCCTTGATGTTAATCAATTAATTGCCTGTGCTTTCCTTTACGAGATCAGCTGTTACTGACAGACTAAAAATGAGTTTGCAGTACTGCTTAAATTAAAACAACAAAATAGGATTGTTCCTTTTTTATGCTGATATAGGAAATGCGTTATTTCCCTAAATGCTGATATAGGAAAGCTGACCCGAGCAGTACTGTTATTTCTGGCCAAGTGATTTTCTTTGGAGTTTCGATCTTCATTAATTGTTCTCATGAATCTGGTTTTTTCTCTTATTAAAAAAAGTACATAACAGTACTGTTGTTTTAGCGTCTAACAGGAGACTCAAGGATTTGAAGCAGTGTAATGTGAACACGTTGAATAGTTAGTGCGAATAAATAAAGCAGAAAGTGGCATAAAGTTTGCATATAGGACAAAGAAAGCACAGGCAGAAAGTGACATAAAGTTTTAGCTTCCTGCCAATTTCGATCTATTGCAATGACTTTAATAGCTGGTCTTCCACTAAGAGAGATCTCTCTCAGTATACCATTGATTTCCTAATTTCCCTCACCAAATTTCTATACCTTTCTCATGATCTGTGCTTCCTTTTTATGATTGAATCGAATCATCTCGTATTGTGTTCTTGATCTGTATCTTTCTTGCTTGAAAGGTAAATCCTACTTTCTTTTCTTGTTTTTCTACCACTAATTTTGTTTCAAATAAGATTTTCCCATCTGGTTGTAGAATTACAGCTGCTCTCAAGGTTTCTTTTGTCTGTTGAGTGCCTCTTGTCAGCTTGACAGGTGACTAGTTTGCCTACTCTTTCTCATATTCTTGTGCTTACATTTTCAGATCAGCTTTCCCAGAGTTTCAACATTGGGGCTCGTCCACACGTTTCCTCACTCAGCAATTAGCTTCAGATTCTTTTGTTAAAATTCTTTTGAATCCAGGTAAAGTGTTTATACTTCATCTTCTTCATTTTGTTGCTGTCTTTGTTTTTGAATCTTTTTTAGTAAGCCGCAAGCTGTTGAAATTTTATTGAGAAACTTTTAAAATCCTTGCCTTCTATAGTTCATACCAAATTCATATATTGTTAATATTATTTGTTTTGATTCTTCCAAATAAAAGTATGAGTTTGAGTTCTATACAAACTCATATTATAACTTTGTTCTTACATGTTCATCTGTCAACTTCAACAACTTATCTTCAAAACAAGCAGAATTTCTTTTAAATTTTTATTTTAGATTGCTTTTCTGACAATTATCTAAATTATTCAAAATTTGTTATAATTTTTTATCTGCTTGAAGTACATCTCTATAGGAAAATAAATAGTTAAATGCCTACCTATTTAATTTTAGAATTTGTAATGATTGATTTAAATATACAGATTCAGTTTATTTTCTTAACACACTTACGGCTAGGATGTTTGCTGGTTGTTGACAAACTGTAGGATTTGTACTTGCTGCCTTTGCATCTGGGCTTCTTTCTTTGAAGGGCACTGCTTTGTAAGATATTGAGGTATGCACTCTTTTTCTTTGCTTACTTATTTAAAAAATAATGATTTCCTCTAAATTTTCATTTTAAGATTGAGTTCTTATTTTCCAATTAATTCAACATCCATTTTTATGCCTTACTTTTGACAATTTTTTTATTTGATGTTTGAAGGGCCAAAGAAGAAACGGTGAAAATGGCTAGACAGAGGGATCCATTTTGGGATTTTGTTGGGAAGCTGGATGATGGTCGTTTCAACTGTACATTTTGTGGCTATAAATATGCTGCTACCATTTCCGTTTCGAGGATCAAATGCCATTTGTCTCAAGTCAGAAAGCTTGGTGTTGCAATTTGTGACAAAGTGCCTGAAGACGTTCAAGAAGCAGCTTTTCAAGCTGTGCATGGTGGCAACAAAAGACATAAAGGCATAGCAAGTTCAAGCAATTTTAATGATAATGCCATTTCAACCACTCCACAAGAACAAAACAATGAAGTCGACAATTTGGCAGGAGATGGAGGAACGACACAAGCAGCGGATAGAATGGGTCACCCACCTGGAAGAAGTGTGGAAGAGTTCAGTAGATGGTTAATGGAGGATGATATAGAGAATGGGACTGGAGGAGTAGCGCAGCCTGGTGCAGGAGCTAGCTCTTCTGGAGGGCATACAGGCAACACAAATGAGACTCCAGGAGACGCAGTACCAACGACAAAGCTGGTGGGTCAAGCATTCGAAGACCATGAGAAGACTATCTGGTCTTGGTTGATGCACGATGAAGTTTCAACTATTGGCATCTATGGGATGGGCGGAGTGGGTAAGACAACATTGGTGAAACATATATATGATCAACTTCAAAAAAGACGAGACAGTTTTTGTCATGTTTACTGGATTGCTGTTTCACAAGATACCAGCATTAGTAGATTGCAAAACAGTATCGCCAGACGGATTGGTTTAGATCTTTCTAATGAAGGTGAGGAGCTGTATAGAGCTTTCGATTTGTCTGAAGAATTAATGAAGAAACAGAAATGGGTTTTGATTTTAGATGATCTGTGGAAGGCTCTTGAGCTACACAAGGTAGGAGTTCCTATCCAAGCTGTTAAGGGATGCAAACTGATTCTTACAACACGATTAGAAAAGGTTTGTCAACAGATGGATACCCAACACAAAATCAAAGTAAGTCCTGTATTGGAGGAAGAAGCTTGGACTTTGTTTATTGAGAGACTTGGACTTCAAATGGCACTTTCTCCAGAAGTGGAACAAATTGCAAAATCTATCACAAAGGAGTGTGATGGTTTGCCTCTGGGAATTATAACAATGGCTGGAACCATGAAGGGGGTGGAGGACATACACGAGTGGAGGAATGCTTTAGAGGACCTGAGACAATCAAGAGTTAGGAAAGATGATATGGAGCCTGATGTATTCCACATACTGAGATATAGTTATAACCATCTAAGTGAGGCAGCACTGCAACAATGTTTCTTGTACTGTGCATTATTCCCGGAAGACTTCATGATCTGTAGAGAGCATTTGATAGCTTATTTGATTGATGAGGGAGTGATAAAAGGCCTGAGTAGGAAGGCAGAATTTGACAAAGGCCACTCGATGCTTAATAAACTTGAAAGTGCCTGCCTTTTGGAAAGTGTTAAAATGTGCGGTGGTCATAGATGTGTCAAGATGCATGACTTGATTAGGGATATGGCCATCCAAATACTGGAAGATAACTCTCAAGGCATGGTTAAAGCAGGTGCACAGTTAAGAGAATTGCCGGGTGTAGAGGAGTGGACAGAGAATCTTACTAGAGTTTCACTGATGCATAACCAGATTGAAGAAATTCCTTCCACGCATTCACCGAGGTGTCCCAATCTTTCAACTCTACTGTTACGCTACAATTCAAAGTTGCAATTTATTGCAGATTTATTTTTTGAGCAGTTGCATGGGCTCAAGGTTCTTGATTTGTCTTGTACAAATATCACAAAACTGCCTGATTCTGTCTCTGAATTGGTGAGTCTCACTGCATTAGTGCTCATTGGTTGTAATATGTTAAGGCATGTGCCGTCATTAGAAAAGCTCAAGGCACTGAAGAGGTTAGATCTCTCTGGTACTTGGGCACTTGAAAAGATGCCTCAAGGTATGGAATGTCTATGCAACCTGAGGTATCTTAAAATGAATGGATGTGGTGAAAAGGAGTTTCCTAGTGGGTTGTTACCTAAGCTCTCTCACCTGCAAGTCTTTGTAATGGAGGAGCGGATTCCTCCTACTACCAAAGATAATAGAAAAGGACTGCCTACTCCGATAACAGTTAAAGGAAAGGAAGTGGGATGCTTGAGGAAGTTGGAAACTTTGGTATGCCATTTTGAAGGTTACTCAGACTACATGGAGTATCTCAAATCTCGAGATGAAACCAAATCACTAACCACATACCAAATTCGTGTAGGACTACTGGACAAGTCTTATTATGGTTATGGTGATTGCAGAAGGAAAACAATTGTTTGGGGTAATTTGAGTATCGACAGAGATGGAGATTTTCAGGTTATGTGCCCAAAGGACATTCAACAACTGACCATTAATAATAATGATGATGCAACTAGTTTATGCGATTTTTGGTCTCTAATAAAGAATGCAACTGAACTGGAGGCTATCAACATTAGTGATTGCAATAGCATGGAGAGCTTGGTTTCATCTTCTTGGTTCTGCTCTGCTCCACCACCATCTCCATCTTATAGTGGAATATTTTTTGGTCTTAAAGAGTTTAGTTGTTATGATTGTAAGAGCATGAAGAAGTTGTTCCCTCTTGTCTTGCTGCCAAGTCTCGTAAACCTGGAACGCATTAAAGTTGGTAACTGTGAGAAAATGGAGGAGATAATAAGTGGAACAAGATCAGATGAAGAAGGGGTTATGGGTGAAGAAAGCAGTAGCAGCGAATTCAAACTCCCAAAGTTAGGATATCTGGAATTGGAGGGATTACCAGAACTGAAAAGGATTTGTAGTGCAAAACTGATTTGCGATTCTATCAGAGCAATTAACGTAAGAAATTGCGAGAAGATGGAGGAGATAATAAGTGGATCAAGATCAGATGAAGAAGGGGTTATGGGTGAAGAAAGCAGCACCGATCTCAAACTCCCCAAGTTAAGATCTCTGCTATTGACGGGATTACCAGAACTGAAAAGCATTTGCAGTGCAAAACTGATTTGCGATTCTCTCGAATACATTCAAGTAAGGAATTGTGAGAAGCTGAGGACGATGGGAATTTGTCTTCCGTTGCTTGAAAATGGCGAGCCATCTCCTCCCCCTTCTCTCAGAGAAATCGATGCAACGCGAAAATGGTGGGAGTCAGTAGTGGAGTGGGAGCATCCTAACGCGAAGGATGTCCTTCGTCCCTTTGTAAGTTTTGAGGTATGATATGAGTCTGCCCTTAATATAATATAATAAAATATTGAATTAAGTTCAGGTGCTTACTGGTTTTATACTTTGATTATATAAATATAATAAAATATCGAATTAAGTTTAGGTGTTTGGAAATGGTTATGCAGGCTATGGAGCTACTTCGGAAATTGGATATTGCGAATTTTCATCGGCATAACCTGATGAAGAAGATTAATGAAGCATCGAATTAATTTTGCTGCTGCTACTTCCGTTTCGAGGATCAAATGGCATTTGTCTCAAGTCAGGGGGCGTGGTGTTGCAATTTGTAGTAAAGTGCCTGAAGACGTTCAAGAAGC